>Ga0101945_1000957_pt1 | contig 36138 bp, 31 predicted proteins | sample DewCreD2012metaG_2_FD_75246 | JGI IMG/M metagenome (GOLD analysis project Ga0101945, IMG submission 75246) | Hot spring sediment bacterial and archeal communities from British Columbia, Canada, to study Microbial Dark Matter (Phase II) - Dewar... ... | reverse complement strand
CGGTAGGCGTTGCAGTTCGGCTAGGTGTCCATGTGCGCGTTGGGGACCTGGTACGGGTCAGCGTGACTGTTGGCGTTGGTGACGGCGAAGTAGGCGTCGCCGTTGGAGTGATGGTCGGTGTCGCAACGTGCACGACAACTTGCGCTGTGGGGCCGGTGTTGCCTGCCGTGTCGCGCAACGCCACGGTGAGCAAGTTCTCCCCGGGGGGGAAGACCATCGTCGAGGTTACTGCGGCGCAGAACTGCCACGTGGAAGTTGGCTGCAAAAGCTTCGGATCGCGAGACGCATCCATGATCGTGCATGGCGAGTTCACGCCGATATACGGATCGAATCGACACGCAAAGTCCACGAGTGCATCGGTAACGAATTGGTCGTCTGGATCGAAGCGAGGCGGGTCGACCCCTGGCACGCCGCCGCCGCCTTGCGAGGGCGGCCCGGTGTCGCACACTCTCGTACTTCCATTGCCCAAGTCACGGTTATTTTCGATCCAAAGGTCCGGCCGACCATCCAAGCCCGGAGCCAACGAAGTTCCCAGTGGGGCTCCGCTCAGCCCCGGACGGCCCTCGACAACAATCAAAAACTGACCAGAAGAAACGCGAAACACTCTGCGCCCGGCACTGTCTACTTCCGGCGTCGGTGTGGGCCAACCCTGACATTCTGGCTCACAACAAAAAACGCAGCCGTCGAGACGCGCAACCACTTCGAACGCCGTGACGTTGGGACCTCGCCCCGTTGGGGTAGGTGTCGGCGACAGTGTAGCCGTCGGCGACAGCGTCGCTGTCCAGGTGGGCGTTCGACTCGGCGTCTGCGTACTCGTGGCCGTCGCGGTGCGTGTGGAGGTGCGCGTCAGCGTGGGCGTGGCCGTCCAGGTACTGGTCGGCGAGCGCGTCGGAGTGTGGGTGCGAGTGGGGGTACGCGTGATGGTCGGCGTCGACGTAATTGTCGGAGTGCGACTTGGCGTTGCGGAGGGCGTTTCCGTCGCTGTGTGGGTGGCCGTTGGGGACGAAGTTTCGGTTGGCGTCGGGGACGCGGTTGGCGTGAAACTGGGCGTGGCCGTTGAAGACGGGCTCGGCGTCGGCGTGATCGACGGAGTGGTGGTCTTCGTCGGTGTTTGACTTGGGGTCGCTGTTTGTGAGGCGGTAGGAGAGACTGACGGTGTTGGGGTTACACTCGGGGAGAGAGTCGCTGTGGGAGTGGGAGAGAGAGTAGGCGATAAAGTTGGGGACGGACTCGCGGTCGGTGTCGGAGATACCGACGGGGTGCCTGAGAGTGAGGGCGTTGGAGATGCCGTCGCAGTTGGCGTTGCCGTCACCGAAGGCGACCAAGTACCCGTATCCGTGGGCGAGCTTGTTGGCGTTCGAGTCTCGCTCGGTGAGGGCGAAGGTGTGGGCTCTGGAGTCTCGCTGGGTGACGCGCTCGGTGTCGCAGTGACCGTACTCCTGGGAGTACGCGTGGGTGTCCGCGTTCGCGCTCCCGGAGCAGTAAAGGACGCCGTGGGTGTTTGCGTTGGTAGGGAACCTGGTATGGGCGTGCGGGTGGGGGTCCCAGTACTTGTTCCGCTTGGCGTCGGCGACGATTCCGGTAGAGGCGACCATGTATTCGTAGGCTCCGGAGTACTTGTATGAGAAGCCGTGGGGACCACGATCTCGGTTGGCGTCACGGTCCCCGACGCGGTGAGGGTCGGCAGGACTGTGGCAGTGAGCGTCTCCGTCGGCACGGCCGTCGCAGTGAACGTCTCCGTCGGTGTCGTAGTCGGCGTTCGCAAAGGCGAGTTGGTCGCTGAGGGAGTAGACGTCGCGCTGCTCGGGGGCGTAGGAGTTGCGGTAGCAAGTGGGGACGGACTGGCAGTCCGAGTGGCCGACGGTTGAGCTGTCGCGGAAGGACTCGGACTCGGAGCCACAGTCGCCGGCTTTGTCGGTGTCCGCGTGGGTGTGGGCGTCGGCGTGGTTGAAAGCGTATGCGTGGAACTCGGCGTCGTCGCAGGGGTGGGTGTCAGGCTTACGGGAACACTAAAAGTTCGAGTGGGCGAAGCAGTCGGGATAGACGCTGCCGTGGCACTCGAGGTAGGCAATGCCGTAGCCGTCACACTGGATGTGGGCGTCCGTGTGGGTGACGGGGTGAACGAAGGCGCCAAGAGCCGGCGTACCGTGGCGACGACATCTGCCGCACTGATGATTCCGTCGCCGTTGGCGTCGGCGCCCGGGCAACTGGGCACTTCCTCGAACAGCGCATCGACGACGCAGACAGTTTCGTGCCCGGCCTCACGTGCGAGTTCGCGTCCGCTCGCCACCGAGGGTACAACAGGCACCCAAATGCCTAGGCTCAACACGATTGCCCGCAGTTTGCCCCACACAGTGGCACCTCATGGAGTCCTGGTTGGAGTACGGGTGGGTGTTGGCGTTGCTACCCGCACAACCACTTGAGCAGTCGGTCCAGGATTGCCCAAAACGTCGCGAAGCCGCACCGTAAGGAGATTTTCTCCCGGAGGGAACGCTGCGGTCGAGGCGACGAAGTCGCAAAATTGTGCCGTCGACTGGGGCACGACTAGGCGCGGCTCGCGGCCTTCGTCGAGAATGGTGCACGGCGAAGCCGCACTCACAGAGGAGTCGAAACGGCAAGCAAAATCGAGCAACGCGGCGGTGATCAGGTTGCTGTTTGGATCGAAGCTCGGCGGCCAAATTCCGGGCACGCCGCCACCGCCTTGTGAAACCGGACCCGTGTCGCACACCTTCAAGCTACCGTCCCCCATGTCGCGCGAATTCTGAATTTGCAAATCCGGCCGCCCGTCGGGTCCAGCTTCCAACGAGGTCCCAACCGCGATCCCGTTCGGCCCTGGGCGTCCTTCGACCACGATAATGAACTGCCCGCTGCGCGTAAAAAACACCTGACGGCCGAAGCTATCGATCACCGGAGTGGGTGTTGGAGTCCGGCGACAGCGGGCATCGCAACAAAACACGCATCCATCGAGGCTGGTAATGATTCCGAAAAAGGTCACCTGGGGCCCGACTGCAACCGGGGTAGCCGTCGGGCTTGCAGTGGCTGAGCGAGTGCGTGTCGGGGTGAACAGGGGCGTGCTCGTGCGGGTTGTGGTCGGCGAACGGGTGGGGGTCAGCGTCAAGGACGGTGTCGGGGTCGGTGTCGCGCTCGCCGTTCGAGTTGGCGTGCGCGTAAAACTTGGAGTCAGTGGGACGCTGGGTGTGGGCGTACTCGTGGCGCTGCGCGTCGGTGTACTCGAGGGCGTGCCACTCGCTGTCGGCGAGTTCGTTGGCGACCGGGTCGCGGTTGACGAGCGAGTGGGCGTGCCCGTCAGGGTCCAGGTAGGCGTGGGCGTTGCGGTGCGGGTTGTGGTCCGCGTGCGCGTAGGCGTTGGCGTAGCCGAGGCCGACGCGGTGCGTGTCGCCGTCGCAACTTGGGTAGCCGTCACGGTGGCCGCTGGGGTTGGGGTTCGGCTGAACGCGGGGCTCGGAGACCACCGTACGGTCGCGGACGGTGTCCCCGTGACGGTTGGCGAAGCGGTGCCGGTCGCACTTGGCGACGCAGACGCAACCGGAGAAGCCACAAGTGTCGGAGTACGAGTTGCTGTCTCCGTCCCTGTCGGGGTGGGTAGGTCCGTCGGTGTCTCCGAGGGTGTTTGGCTGGGGGTCAGCGTGGCGGTTGGTGTGCCTGTTCCGGTGTTGGTCGGGCGTGGCGTCCAAGTGGGGGTGCGCGTTCGCGTCGGCGGGATGGTGTTCGAGGCTGTGGGGGTGGCAGTAGGCGAGCCAGTGCGCGTCGGTGTTCGTGTGAACGACGGCGTGCGCGTTTGCGTAGCGGTGCCGGTGGCCGTGGGCGTCAGCGTCCACAAATGCGATGGCACCGCGGTATTCGTCGGGGTGTGCGACGCTGTTGGAGTTGCGGACCCGGGAGCCGTCTCCGTTGGTGTCGGAGTTCCCTCTGCGGCAGTTGGCTCGGGCACCGTGGGAGTTTCGGTCGGCTCGAGCGACGGTTCTGGGGTGGGCGACGGAGCGATTCTGTCCGTGGGTGTGGGACTCGAAAAAAGCGTCGGCGTCAGGCTTGCGCTCGGCGTTGGTTCCACGAACACGAGCCTGAGGGTGGCAGCTACCGCGTCGGCCGCGTTCTCTCGGCCGTCGCCGTTGGGGTCTTCGTAACCGCACGGCGGCACTCCTCCGAAGAGCGCTGCGACCACCGCGGGAAGCACCTCATCGGGGTGATCCACGGGCAGACAGGCAGCGCGGGCGGAAGTGCTCCAAATCAACAGCACTGCCACCGCGCCTCCCAAACCGCCTCGCCAGGCCCGCGCCCTCCATCGTGTTCGAACCATTCAGATCATCCTGTATGCGCGGGCACACGGGTGTTTGCAATCCGCCAAAGCTGGCGGATCGATTGGCCAAACTCAGTAGGTACCGCCGAGTTTGCTGTGGTCCCAACTGCTCACGCGCACGGGACGGATACGAACCACGACACGCTTTTGCGCCTGGCGCCGCAGTGCTTCCTCCACACCCGGTGGAAACGCGCCGAGCATTTTCTCGTGGATGCGCTTCAGTACGGCGACCGTATAGTCGAGATCCCGCACGAGTTCGGCCTCGCCGCGGATCAGCACACCTTTGAGGGTGTCATACGTTTCACCCGACTCGACCATAAAAGCCACTTTCGGATTACGTTCCACATTCCGTGCCTTTTGGGATTTCGTGTAGGTCGTCATCACCGGACACTGGTCTTCCATCGCGAACCACATGGCGACCGTATGCGGGTAGCCCCAAGGGTCGATCGTGGAAAAGGCAGCGGTGCGTGCAGTGCTCAAAAACGTCGCGCGTTCCTCAGGGGACATTTCAATTTGCTTTCTTCGATTCATGATCCCTCCCTTCCCGTATGCATCGTCACGACCTCGCCGCGCAGCCTTCGCTGGCGAAATCCACACCTGCAAGAAAGCTAAGCACGCCACACCCAAACGCCTCCGGTTGCTCCAGTGGCAGGTTGTGACCTGCCGAGGGGACGAGCAGCAGCCGCGCGCACGGGAGGGCGCGTGCCATTTTCACGGAGCCCCCAGGCGGGGTTAGTTGGTCGTCGAGCCCTTGGAAAATCAACACGGGTTTTCGCACGCGAGCCAGTTCCGCGGTGAAGTTGTAGGCAGCCACTGCCCGAGCCGCCGCTGCGTACGCAAGCGGCTCGCACTGGCGCGTCGCATCCTCCAGTTGGCGCACGCGTTCGGGGAAGCGTTCCGCAAATGCTGGAGAAACAGAACGACTGGCATCGACCCTGTTTTCCTGAAAGCCTCGTTTCTCGATCAAGTCGGCAAGCCGAAGCCAGGCAGCCTGAGCGCGTGGGCCAACCTCGCTGGAGGTGGACACCAACACCACCGAGCGCACCCGCTTCGGGTGGTCCAGCACAAATCGCTGGGCAATGACGCCGCCCATCGAAATTCCCAACAAGTGCACCGCATCGACACCCGCGTGATCGAGCAGTGCCAACAAGTCGCAGGTGTAGTCTTCAAGCGAGTACGGGCCAGGAGGACGATCGGATTCACCAAAGCCTCGCAAGTCGGGACGTAATACTCGGTGGTGGCGGGCAAAGATCGGCGCGTGCTCGTCCCACACGTGGCAGTTCCCGCCAAGCCCGTGCAACAACACCAATGGAGTGCCGCTGCCTTCGTCCAAGTAATGCAGCCTCAGCCCGCCCGCAGCAACCAAACGCATAGCAGCGCCTTGTAGCCCACGCGCTCTATACGGCCAAGGGTGATGCGCGGTTCTCGCAGGCTCGCGAGCAAGCCCGCCACGAGGCCGGGTGCGATCGTCAGCCAATGATGTCTTTCACCGCGATTTCGATATCCCGCGCACTGTCCAGTAAATATTTCTTCAGCTTCTTTTTCACTCGCTCTTCGAGCTGACGAACCCGTTCCCGACTGATGCCGTATCGGTCGCCAATTTCCTCAAGCGTCAGTGGCTCTTCAGCCATCAGCCGCTCGTCGAAAATGACTTTTTCCTTTCCGGTAAGGGTTTTCCCAAACTCCTCGATCTTTTGCTTCAGGAGGGCTCGCGCCTCCGCATCGGAAACTTTTTCCTCCGCGTTTGCTTCGCGGCTGGGGAGAAAGTCCAGCAGTGTGCTTTCCTCCCCCTCCTCGACGGGAGCGTCAACGGAAAGCTCTCGGAAGGACAGGCGCTGATCCATTTCCACCACTTCCGACTCTTTCACGTCGAGCCGCTGAGCGAGCAATTTCGGGGTGGGCTTGAACCCCTCGCGCTCCAGGCGTTCCTTTTCCTTTTGCAAGTTGAAGAACAGCTTCCGCTGCGCCTGGGTGGTGCCCAGCTTGACCAAGCGCCAGTTGTTCATGATGTACCGAATGATGTAAGCCCGAATCCACCACACCGCGTAGGAAGGAAAGCGGATACCACGATACGGGTCGTAGTTTTTCACTGCCTCGAGCAGACCCATATTTCCTTCTTGAATGAGGTCGAGCAAATTTTGGAACGCACGCTGGTATTCGCGGGCAATCATCACGACCAGCCGGAGATTCGAGGTCACCAGGCGGTAGGCTGCGTCGAGATCGCCATACTCTTTATACCGCACCGCAAGTTCGTGCTCTTCCTCGCGAGAAAGAATGGGATACCGCTTGATTTCCGCCAGGTACCGCTGGAGCGGGTCGAAGGGAACGACTTCTCGGCTAGTCGGCCCCTGCTCTTCCTCTTCGACGGCGACCGGCTCCGCCTCCAAAACAGGCTCCTCCGCTGAAGGAACCTCCGCGGGCAGCTCGGCTTCCATGGGTTCGAGCACGGGGAGTGCTTCGTCTGCGGTTTCTTCTTCCGCGAGAGTCGCGGGCCGTTCCACGTCGCTCATTGGCTCGTTGGGCACCGTATCGAGTTCTGGCCGGGGCGGCAAGACACGTTTACTGCTTGCGTACCCGCACGCGCAACTCGCGCACCAAGTGTTCTAGTAGGTCGCCAAACTGCCGCTGCATGGCCACAATTTCCTCGCGCAAGTGCAGCACCACTTCCACCCCCGCTAGATTCACCTCGAGTTCTTCCATGAGAATGCGCGCCACGCGCACGCGCTCGACGTCCTCCGCCGACAGCACGAGCTCACCTTCTAAGGTGTGCTTGGGGTGGATAATGTCTTCCATCTCCAACGTGCGGAGAAACTCGCGGTCCACCTCGAGCTCACGCAGCACTTCTTCTATGCGCCAGTACCGGTGCACCAACACGCCTCCTCAAAGTTTCAAGCTTTCGCGCGGATGGGGCACGGTGTGTTCGTCCAGCACCCTTGCTGCTTGGCGAACTGCCTCGTTGTCCCGCGTGGGCACGTGAATCATCAGCCGTAAATAGAGGTCCCCAGTCCCCCCGCCATGCAGGTGAGGGACGCCGCGGCCACGAATCCGCAACAGCTTTCCGCTTTGACTTCCGGCCGGAACTTGCACGCGCAGGGCACCCCCGAGGGGGTTCGGCACAGTAATGGAGGCACCCGCAACGGCTTCTCCTACCGTGATGGGAACGTTCAGGTACAGGTCGTCCCCGCGCCGCTCCAACAAGGGATGAGGCCGAACACGAACTCGCAGGTACAAGTCGCCTGGGGGTCCGCCGTGGGTTCCCGGAGTTCCCTTGCCCGCCACACGTACGCGCGAACCCGTGTCCACTCCCGGTGGGATCCGCACTTGGAGGCGCTCGGACTGAGCCGTTTCGCCGGTTCCTCCGCAGTTCCGGCAAGCACGCGTAGAGATCCTCCCGGTTCCGCCGCAGCGGGGGCAGGTCCGCGAAAAACGCACGGGCCCGCGGGCAGCTTGAATTCGACCGCTTCCCAAGCACTCCGTACAGGTGCTCGCGGCAGAAAGGTCTTCGCCCGTTCCCTGACAGATCGGGCACGCCGACGGGCGCTGGAGGGAAATTTCCATGGTGCGCCCTCGGATGGCATCCAGCAAGTCAATTTCCACTTCGGTTTCGAGGTCGGCTCCCGGTCGTGGCCCCGGACGCGCAGCTTCGCCAAACAAATCACTAAAAATGTCCTCGAAACTCTCGAAGCGGCCGAATCCGCCCGAGGCAAACCCGCCACCGAACTCGCGCTGCTGGCGTTGCCATTGCTCGTACGCACGGGCTCGGTCTGCATCGAAACCAGCTTGCAACCCGGCCATGCCAAATTCGTCGTACAGCTTGCGTTTTTCCGGGTCGCTTAGAATTTCGTGCGCCTCCGAGATTTCTTTGAACTTCTCTTCAGCCTCTTTGTTTCCCGGATTGACATCCGGGTGGTAGCGGCGGGCAAGCTTCCGGTACGCTTTCTTAATTTCCTCCTGGGTTGCAGTTCGTGGAACGCCCAAAATGGCGTACAAGTCTTTTTCGGGCATCAGACAACACCATCCCGGCTTGGCGTGCCCCTCGCCAGTGCGCGCCCCCTACCCATTCGCCCCGCCGGCACACAAAGGCGAGTTAGCGGGTTTTGGGATAGCGCCGGTTCACACGCCCTGCCGCAATCTCGCGCAGTGCGGTGACGACCTCCTTATTATTCGATTCCACAAGCGGCCGCGCACCCTTGAGAAGCATTTTGGTTCGACGCGAAGCCAGTAACGCCAACTCGAAGCGGTTCGGAATTTGTTGGAGACAATCTTCTACCGTAATGCGTGCCATGTGGAATCTCCTCCTCCAAAACGCAGCGTGATTGCTTAGCGCAACACTGCTCCAACGCAAAGCCCAAACACGCGCACGGAATTTACCGGGCCAGGCCTCGGCTGACCCCTAGGCACTGTCCGGACTGACCCGACGCAAGGGCAGCCGGCAGTTTGGGTCGAGGTGGCATCTGGGAGAACTTGCGTTAGCTTGTCCCGCACTATGGATAACCCTCCGCGCACGCTCGAGCGGCCAAACTTGCGAAGCGGCTTACCCTTGTGGACCTCCGAAATCCAACAACTGCTCCGGGGATACCGATTCCGGGGCGTCGACGATCCACCGAACTTACCGCGGGCCGCAGTAGCTTTGGTGCTTCGCGACGGCGACCGCGGCAGTGAGTTCATCGCCATCCACCGTGCCCATCGCCACGGGGACCCTTGGTCTGGCCATGTCGCTTTGCCCGGCGGACGCCACCAGCCTGGTGATTCCGACCTGGTCGGAACCGCGATCCGTGAAACCAGGGAGGAGATTGGGGTCGATCTGGACAAGAACGCCGACCTGGTCACAGAGCTTGACGAGTTACGCGCGGTAGGCCGAGGCCAGTTGCTCGACCTAGTCATCCGTCCGGTTCTGTTCGTGCTCCGGAATCCAGTATCCCTGAGTCCAAACCCCGCGGAGGTTCAAAACGCTTTGTGGATTCCCTTAGCGGTACTCCGCCAAGATGCGCATTCCACATCCAGCCCCCGAAAATCCGTGGGCTCTGCGCATCCCGCCGTCGAGTTCCGTGGTTACACGATCTGGGGGTTGACGCATCGGATTCTGTCGCGCTTCGTGGAAGTCGTAACGAGCCAACGCGAAACGCCGGCTTAACCTGCGCGCAGTTTCGCAAGTTCAGCCCTCACCGGCGCTCGGGAACAAGCGTCGGTTGACCGGCTGTCGCCCTCTATCTACCAACGGGGCTGTGCGTGTGGTGTTTCTCCCGAGCCGCAAGGAAGTAGAGCTTCCGGGCAGTCACCGCGTTGGCGACGTGCTGCGGCAGCTCCAATTGCTTCCTGGAACAGTCCTCGTCATTCGCAACGACGAGATGCTGACGACGGAGGATGTCGTCGAAGCTGACGACACCATCGAAATTCGCAGCGTCATTTCCGGTGGGTAACGTCGCAGAACAGGCCACTTCGCGAGCGCTTGACTCCGACCTTTTGCAGCCAGTAAGCGTTCCAAGGTGCCTTCCTGGTGGCTCTTCCCGAATTGGCGGGTTTGCCTCGATGCCGTACTGTGCTTCGCGTTCCTATGCTTGGTGATTTCCGAAGCCTGGGGCTTTGCGCTGCTGCGGGACTCAGCCCATCTCCCCGCGCCGCAAGCGGCAGCCTCGGCACCACGGTGGAGCGCCGCACCCGTTTCTTTTGCACCCAACCGAGGGCTGCACGACGGCATCCAAGTAGGAGTGGTAGCCAACGTGCTCGCGGAGCTTGGTCTCGCTGAGGAAACGGCCGCTCACTACCAAGTCGCTGTTGGAGTACTGGAGGAACTCGCGCGCCAGGTGATTTCCGACGGGATTCGTAGCTGGGAATATGGGCCGCTGCGATTCGATGTACAGTTTGGCGATCCCGAAATCGAACCAGGCGAGGAAGGAAACGAGATCGACGTGGTCGTAGGCAATGCCGGCACGTATTTTGGCTGGACCTCTGTCTGGTGGCGGTTTTCGGAGGAACGGTTGCTAACCAATGGCCAGCAAAGCCCTGGCGACACCATAATTGGCGCAGACATCACCTTGAACCGCGACCGGATTGCTGATGCAGCTCGCGCGCTTATGGGCTTAGGACAACCGTTGCACGTGCTCGCCGCTGCCCTCCAGGTGCTGGTTGCCCACGAAGTTGGCCACGCCCTGGGCCTGGGCCACCCAAACGAGGGGCGGTTCTTCGACACGGACGCGGATCCGTACAACCGCATGGAAATCGATCCCTTGGATCCTTTCCGAGACCTCCAGATTTGGCCGAACCCACAAAACCCTCCCGCGCTATTGCTGCCGATCATGTGGGGCGGCCTCTCGCAAACGCAGCCTTCCAGTCTTCTGACCCTGCTCCGCCGCCTTGGCGACCCCAGCCTGGCATACGATGACGTGGGTGGACGCGATGTGCTTTACCCGGTCGTTGACCGGCCCTCGCCAACGCCGACCCGAACGGCAACGGCTACACCGACGCCTTCCACGACCCCCACCGCGTCGGTAACACCGCTGCCCTCCACACCGACGCCAACGAACACACCGCGCCCCACGGCGTCTCCGTGCCGCGGAGATTGTGGCGGTGACGGTGCAGTGACCGTGGACGAAATCGTGCTTTTAGTGAACATCGCTCTCGAGCTTTTAGCGCTGGAGCACTGCCCGGTTGGCGATCACAACGGCGACCAGCGCATCACGGTGGACGAAATCATCGCAGCTGTGAACGTGGCGTTGAACGGCTGCCCAGTTGCGTCTTCCACGTAGAACGACTCATCCCCCTGGTTCAGACGTACAACCATCCTATAAGGATGGGCCATGAACTCGACCAAGTTGGCACCGAAGCCCAAGTGCAAGCGTTGCCGCGCTCCCGCTGTGGTACAACTCCACTCGCACCACACCGCGTTTTGCAAAGAGTGCTTTCTTTTCTACTTCCGCCGTCAGGTGCAGCGCGCCATCGAAGGAGAGCGGATGTTCACGCGCGAGGAACCGGTCCTTGTGGCGGTCTCAGGTGGGAAAGACAGTTTAGCCTTGTGGGAGGTCTTGCAGCACTTGGGTTACCGAACCACGGGGCTGCATTTGGACTTAGGAATCGGTGCGTACTCGAAACTCTCGCGTTCCAAGACCGAAGCGTTTGCTCGTGACCGCGGGCTACCGTTGATCGTCGTCGACTTTGCGGCTGAAGGCCACGCAATCCCAGCAATTGTAGAGATCACTCGCCGCCCCGCTTGTGCGGCGTGCGGCACAGCAAAGCGCCACCACTTCGACCGCGTCGCCCTCGAGCACGGCTTCCCCGTGGTGGCAACCGGGCATAACCTCGACGACGAAGCTGCGCGTCTACTGGGTAACGTGCTGCGGTGGGACATGAATTACTTACTACGGCAGACCCCCGTCCTCGCTCCGACACACGAAAAGTTCGTGCGCAAGGTCAAACCGCTGTTTCGCGTGAGCGAATATGAAACCGCCGTGTACGCGTTCCTCAGTCGGATCGATTACGTGGTCGACGAATGTCCGAACGCGGCAGGCGCATCCCAACTCCTTTACAAAGACGTGCTTCAGCGGCTCGAGGCGGAAATGCCCGGGACGAAGCAGGCGTTCGTTACCGAATTTTACCGCCGCGTGCGCCCAACTTTGTTCCGCGAAGAACTCGACGCACCCGTCACGTGCACGCGATGCGGGCTACCGTCGCATCGACCCGTATGCCGCTTTTGCAGCCTTCTCGAAGAGGTCGAAGGAAAGCGCCAACGGATGCAAAAATCCGCCGCGGAACGGCTTGGGGAAACCCCAACTTCTACCGCCTAGCATCGGGGATCTTGGGCGATGAAACGCAACTCCGGCCGGCTGCAAGCAGGAGAGGCTGTGTTGTTCATCGATCGCAAACAGCGTGAGTACATGCGCCAGCTGGCCCCGGGAAAACGAATCCACATCCGGAACGGATTTTTTTGGGCCGACCACTTAATTGGGCTTGCCGAGGGCCATACCGTGTACAACAGCGCGGGGGAAGCTTTTGTCTTAGTTCGACCCACGATCGCCCAATTCATTCCCAATCTACCGCGCCAAGCACAGCCGATTTATCCGAAGGACATCGGGCCCATCCTGCTCTGGGGAGATTTCTTTCCGGGCGCCCATGTGGTGGAGATCGGCGTGGGGCCGGGTGCGCTCAGTATGGGAATTTTACAGGCAATCGGGCCCGAAGGGCGACTCGTCTCGTACGAAGTCCGCAGCGACTTTGCGGCACGTGCCCGCCAAAACGTGGAGCTGCTTCTTGGTCCGGTGCCACACTGGCAGCTCAAGCAAGCCGATGCCTTCGCCGGGATCGAGGAGCGCAATGTCGACCGAGCAGTCATCGATCTACCGGAGCCCTGGCTGTTGCTAGCACAAGTCGCAGCCGCCCTACGTCCTGGAGGCGTACTCGTAAGTTACTTGCCTACGGTATTGCAGGTGAAGGAGCTCGTCGACCAGATGCGCAGCGGAGCCGAGTTTGGCTTGGTGCAAGTGTTCGAGCTCCTGCAACGTTTCTGGCACGTCGAGGAGCGCAGTATGCGACCGGAACATCGCATGGTGGCGCACACGGGCTTCATCGTGACGGCGCGGCGCTTGGCGCATCTGCCTGGACCCGGGGCCACGGCGCCTCCGCTTCGTTGACAAGCTGGAGCCGCACCGATACCGCTACGGCTGTGCGCGCGCACATCTTGCAAGCCCCGGGGTGTATCGAATTGCTCGAATTGCCGGAACCACAACCGGGTCCGGGCGAAATCGTCGTGCGCATTCGTGCGGCTTTAACCTGTGGCACCGACCTCAAGATGTTTTTACGGGGGCATCCGAAATTCCCTACGCCCACCCCGTTTGGCCACGAGTTCAGCGGGGTAGTGGCAGCCGTGGGAGCAGGGGTTGCTCGCTGGCACGAAGGGGACGAGGTAATGCTCGCACCAACGGGGCCGTGCCTTTCCTGTTACTACTGCATGCGCCAACAGGAGAATCTGTGCGAAACCGTGATCGAGACGATGGTTCTCGGCGCCTACGGCGACTACGTGAAAGTTCCGGCCCGTACCGTTCGGGCGAACGTGTACCGGAAGCCCAAGTATCTTTCGTTTGACAAAGCGGCTTTGCTCGAACCTCTTTCCTGCGTCACCCACGGCCTCGAGGAAGTTCCCGTACGCCCCGATGACACCGCCGTCATTCTCGGCGCGGGTGCCATCGCCCTGCTCCACGTGCTGGTGCTGCGCCAGCGCGGCCTTTCAAATGTGTGGGTCGTGGGGCGCTCTCCGGAGCGCGTTCGCTTCGCGACACTGGTGGGTGCCTCGCGCGTGCTTGCAGGGGATCTGCCAAGCGCACGCCGGGCAGTGTTGGAGGCCACGAAGGGACGGGGGGCCGATTTGGTCATCGAATGCACGGGCCAAGTCGAGGTTTGGGAGCAAGCACCCGGATTCGCACGCCGTGGGGGCACAGTAGTCTTGTTCGGGGGTTGCGCCGCTGGAACGGTGGCGCGGTTCGAAACCCATCGCTTGCATTACGACCAGTTACGCCTCCACAGTCCATTTCATTTTACGCCGCGTGCGGTCCGGCAAGCGTACGAACTCCTTTGCGACCCATCGTTTCCCGCCGAACGCCTCGTCACGGGTCGATTCCCGCTTTCTGCTCTCCCAGAAGCTCTTGAGGCTCACCACAGGGGCCAAGGCATCAAGTTCGCCATCGAACCATGAATCGATGAACATGCGGGTAGCGCGCGCCTACGATTACCTCGACGTTCGCTTGGAGGAGCTTCCCACGCCCACTCTTAAGCCGGGCGACCTTCTCGTGCGTACCCGCGCTTGTGGCATTTGTTCCGGCGACGTCACGCCTTGGTACATCCGCAAGAAGGCTCCAATCGTGTTCGGCCATGAACCCGTCGGCGAGGTGGTCGCCTGCGGCGAAGGAGTAGAAGGGATCTCACCAGGCAGTCGAGTGTTCGTTCACCACCACGTGCCGTGCCTCGCATGCCCCTGGTGCGACCGCGGGGAGTTCGTCCAATGTCCCACGTGGCGGGCAACAGCGCTGGAGCCCGGCGGAATGGCAGAGTTTATCCGTGTACCGCAAATCAACGCTCGCGTGGACACGTTAGTCCTGCCCGAGTCCGTGACCGACGTCGATGGTACCCTTGTCGAGCCCCTCGCGTGCGTCGTGAAATCGCTACGGCGGGCCGGACTCGTGCAAGGGGCTTCCGTGCTCATCGTCGGCCTTGGAGTGATGGGGCAACTCCACATTCTGCTCGCTCGCCACTGGGGAGCAGAGCTGATCATTGGCGCGGATCTCCAGAAACCGCGCTGCGCCAAGGCGCTCGAGCTTGGGGCCGACCAGGTGATCGATGCCAGCGCTCAGGATGTAGTGGGCGCCACCTTGGAAATCACCAACGGACGCGGCTGCGACATCGTGATTGCTGGCCCGGCCACCACCGAAGCCTTGGATCTCGCTATACGTTCGGCAGCACGCGGCGCCACGGTGATCCAGTTCATGGGAACGCCGCCGGGAGAGCGGCTTTCCCTAGACACACACGATGTGTACTTCCGCGAAATTCGCCTCGTGCCAAGCTACTCTTGCGGGCCACAAGAAACCCGCATCGCGCTCGATTTGATTGCTCAGGGCGTCGTGACGGCTCGACACGTCGTTACGCACGTGTTTCCCTTCGAACGGGTGGCTCAAGCTTACGCCACCGCCGCACGGAACCCGGCCGCCATCAAAGTAGTCGTCTGCTTTTGAGGGTAAAACGAACACACCCCAAAAGCAGCGCACCCGGCAAAGCCTGAAAGCCCTGCCGGGCGCGCTTTCACGTTTCCAATCGCTGAGGAAGGGCTACTTCCGCAGGCCCTTGTGGAAGATCGCTTCCGCCTTCGCTGCTGCCGCTTCTGCACGGCTCGCCGCGTCAGCCGCAGCCCGCGCTGCTTGCTCTGCACGGCTGGCAGCACTTTCCGCACGACTTGCGGCTGCCTCTACCCGCGAAATGGCATTTTGCTCCTCGGCGCTCAGCTTGCGGGTACATCCCGAAGCTGCTCCGAGCAACGCGATACCAGCAGCAACCGCTACCAAAGCTTTCCCTTGCGTTCCGAACCTCATTTTCTGTTCACCTCCTTCGTCTTCCCTAGCACCGTAAAGTCACCGGCACTTCGGATCACCCGGACTAAACAGCCCTAGCCGACTTACTTCCGCAGCTTGTGCTTGAAACCGGCCGCAGCCTTCTCCGCTGCTGCTTCGGCTTTGGCTGCTGCGTCCGCAGCCCGCTTCGCCGCAGCTTCTGCTTGGCTTGCTGCTGACTCCGCGCGGCTCGCCGCCGACTCCACACGCGACACGGTGTTGGGATCGATCAGCGGCTTTCTCTCGCCACAGCCTGCGGTAGCGAGCCCTACCCAGCTCAGCCCCACGATTGCCAAGGCCCAGTGCTTTCTTCGCATCGGATGTCTCCTTCTCTCTTCAAACTTGGCAAACCGACAACGCCGCCTTTGTTGCACAAAATTTCCCGAGCCGCAAGGCCAAGTTGTGCATGAGAAATTCTACAACGGAACTTTAGAAATCGATGCGTACATCGCCGGTGAGGGGACGCCCTGGAGGCAACGCCCGAAAAACCTCGAGTGGTTGTGTGTTCGTGTACACATCTGGTGACATTCGGTCTGGCAGCAGGAGCCCTGGGGCAACACCACCAATGGCAGCCGGCGGAGTCACACCAGCAATGTCCGACGGATCCATCAAGCGCCCCAATGTCAAAGGATGCAAGACGTTGAGGCCATCGCGCCTACCCGTTCCAAAGATCTCGATTCCTTCTGCATAGTGTCGCACGCGCTCGATTCCCCATTCTGCCGGTTGCTGCGGGATTCTGCCCTTGCCGACCCGCACAGCATTGCCAGGTGCGAGGCGGACACGTCCCCCGGCGACCGCTGCGACTTTCCCTGTCACCTCCGCTTCGCCGGAAAGCACCGCCACTTCCGTATATTCCCCATCCGCGTCGTACTGCACCACGACTTCGCCGGTCGGAACGGAAATGGTAGCGGTTCCCGTTTCCACGATGCACGACGACCCGCCTCGAGCGAACGCAGGGGTAGTCCGCAAGAGCAATCGCCCACGAAATAGCCGGAGTTCCAGAGCCAGACGTTCGACTTCGGGAACACTCTTCAGTTCGTCCACGGCCACCTCGGTGCCGGGGGCCAAGTCGAACACAGCTCGATCCAACGCAACGATTTTTGCGCGCTGGCCAGCGCCAGTACGGACCCGATCTCCAACGCGCACAGTTTCGCCCACGTTGGCCGTAGCTCGCCCGCTCGCGCGTACCCATTGCACTTCGCCCTGCACAGCGGCAAACCGCGCGTTGCCAGACTCGACTCCCAAGCTTCGCAGCGGGACCAGCCCGACAAAGATTACGGCGAACGCCAGACCTGCTTTGCGCATAAGGGCTCCTCAGTAAACGAGCTCCAGAGCGGTAGAAACAATATGCCGGTCGTACTCGAACAACGACACGTTCGAGTCGTGGCGGTGACCAATGTACCCGAACGTCCACGCAACATGGTCGCTCAGGGGATACGCGACGCCAAGAGCAAATTGATGACCATCGTCCTTACGCTTACGCAGCCCAAACCCGCTTTCGACGTTCTCGTAGTCGTACCGGCGGTATGCGTAGCCAGCGTTGACCAGCCACCGTTCTGCAATCCGCCAGTGCAGCTCGGTGTCGAGCACATGTCCTCGATACGCGAACGTTCGTCCTTGGGGACCGCTCGATACCGTGTCCTCGATCTCGTACTGATAGCCCAAGGCGAGCAGTCGGTCCGTCGCACCCAGGCTCAAGTACTGCCGCACGCCGGGCGCATAGTTCCGCGCGTCACGCCCGGGATCGTACGGGCGCCGGAGAAAATCCCGGCCCCGAAACGCCACAAACGCCTGCGTCGCGGCGGTGTCGGACCAATGATAGGTCAGCCACGGGGTTGCCAAGCCTTCATGAAAAAACGTTTGGTAATTCAGCGCGAAGAAGTTGTACCCCCCGGAAAGTCCGTAGGACCACGGATCGCGTCGGCCAGCGACGGACAAAGCTAGTCGGTGACCTTGCAAGTCGAACGCGGTGAGGTCGAAATGAACGCTTTGCGAAAAGTCATAGCTCGCTGAGAGCGACAACGGGGCATTCTCCAACAAGCGGTACTGCGCACCTGCAGCGACCACGATGCGCCCGTCGGACTGTTCCGTAATGTCGCGGGGCGTCGCAATGGTCACACTGCTCGGGCCAAGGGTCACGTTCGTATCGTACTCGAAGCCAACGCGCCCGTGGAGCCTCCATTGCCGCACCTGCGGTTCAGACACTTCTCCGCCGCTGAGGTAACGAGCTGCTGCGACACCTATTTCTGTATTCGGCACTTCCCGCGCCACCCCTTCCAACAGCGAGCGGGCACGCTCCGGCGCCCCTTGCTGAACCGCAATCAATCCAGTGTAGTAGGCCGCAGGAAGCCGCACCTCGGGGTCTGCCTGCGCTTGTTGTAAGAGTGTCGCGGCTCGATCGCGCTCGCCCAGACGGTACAAGACCAACCCGAGGAAAAATTCGGCAACGTGCCGCTCGTGCCCTCGCTCCACGGCGCGCTCGAGCGCGGTACGCGCATCCGCCAGTCGCCCCGCGCTGAGGTACGCAATTCCCAAATCAAGCCAGGCGTGAGGCAAATCGGGTTGCAACCGGAGGGCCGCCTCGATGTCTTCCACTGCGCCTCCAGTGTCACCGACACGAGCTCGGGCAAGTCCGCGGTAGTAACGGGCGCGGGCGTCTTGCGGGTCAGCCCCTAAAGCCTCATCGAACGCTGCAATGGCTTCGTTCCATTGCGCTTGGTGGAAGGCCACCAATCCACGGGCATACGCAACTTGCGAAACGACATCCGCACGCGCAGCACTGCTGGCAAGTATCCACGCCAGCAAAACACCCCAGAGCCACGCCATGCGCAACGCTCTCCTCCACCGCACCATGGTTTCTCTCCTACGGCGCCGTGCCCGGGCGCATGAACACCCCGAACGCCACGGGAGACTGTTGGACAGGGATGGTTTGCAACACGTTGCCGGCAAGCGCATCCACCACGGAAACGGTGTTGTCCTCGAAGTTCGCAACAAATAGCCGCTGTCCAGAGGGGTCCACGGCAACTCCCCACGGGCTCCTGCCCACGGTCACGGTGCTCACCGTACGGGAAGATGTATCGAGAATCGATACGCGCCTGTTGTCGATGTTCGAAACATACACGCGGTCCCCCTGCGGCCGCACAGCGACACCGAACGGCCGAGCGAGAACGTTGTAAGTCCACACCGTCTCCAAAGACGTCGTGTCGATCTCCCTGACGGTATTGTCCCCAACGCTGGTCACGTACAACCGTGTCCCGGCCGCGTTGACGGCTACGGCAAAGGGCTGGTTAAATCCGGCAAGGGTCCCCAAGACGCTCTCGTTGACCGTGTCGACGATTGAGACCGTGTTGCTCAACTGGTTGGTAACGTACGCAAGGGATCCTCCCGGATGAACCGCAACCCCCGTAGGACTGTTGCCCACCGTGATCTCTCGCAGGGTGTCCGCGGGCACGTCATACACTGCTAAGCGCCGCAACGTGGCTGGCAATTGAATTGCCACCAGCACTTTTCCGCCGTCGGGCGTAACCGCAACGCCAAGCGGTCGGAGTCCGGCGCCCAACGGGATCGTGCGCACGAGACTCCCGGTGTTGCCATCGAGCACGGACAGTTCAGCGCTGAAATAATTGGTGATGTACGCGTGCGCCCCGCTCGGTTCGACCGCAACACCAAAGGGCCCGGAACCTACCGTGGTGGTGCCAACCACAGCAAAGTCCGCCGCATTGATCAGCGATACCGTGTTCGAGGCAGAGTTGCTCACGAACACCAACGGAACGGTGGTCGCTGTAGGCGTTGCCGTCGGCGTGGCCGTCGGCGTGGCTGTGGATGTGAGCGTTGGCGTGCTCGTAGGCGTCGCCGTGAAGGTCGGTGTGTCCGTGGGCGTATTGGTCGGAGTATCGGTCGGCGTTGCGGTGGGGGTAAATGTGGTCGTGGCCGTCGGCGTGGCCGTCGGAGACTCAGTAAACGTCGGCGTTGCTGACGGGGTTGCGGTAGGCGTGGCTGTATCCGTGGGCGTCGGTGAGGGAGTATCCGTGAACGTGGCCGTTGGGGTCACAGTAAAAGTCGGCGTCTCCGTTGCGGTTGGGGTATGAGTTTCCGTGGGCGTCGTTGTCGGGGTCGCCGTTTCTGTCGCGGTGGCGGATGGCGACGGAGTCGGCGTTTCGGTCGCTGTCGGCGTTACGGTAGGCGTTTCGGTAGGAGTCGATGTCTCGGTCGGCGTGCCGGTTTCCGTCGGAGTCGGGGTCACGCTCGGAGTTGGCGTTTCCGTTGGCGTATCCGTTACCGTTGGCGTGGCCGTCGGTGTTGGCGACTCTGTAAAAGTTGGCGTTACAGACGGGGTATCTGTCACCGTGGGCGTGGCAGTTTCAGTCGGCGTTTCCGTGACCGTAGCGGTAGCTGTCGGGGAGTGAGTATCTGTCGGAGTCGGGGTTGCGGTCGGGGTCAAGGTCTCCGTTGCCGTTGGAGTGCTCGTCGCGGTTCCCGTCGCAGTTGCAGTCTCTGTCGGCGTAGGACTTGGTGTTTCCGTTGGCGTCTCGGTTGGTGTCTCGGTCGGTGAGGGGCTCGCCGTTTCGGTCGCGGTTGGCGTGGCGCTCTCTGTGGGAGTGGGAGTTTGCGTTTCCGTCGGTGTCGGCGTGGGAGTGTCCGTGTCCGTCGGTGTCGGTGTAGCGGTCTCCGTAACCGTAGCCGTCGGGGCGGTGGATGGCGTCTCTGTGGCGACAGGAGTCGCGCTGTGGGACGGAGAGGCGGTTGGCGTTGCGGACAGAGTCCTCGTGGCAGTCGAAGTCGCAGACGGCGGGGTCGTAGGACTCGGCGATAACGTGGCCGTTGCGGTAGAAGTTGGGGAAGGCAGGAATACGCCTGTCTCGAAGGAATACGAATAGTTCAGCGCGCGCTCGGGATAGTTCAAGGAACGGGCACGAACCACGACCGCAATGCGCTCTTCCGCGCCAAAAGGAACATCGGGAACCAACTCGAACAACACACCAGCAAGCCGTTTGGATCCTTCTGCGCTACAGAAAAAGTCGGGTTCTCCCGCTGCGTCGTCACACGCATTCAAGTCGGCTTCGGGAAGAGCGACTCCCCCTTGAACCCACTGCCGGCCACCGACAGAAATTTCCACGCTGCTGATGTCCAGCGCTCCCGCAGCGGTCGCAATTAGAAAACGCACGGGGGTGAGACGCGAAACACCGGTTGCGCCCGGCAATGGCTCGAAATCGGTTACGAAGGGTTGGGCGAGCATCTGTACCTCTGCCGTAACCGTGCGCCCCGCCTCGACCGTGACCTGCGTACGACCAACGAAAGACGGCGGCAAACTGCTTTGAACGATGCGTTCCCTCTGGGCAAAGGGAACGTCCCACGCGAGAACCTCGACATTCACCGGCCCCGGTTGCAGTTGTCGAAACAGAACCGAGCGTGTCGCAGTGGGATCGACGACTTGGGAACGCGTACCCACCCGGACCTCCACGGTACCCGCGCTCGGCGGCAGTTGCGTCTCTCCTTCGAAGGAGCGCGGCAGGTAACGCGAGCTGCGCGGCTGCATCGCGTTCTCCCACACGGTGCGAAGTTGGAGGCTGCCGCCTTCCACGTCCTGCCCGCCGCCGCCACAGCCGGTGGCAAGTAGAGCGCACCATGCGCTAGCTACGAACGCGACCCAACCCCAACCCAGCTTGTGCACCGTTCCCCGCAATCCAACCTCCGCGCCGGGTGCATACACCACCGGAAAACGAGCGGTCAAGCCGTGCAGCGGAAATTTCCCAAGGGGAAAAGCCGCTGTCCGCCGGGCGTTCTTCGCAAAGCCACTGCGATTACCCGCCGGCCATTATTCGCGACGGCTTGCCGCGTCCACCTGAACGACGTACCCGCCTGACGCACCTACCGAACGCACTCGCAACAACGCGCCCCTTCTCCCCCCTGAAGCCCTGAGCATTGTCTCTGGATCAGCGAAAAAGATTCGGTCGCGCTCCGTCGTGCCGTTCAAATCGGTCACCCCAGTGATGACACGAAACCCGCTCTCGACCGCGCCACCAATTCCCTGATTGAAGCGCAAAAGGTTCTCCCCCGCCGAGAGCCAGTACCAGTCGGCCCGCACGCCATCACCCGCTTGGCAACTGGTCGCCGTAAGCGAACCTGACAAGCGTTGGGCGTAGGAGGCGCTCGCGGCAATGTTGCATCGCCGATAAGAGACCGCATAGCCGCCCGGCGGCTCCCCCAGCACGGAAGCCACGATCATGGCGTAAACGCCTGCCTCGACCATCGGAACCTCGAGTAGTCCGGTCGCGCAGCCGAAGGCAGGTATGGCTTGCCCCGAAGGAAGCAAGGCCTGCAAGCAAACGCCGTCGCTCGCCGAAAAGCTCGCCACTCCGGTCTGCCCACCGTCGAACGTCCACACCTCGTAACGCTGGCCCGACGAAAAGGCGCAGTCTTGGGCGTCCAGTACGCCGGTGAGAATTCCTGGACTAATCGGTCTCGTTCCGCAGCTACGCGCTTGTAATCGGAATGCAGCCGAGAGAGAGGGGTCGAACTCCCCGTCCTGGGGCGAAGCATACGCTTCCACAAAGTAGTTCGCGTCCTCAGGCAGCACTCGCGCTACACGCGCCGTGAGATTGTTGCCAAACGGATCGTCATCGTTTTCCGTCACCGAGCCGTCCGGAGCCCAGAGCCGCAGCGCGGGATCGAAGCTGCCGTCGGATTGCATCTCGACCATGACAAACTGGCCGGCCTGCCCCGGTACGACATAGTTACGGTGGGGCGTGAGCCCTGGGCCCAGGCAATCGGTCACCCGAAATGCCGACTGCAAGCCCTGTGTGGCCCCCGGTTGCAGTACCCCGCTCACGCCGCACTTTTGCGCGTAAAAGCGGTACGCCAACACGTCGCCCGGGTCGCCGACCGTGGGATCCGGAGGACTCAAGGCAGTCGTGTTCCCTAGAACCAACGTGTACGTGCCGGCTCGCACCAGGGTGGCTCCAAGCTGCGTGGTGGAGAATCCGGACAGGATCGATGAATCGTACGCTACGATCGGATTCCCGAGAGCGCTCGGACCAAGCACCATCGCGTAGGCGTCGTCTCCATCCACTTCCACACCGACACTCAAAAAGTCTCCAGGGTTTGCCGTGAGTGTGTACAAATTGGCTCCAGCGTTCGCTGCGGGAGCTTCTTCATCCGAAAACGCAGGCAGAGGCGCACCACACGTACCGCTTGCCCGGCTGCCATAGAGCGTCCCTTGGCAGCCGGGGCCAGCTTGCCCCGAGCACACGAGCGGGCGATCTGCTGGCAGTGCTGGTAGTGTCGTAGCCGGGCAACGCGGCGAGGTAACGATGAGCGAATACCTTCCTTGTCCGCCACCGACGAGCAACGTGTACGTCCCCGGGCGAACGGCGAGGAAACGCGCACCAGCGTCCACCCCCAAGGGGCCACCAGCCGCGTCGTCCACTTGATCCGACGGGACGACCTCTACGCCGTCAGGCCCGAGCAAGACAAATGTCGGGTCCAGTGGATCGTCCTCGATTAACTGCCGCATGACAATGTCGACTTGGGTGGGAACCGTTGTCACTTGCAACGAGTACGCATGCACGGGTTCGAACGTTCCGTCCGTCCCCAAGATCGACGGATCTGGGCAATCCGAGGCACTCAAGCGCAAATTGGACAAGCTAAACCCGGAGGCCAAATTGATCGTTCTAGGTGTCGGACAGGGACGCGTCGTCACCGTCAGACGATAATTGCCAAATTGCTGGGGTTGTCCCGGATCCGAAGTGACGTACACGAGATACGGCTGCTCCCCGCTCACCGCCCATTGCAAAGGTGGGCAGCCGTGACCAAAGCCAAACTGGCCATTGCGGTCGATCACCGCCACCCACGGCGCAGTGAATCCCGTGCCCAAGTTCGACAACTCCACCTTCAAGGCCGATCCAGCAGGCGCAGTGACTTCGTACACATCCACCAAGCGCTGTGTACCGGCGAGGAGGCGCGGGCAATCACTCGACGAAAGTGCGCCGTCCATGACCGCCCCAGGGGTGAGCGCTCGAACCGTGCATACCGCCGTTGGCGTGGGCGTCGGCGTAAACGTAAAGGTACGAGTGGGAGTGAACGTAACTGTCGCAGTAGCCGTCCGGGTTGGTGTGGCCGGACTTCCCGTCGGCACGGCTCGACTTGGTGTGGGCGTCGGCGTGTAACTCGCCCGCGGAGTCGGCGTGGCTCCAGCGCAGCTTCTTCCTACCCGAGCTGCGAGAGCCGCCACATCGGCCGTGGTCAGCACGCCGTCTCGATTCACATCGGCAACGGCGGCGAGCAGCAGCGCGAGCTCGTTGTCAAATAGGAGCTGGTGAAGAAGCTCCAAGTCGTAAAGGGTCACCACGCTGTCGCCATCCAAGTCGCCAAGACACACCCCTTGTCCGCCCACCTCGTTGCGCCCCAAAACCAGGAAAGCGCACACCAGCCACAAAAACCCAAGTCGCGGCAATACACTCGGAAATCGGCGCACAGTAGCCTCTCAACATCTAGAAGCGCACCGGCAATGTCAACTCGGATCCGCGCTGCTTGGCGCGTCTTCGGGTACAACGAAGCAGCGCTCATCGTCGCGAACAGGAAAGAGGGCCATCCCCCCCCACAGCCTTGCGGTGGTTTGGGAAACCGCCGTCCGGAACTTGTGCGGTGGATTGGCGTCGCGGCTGCGCCCTGTTCGGCCGATCGCGCGACCGGCACTGAGAGAAGGCGCACCTTCCGACGATCGAGATCGGGGCAGCTCCGAAAAGGACGATGCTTCGCGGAAGCGATCCTAGCCGTGATCCCAAAGCCCGTACGGTCTAGCCCAATCAGGCTATTTCGGGTAAGCGAGCGAAGCATGAGCTCCAAGGGGGACAAGGAGAAAATTCGAGAAGAAATCGAACGTTTGCGGAAGGAAATCGAGTACCACAACTACCGCTACTACGTGCTCGACTCTCCGGTGATTTCCGATGCCGAGTACGACCGCATGTTCCGACGGCTCCAAGAACTGGAGCAAGCGCACCCGGAGTTTTTCGACCCCAACTCTCCCACGCAACGCGTCGGGGCCCCACCGGCGGAAAAGTTCGAACCGGTGCGGCACACCGTACCGATGCTTTCTCTGTCGAACGCGATGTCCGAGGCGGAGTTTCGCGAGTTCGACGAACGAGTGCGCAAGGCACTGGGGCTCTCGGGCCCAGTGGTGTACGTTGCCGAACCCAAGCTCGACGGCCTTGGCGTCGAACTGGTGTACGAACACGGTGAACTCCGAGTTGCTTCCACGCGCGGCGACGGCGTTGTCGGGGAAAATGTCACCGCGAACGTGCGCACCATTCGGAGCGTTCCCCTGAAGCTTCGCCGCGAAAAAGGCGCACCTCCCATTCCGGAACGCTTGGAAGTACGCGGCGAAGTGATCATGCCCAAGTCGGCTTTTCACAAGCTCAACGAGCAAAGGGCAAAAGCCGGCGAGCCGCTATTTGCCAACCCACGCAACGCGGCCGCCGGTTCGCTGCGCCAACTCGACCCGCGCATTACCGCATCGCGCCCGCTCGACATGTTTTGTTATGCGCCGGGGGACATGACCGGGCTCCCTTTCGAAACCCACTGGGATTTTCTCGAGGGACTGAAGGCGTGGGGATTCAAAACGAACCCTTTGAACCGCCGTTGCAAGGGCGCCGATGCCGTCGTGGCGTACCACGCGGAAATGGAGCGGCGGCGCGCCGAGCTTGACTACGACGTCGACGGTGTGGTCGCCAAGGTCGATCGTTTCGACTATCAGCGGCGTCTCGGGGAGGTGTCGCGCTCGCCCCGATGGGCGATCGCGTTCAAATTCAAGGCTCAACAAGCAATTACGCGCGTCATCGACATCATTCCGTCCGTGGGCCGCACCGGCATCATCACTCCCGTCGCGCAACTCGAACCGGTTCAAGTTGGCGGGGTAACCGTGTCGAGCGCATCTCTCCACAACATGGACGAAATCGAGCGCAAAGACGTGCGCATCGGCGACTACGTCATCGTCGAACGCGCAGGCGATGTGATTCCCTACATCGCCGGGGTCGTATTCGAGAAACGCTCTGGAAAAGAGCGGAAGTTTCGCATGCCGAGCAAGTGTCCCGCGTGCGGGAGCCCCGTAGTCCGCGAAGAAGGCGAGGTCTTTTACCGCTGCGTCGGTCTGAGTTGCCCGGCAAAACTTCGGGAAAGCATCCGGCATTTCGCCTCCAAGCGTGCCCTGGATATCCATGGCTTAGGAGAAAAGCTGGTCAGCCAGTTGGTGGAGCACAAACTCGTGCGCAACGTTGCCGACTTGTACCAGTTAAAGGCGGAGCAACTCGAAGCCCTGGAGCGGATGGGAAAAAAATCAGCCGAGAACCTGATTCAGCAAATTGAAGCGAGCAAAAACACCACCCTGGCGCGTTTGATTTACGGTCTCGGAATCCCGCACGTTGGAGAACACTTAGCCAAAGTTCTTGCTGATCATTTTGGAAGCTTGGAAAAGCTCGAGCGTGCCTCCGAAGAGGAATTACTTGCAGTTCCGGAGATTGGGCCTGAAACTGCGCATGAAATTCGCGCCTTTTTTTCGCTGCCCGACAACCGTGCGGTCATCCGCCGCCTGCTTGCGTCGGGGGTGAAACCGCGGGTGGAGCGTCGCCCGAGAGGCGGGAGACTTGCCGGTAAAACCTTTGTTATCACGGGCACGTTGTCGCGCCCGCGCGACGAAGTCGCGAGAGACATCGAAGCAGCGGGGGGGCGTGTAGCCTCGAGCGTGAGTAAAAACACCGACTATGTCGTGGTGGGAGTCGATCCCGGATCCAAACTCGATCGCGCGCGCGAACTCGGCGTACCAACCATCGACGAGAACCAGCTTCAACGGATGCTGCAGGGGGAAGAGGCGTGAACACGGAGCATCGAAGTGGTTTTCGACGGCTGCACCTCGTGATTCGCGGAATTGTCCAAGGCGTGGGCTTCCGCTTTTTTGTCGAACGCCACGCGCGCCGACTGGGCCTCCGTGGTTGGGTACGCAACCTCGCCGATGGTAGTGTCGAGGTGCTTGCAGAAGGCCCCGAAGAGGCTTTGCGCTTGTTGCTCGAGCAATGTCAGCAAGGTCCGCGAAGCGCCCACGTGGAAAAGGTGGAAACCCAGTGGCTGCCGCCTGCAAACGACTTGAACGACTTTCAAATCTTGCCTTCCGCTCGCGAACCAGTTCGCCTGTGACCTCTCGATTCTTCGCCTAACTCGATCCAGGTTCACCAACAGGAATGCTCCCTATCGTTCCCAGCTCGCATGCGGATGGAATTTCCCTGCTGTCGAGCAAAGCCAGCCGGTCCACGTTCGTAGAGCCTGCTTTGGCTTGCAGGCTGTCCGACAGCTTCTTATGGTTGGATTTCACGTGAAAGGAGGCGAACAGTGGGACACGTTGCTGAAATTACCGACGCAACCTTCGATCGTGAAGTGTTGCAATCGCCCGTACCGGTGCTGGTAGATTTTTGGGCGCCGTGGTGCGGCCCCTGCCGGGCAATTGCTCCCTTGGTCGAGGAGATTGCCCAACAGTACGCGGGGAAGTTGAAGGTCGCCAAGATCAACGTCGACGACAACCCGGAGGCGGCTACCCGATACGGCGTGCGCGGGATCCCCACGTTGCTCCTGTTCCAAGGCGGTCAGGTGAAGGACCAAATCGTCGGCGCGGTACCAAAAAAAGTGCTGCTCGATGCCGTCGAAGCGGTCGTGTGAAGCCTCTTGCGACGTAGCCCTCTCCTGAGGCGAGGACCGAACCCGTGGCGTCTCCGATCCGTCGCAACGATATCGTCAGAGTGTTCGGCACCCCCGATGTGGCCGAAGGTTCCGTCAACGAGCCGCGAGAGCGAGAGGAAAACGGGATGCGCTTTAACGAACGTTGGTACTACAAGCGCCCCCGGAACGACCCGGCTCGTGCGTACGAACGGGTGATTTACTGGCACCGTTACGACTACGTGGGCTCCTGCATTCGACGCACGCCTGATGGTCCGTGGGAACCGGACCCAAGCCTCCCAGAGCGCGTACGCGCGGCTGCTTGAGCATACCACGGAGCTCTGGCTTGGACCGCGCTTGCTGCTACCGGAAAACACAGGCACGCGCGCGGAGCGCGTGCAAAGCGAGGCAACCATCATGATCGAGCAAATTCGGCAACTGTACGAAAGCATTCCTCATAGGCTGGCTCCTTTACGCCAGCGTCTGAAACGGCCCCTGACGTTGGCGGAAAAAATCCTGTTCGCCCACTTGGACAAGCCGCACGAGGCCGAACTCGAGCGCGGCAAAAGTTGGGTGGACTTGCGGCCCGACCGCGTGGCCATGCAAGACGCCACCGCACAAATGGCCTTGCTGCAATTCATGCAGTCCGGTCGCAAGCGCGTGGCAGTGCCTACCACCGTGCACTGCGACCACTTGATTCGCGCACGTGTGGGCGCCGATGCCGATATGCAAGCTGCGCTTCAAGAGAACGACGAGGTCTACCAATTCCTGCTGTCTGCCTCGCGCAAATATGGCATCGGATTCTGGAAGCCCGGGTCCGGGATCATCCACCAAGTCGTGTTGGAAAATTACGCCTTCCCGGGCGGGCTCATGATCGGCACCGACTCCCACACGCCCAATGCCGGTGGGCTGGGGATGCTCGCCATCGGTGTCGGCGGTGCCGACGCCGCGGACGTGATGGCAGGGCTTCCCTGGAATGTGCAGTTGCCGAAGATCGTCGGGGTCCGCCTGACCGGATCCCTCCAGGGTTGGACCGCACCAAAAGACGTGATCCTCAAGCTTGCCGGCATCATGACCGTCAAGGGAGGCACGGGCAAAATCATCGAATACTTCGGCCCGGGGACGCGCTCCATTAGCTGCACCGGCAAAGCCACGATCACGAACATGGGCGCCGAGCTCGGGGCGACCACGTCCATCTTTCCTTACGACGAGCGCATGGCCTCGTACCTGCGTGCCACGAATCGCGCCGAGGTTGCCGCGCTTGCTGACCGTTTTGCCGCCGAGTTGCGTGCCGATCCGGAAGTCGAGCAAGCACCAGAGCAATACTACGACGAGATCATCGAGATCGACCTGTCCACACTCGAACCCCATGTGGTTGGCCCACACTCTCCAGACTTGGCGCGGCCGATCTCGCAACTGGCCGAGGACGCCCGGAAAAATAACTATCCTCTGGAAATCCGTGCTGCACTTGTAGGAAGCTGCACGAACTCGTCGTACGAGGACATTGGCCGCGCAGCTCACGTGGCCCGGCAGGCGTTGCAACACGGACTCCGGGCGCGCACGAAGTTCTTGATCACTCCCGGTTCGGACCAGATCTACAACACCATCAAGCGGGATAGCCAGATGGAGGCGCTCACAGCCATTGGTGGCATCGTGCTGGCCAACGCGTGTGGTCCCTGCATCGGCCAATGGCAGCGGGACGATATTCGGAAGGGAGAGCGCAACACCATCGTCACCTCGTTCAACCGCAACTTCCCCGCTCGCAACGACGGCAACCCGGAAACGCTTGCATTTATTGCAAGTCCGGAAATCGTCACTGCCTTCGCCCTCGCTGGTCGCCTCGATTTCAATCCACTCACGGACGGCCTCCAAGCTCCGAATGGAGCAATCGTGCGCCTGGTGCCTCCTCAGGCACCCGAGCTCCCTGCGCAAGGCTTCGCCCCTGGAACCGCAGGATACGTGGAGCCACCTGCTGACGGAAGCGATGTAGAAGTCATTGTGCGGCCCGACAGCGAGCGGCTGCAGTTGCTGGAACCGTTTCCACCGTGGGACGGCAAAGACTTCGAGCGGCTTCCTGTACTGGTAAAGGCGAAGGGGAAATGCACCACGGATCACATCTCGCCGGCGGGTCCCTGGTTGCGCTATCGCGGGCATCTCGACCGGATTAGCGACAACTTGTTTACCGGTGTGGTGAACGCGTTCACCGGGGAGGTCGGCAAAGGCAAGAACGTACTCACGGGCGAAACCGGCGTGCCTTTCCCGAAAATTGCACGACACTACAAAGCGGCTGGTGTCGGTTGGGTTGCCGTGGGCGACGAAAACTACGGCGAAGGATCGAGTCGCGAGCACGCCGCCATGGAGCCACGCTACCTCGGTTGCAAAGCCGTCATTGCCCGTAGTTTTGCGCGGATCCATGAAACCAATTTGAAAAAACAGGGGCTCCTGCCGTTGTGGTTCACCGATCCCTCGGACTACGACAAAATCCGCGAGGACGATCGCGTGAGTATCGTAGGGCTTCGCGACCTGGCCCCGGGCAAACCTGTCACGGTCATCCTGCACCACGCTGATGGCACCGAAGAGCGGATCCTCTGCCGCCACACGTTCAGCGCCGAGCAGATCGAGTGGTTCAAAGCCGGCGCCGCATTGAACCTCATGCGCGGTCAGTGACGGCGGCGTCGAAGCGCCAACAGCTCCGCGACCTGCCCGCCTCGCCACCTCGATCGGCGAAAACGCGTATCCGTTAGAGCAGGCGAGCGAAGCTCGTCGAGTTCTCCCTACCGGCGCGACGGGCATTCGACTCGGCCTCACGCATCCAGCACTCCGCCTAAATTCCTTGCCACCTCCTGTCCGGCTGCGCCCCGCGACCGGATCTTCCCAACATGCAACAAATTATTTGCTTGATTCGTCCCTGCCCGTAGACAATTCTGTCGGTGGTCAAGGAGGACAAACATGCATCGGGCCGCGTGGTTTATTTTGATGGTAGGGGCTGTTTTTTCTTTTGTTTCAGTGGGGATGCCAATGCTGCCCCGCTAGCGTTCATCACAAACTATGGCGACGGTACCGTGAGTGTGATCGACACGGCCATCGACGCAGTCGTCGCCACGCTCAGTACCGGCGCGGGCCCCGCTGGTGTCGCGGTCAATCCCAGCGGCACCAAAGCTTATGTAGTGAACTCTGGTAGCCAATCCATTTCGGTGATCGATCTGTCGACCTTGAGCGTCAGCACACCCCTGAGTGGCACTTCCGTAGGAAGCGGTGCGTTCGGGGTCGCGGTGAGCCCGGACAGCGCTTATTTCTACGTCACGAACCGCAACGCCAACACGCTTTTTGCGTACGACGCAGCGGGCCCGAGCTACTTCGCAGGCGTCGGGTACTTTGCCAGCGTGCCTCTCGGCGTCACTGTAGACTCAGAAGGCGTGATTTACGTTGCCGTACACGCCGGACCCGGCGGAACCGGTGCAAACGGGCCTGGGTACGCAAAGATCGATCCTCCCCCGGACCTCGGCTGGAACATGATCGCGCCAGGGGTCTCACCAAACGGGATCGCAGTGACCGGAGGTCCAGGAGGCGGCCACCGCCAGGTCTACTTTGCCGACGAAGGTGCGAACGCCATCAAATCGTGGGATCCCACCCGATATCCGTATCCCTACCTTAAATCGATCCCTGTGGGGACTCAGCCGTACGGTATTGCTGTAAGCCCCGACTCCGCACGGCTGTACGTAACCAACGCGGGGGCCGGCACGTTATCGATCGTGGACATCGCCACGGACACCGTCGTCGCCACTGTGCCCGTGGGAACACAGCCGCGCGGAGTGGCCGCGCACCCCGATGGGCGACGTGTCTACGTGGCGAACGCCGGCAGCAATACGGTGTCCGTGGTGGATGCTGGTGCCGCCGGTGTCGTGACAACCATTCCGGTGGGATCGTCGCCGTGGGCGTTGGGGCAGTTCATCAAGCCGTTTTGTACGAACAATGCGGACTGTGACGATGGGTTGGGTTGCACCACGGACAGTTGCGATGTCGCCAACGGCATCTGCAACCATACGAACAACTGTGCAACTCCTACCCCCACCCCGCTGCCTGCAAGGAACGTGAGTCTTGTACCTGGAAGCGCAACCATCGGTGTCGGCGAAAGCGTCACGTTGCAACTTCACATCGACGACACCAGCGAGATCATTTACTACACCTTTGGCTTGACGTACGATTCTTCGGTCCTGGCGTTCCAAAGCATGACGCTCAACACTCCCTCCTGGTGTACAGCCCAAGCGAACGCCGCATACGCAGGGAAGATTTGCATTGCCATCAGTTGCCCCAATCATTTGTACCCCGCAAACAACCCCGATCTAGCGACCATCCAGTTTGTTGCTGGAACGGGCGGTCTTGCCTCTATTGCTTTCGACACAGTTTTCTGTGGGTCGAGCGGCGTGCCAGCCTGTGACTTGCAACGCGACGGTGGCGGCTTGTTCCCCTGCAACCGCACGGGAGCAACAGTGCAAGTTACTGGCCCCAGTGCGACTCCCACGAACACTCCTACCGCAACCCCGACGTTGCCTTCGGCCCCCTCGCCCACGAATACTCCAAACTTCACTGCTACGGCGACGGCGCCGGCAGATGCTGACGGGGACGGCGTTCCCGACCAGACAGACAACTGCCCAGCGGCGTTCAATCCAGGGCAAGAAGATTTAGATCACGACAGTCTCGGCGACGTGTGCGACCCCGACGACGCTCGCCTTGTGATCACCCGTGTTTCGATTCACCCCGATACGAGCGCAACCACGGACAATGGCTACGTCCTTGCTCGTGGGTCCTACGTGTCGGGAACGCCCGACGCGTTAGACATCGCTTCCGGGATCACGCTTCGCGTACAGGACGGGACCACTGTCGACGAGCTGTACCAATGGCCCGCCGCTGAGTGCACCGCGCTGTTACGCGGCGGCGTGCGCTGCGTGAGCCAGGACGGGCTCGCGCGATTGGTGATTCGGCCATCGCGCGCATCCTCTGGCACATATTTCTGGCAAACGCGCTGCCGCCACCGAGCGTTGCCCGGCACTTTAAGCGGTCCAGTCAATTTCGTTCTGACCCACGTGCAAACCGCAATCGACCGCGCGGGTTCTGCTTCCGCGTGCACGATGCGACGAAGCACGCTCGTTTGCACACCTTGAGGGGCAGGGGAAACTCCTCGCGCAAATCGTGAAAACTGAAAGACGCACGTACGCTGGCCTGGCTTGCAACCTTCGATTCTTCAATGCAGGGTCAGGCACACCCTCCCGTTACCGGCACCACATCGCGTTTCCCGTGCAGGATTGCCCAGAAAGATGGCAGAAGACTTCACCCTTGCCTCGAAAGGTTCGGGGTTGCGCGAGCAAAGAAAACGAGCGGAACAGCGACGACGCCCTCAAGAGAACCCGCGCGATGCGCACCAGGTCGATGTCGGCGCGGATGGGGAACAACGGCAGTGCAATCCTGCAGCAACCTTGGGTAAAACTCGCAGGGCGAGACAACCCGAATGATGCGGGACCGAGCGAGCGCTGTCCGAACCCTCGAACACCGTCTACCTCGACGGCACCGCGGGTCGGTGCGGCGTTCGGCTGCCCAACGCGGTGGGTAGACCGCACCGAATGATCCGCGCTGCTGCGCTACCATCCATTCCGCCACGTCGAAGCACTCGCACCACGAGGCACGATCACTTCGGCGGAAACGGACCGTCCACGACCGCCGAGCCCGGTCCGGACCTGTAGCCAGCGAGCGCCGTGTGCGCACACGCATGCCTGAGCATCCAGCGGTCGCGCGAACTCCGGGGATTCTCAGTCGAAGAGAAGAGGTCATGCTGCGCGGACAAACGCTGGAACGCCCACGACCTCTCCCAGCTTCGGTTGTCGAACACTGGCGCCATGGATTGGTAGCCGTACGCCCACAGGTTCGAAGCTCACGCACAGCACGCGCCAAGCTGGCAACAGCAAGAACAGACACGAGTAGGAGCTGTCCACCAAAAACGGTCTTGAATCCAACCGGTTTCTCAGCCGTGGAGCGTCTGAACGTGGCCGGTCGGTCGCGCCTGCTCTCGGCACGGCGCGGGCAGCGTCGGTTGCGTCTCGAGCAACCGCGGCTTGCCGGCGGTCATGCCAACAAAGCGGCCAACGCCGATGGGAGATCTTTGAACGTAAACGTTCCTTTAAAAAGCAACTCCCGCACCGTCGACGCGTAGAAATGCTCTTCCCGATTTGGTGATGGATCCAGCACCAGCAGCAACGGAAGCTCTGCAGTAGCTTCCTGCTGTCGCAACGTGGCAATGGCACGGCCCACGCCCGAGGTCGCCGGTGAAAGGTGTAGGACCGCAGCTTCCGGCGACACGATGCTGGTAAACTCCAGTGCCTGCTTTCCGTCCAGAACGATGGACGTCGAGATCCCTGCGCGGGTCAGCGGCTCGCGTAAGCGATTCATTCCATCCACATCGGAACTCACCGCTAGCAACTTTTTGATCTTCGGGCGCAACCACGTGAGATTCGCAAGCAGCCTCTCTGCATCCATGGGCCACAGGTCGAACTCAGCTCTTCCAAAACAAAAACCTTTGTCACCGCTTGGAGGCATCACGTAGGCGAGCACTCGCCACGCACGCCATCGCTCTTCCGCCCGCAAGCGCAAGAGCGACTTCCACGCTAACGGCCCGGCCCCCAAGTTCACGAGTGCACAGCCAATGCTTTCAGGGGGTAACTGGTGCAACGAGTCTTCGTTCGGCGGCATCGGCCGCACCTCGAAGCCCGCAGCACGCAAGGCAGCACTGGCTTCTTCCGCTCGCCGTCCTGCGTCGAGCAGCACGAGTTCGCGGACCGCTTCCGCTCGAGCTGTCCCTCCTGCAACCGCTTCAGGAGGCGACGCGTCCCCGGTTTTCCACTCTCGCGCGGCCGACGGTTCCAGTGCTTTGGGCTCTACCGTTAGCACTCCCGCACGCTTCGCTTGGCCGTTGGTGAGCACGCTTCGACTGGCCGCCTCCTGTGCGACGCGAAGCGCCTCCAGCAATTCGCGCCGCTCTTGCTCCGCTTGCGCCAACGCGCGCTCCCGTTCCTCGAGTTTGGCCTCCAACTCCTGAAGTTTTCCGCGTGCCTCTGCCAATGTCTCGGCGAGCTCCAATCGCTCCCCTTCTACCGCCAACTTTTCCACCTGGAGCTGCTCGATCTGTTGGCGCAACTCGGCCGCGACGTTTCGCTGTTGTTCGAGCGCTTGTTGCTGTTCGGCCAGGAGTTCCTCCACCCGCCGCCGCTCGCTGGCGAGCTGCGCCAGTTGTTCCTGCAAACGCGCCTGTTCTTGTTCCAGTCGAGCCAACAATTCTGCCCGCTCCGCTTGTGCTCGGGCACGCTCTTCCTCCAAGACCTGGCGTTGCCGTTCGCTGCGCGACAGATCGGTCCTTAAAGCACCAAGCTCTTCTTCCAACGAGGCGATGCGAGCCTGCGCGTGCTCGGCCTCGGCCACACGTGTCTCTTGGTCCGCAAACTGGCTTCGCAATGCTTGCGCCTCTGCGCGCAACTGTTCGAGCTCTGCCTCGAGCTCCTGCTGCCGTTGCTCGCTGGCCGCCAGTTGCTCTGTTGCGGCACGCAAACGTTCCAGCACACCCGCCTGCTCGATGCTGCGGCGCTGTGCCTCGTCGCGCCACGCCTCGAGTTCGCGCTCGCTCCGCTCCAAGCGCTCGTGCAATTGTGCTCGGCCTTGGTTCAATTCCGCAATTTGTTTGCGCAAATGCTCTGTGAGCGTTTGCAGCTCGCCCACACTGGCGGCATGGGCCTGTGCCAAGTCGCGAGTGCGTTTTTGGTGGTCCGCCAAAGCCCCTTCGAGCAAGTGTTTCTCCTGCTGCAAGGCGCGATATTCCGTGCGGAGCCGCTGCAGTTCGCGGCTTAACGCTTGCACTTGCTCTCCTTGGGACGCTCGAGCTGCTTCCAGTTCCGCCTGGAGTCGTTGCTGTTCTTCGAGCAGCAGCTTCCGAGCAGACTCGATCTGGGCAAGCTCCTCCCGCGACTGGGCGGACGCTTGCAGTGCTTCGGCTAGAGCTTGGTCGCGCGCTGCAAGTTGCGCACGCAGCTCTTCCAGCGCCACGTCCGACGCTTGCAACTGCTGCTGTGCTGCCTGGAGCTGGATTTCCAAATCCGCCACGCGTTGACTTGCCGCCGCCAACTCCTGATCGAACCGCTGGCGAAGTTCCTGCAGCGTGCGTTCGCGTTCTTGCGCTTGTTCCGTCGCTGCCGTGCGTTCTCGCTCGGCCTCGGCGGCCTGAGCTTGCCAGTGTTCCAGAAGCGCCCGCAATTCACTGGTCTCTTGGTGTTTCTCCGATTGCACCGCGCGCGTTTCCTGCAGTTCGCGCTCCAGCGCGTGCACCTGCTCTTCCCAGGCGGCACGGTCCGCCTTCCATCGTTCGGTAGCCCCATCAAGCTGTGCGCGAAGCTCGGTTGCTACGCGTTCCAGTTCCGACCGTTCCGCCTCCAGCCGTTCGAGGTCCGCGGACTGGCGATCGCGTTCTACGCGTAGTCGTTCAGCCTCTTGTTCCAACGCGCCCAAGCGCTCGGCCAACTCGCGGAGTTCCTGGTTCCCTTCGCGTAGCCGCTGTTCGAGTTCTGCAACCAGTTGCCGGGCTTGGTCACGCTCTTGCGTCCGCTGTTCCAACTCTGTTTGCGCTGCAGACAGCAAGCTTGACTGCGCTTCCCGCTCCGCTGCTTGCCGTGCGATCGCGTCCTCGAGTCGCCGTCGCTCGTGCTCTAAGTGGTCGATGGTTTCCCGCAGCGTGGCAAGTTTGCGATCAGCCGCGACTTGCGTTTGGGCCAGCAAGTTGCGCGCTACCAAAAGTTCTTCTGCCAGTGCAGCGCGTGCTCGCTCAGCGCTAGCGGCCTCTCCGCGCACACGCGCCAATTCACGCTCCAAAGCCACCACACGCTCTTCCCACTCGCTCGCACTCCGGTCTTGCGCGCGTGCAGCTTCCGTGCGCGCAGCAGCAAGTTCTTGCTCGAGTTCGACAACCCGAGCACCCAGGCTCTCCGCCTGGGCGGCAAGCAA
>Ga0101945_1000953_pt1 | contig 36305 bp, 30 predicted proteins | sample DewCreD2012metaG_2_FD_75246 | JGI IMG/M metagenome (GOLD analysis project Ga0101945, IMG submission 75246) | Hot spring sediment bacterial and archeal communities from British Columbia, Canada, to study Microbial Dark Matter (Phase II) - Dewar... ... | reverse complement strand
GCTTCGCCCTCTGCAACATCGCCTGAAACTGCTCGTTTTTGCTCTGACCGCCTGCAGGCTTGTCGTAAACCCGAAAGTCACAAGGGATGAGGGCTTGCCCATCTGTCCAGAGCAAGGTCAACAGGGCAATGCCCCGCACCACCCTCTGGTGTTTGCCACTCCAGTGAGTGGTCACCAGTTCCATCTGCTGAGCATAAGGCTTGTCCAAAAGCCCCCGCTTGGGGTCTACGAACGCCTTCGCTTCCTGCCACAACGCCTCTGTGTCTAAAGGCTGTCTGCGCAGCAGGCGAGTGAAGGCATCGTGCGCGGGAGAGTGTTGCCCTTCGGGTTGGCATCTGGCTGCTTCGGTGCACGTGAAGACCTTCTGGGCGGCAATGAGGAAGTGGATGTAGTCTAAATCATCGCATTTGGGCGGGTTCATTTTCTGCATCGCTCCCCTTGACTGGCTTCCGTTTTCATGTTATCGTAGTATTGTCGATAGGGGTTCGCGGTCAACTGCGTAACTCCTAAGTAATTTATATACCCGATATCCACCGATTTCTCGAACATCCTCTGAGCCCTTGATTTTTTCCGACATGGTATCTTGCAGCTGGACACGCAGAACAAGCATGAGTAAAGGAGGGGGTGACCAATGATGTGGAAACGCCTCTTTGGCGTAACCCTCTTGCTGGTGCTGGCGTCCAATCTGTGCTGGGCGCAGCAATGGGATTTCCCTGTGCTCGGTAGCGATGTGTATCCACTGCGCTGGGGCAACGTGGAGGGTAGCGCAGACCTCGTGCCCAGCCCCTCCGTGCTAGGATTGCCTGTTTGCGCCAAGAAGGGGAGTACCTTGGGATTGGCTATCCGCTGGAACGGCACTGCTGGCGCGCTGATGGGATGGCGTCCCGTAAAGGTCGTATTCGAAAGCGCGGTGACGGGTGCGGTGATATGGCAGCAACTGTGGCAAGGGGGTGGCGATTGGTTACCGCCTGATGTCATGTATCTGTTGCCTGCGCTGCCGGGTTATGTAGAGTATGCTCGCTTATGGAGTGAGGGTCAGTTACTGGTGCCCACCGGTTTTTCCATGGCAGCCTGTGGGTGTTTTGCAGTATAGCACTCGGTCTAACCCTTCGGAGGTGTTTGCGGTGTTACATGCACCGAAGGCTCCGATGAACCCGGCACGGGTGAGTGTGTTGCGGTATAGCTGCGTTTGGGCGAGGGAAGCAGTCAGTCCCACACGAGCTGCGGAATTATTAACCAAAGAGTTGTGGATAAGGGGCACGTATATCACTGGGGCTGCCGTCCAACAATTGCAGGCTTGCACACGCAATCATACTGACGGAGGAGAGGACTTTCATCTCAAGACGTTCCTAGGCAGTTACGGTTGGTTACCTTTGAGGGGGCAGTGTAATGACCTTGCAGATTTTCTTGTGTGTTTGGTCACTAGCGCGGGAGCCTATCCCCTGCGTTCGCAGCGATCTTACCCCTTAGGAACCGCTTACTCTGGTGAACCAAACGGCAACGGCTGGAGGATATACACCCAGCAAATAGACCCTGCGGGTGCGCCCCCGCTGACGTCCCTTGGGGTATCGCATCATCAATTTGCGGTCTACGACAATATGATTTGGGACCCTTCTTACGGTTTTGTATCGTCGGTTAGTGGCATTGAAATCGCAGTCGGATGGCAGCGTGACAGTCGTTACAAGCAGGCATTGGTAAGGTATTACATTTACTTTCTAGATGGACAACAATCAGGCAGTCCCATTCTGCCGGGAAGTCCGAGCGAACCGTGGAACCCGACGCCAGCAGCAGGCTTCGTCCCCAACGTGACTACCATTGAACCGATTTCCGATCGGTAAGAAGAGAAAAGGAGGTACAGAAGATGAAAAGTGGGCTGTTATCTGTGCTTGTAACTCTCGTGGCGTCGTATTGCATTGCGCAGGAAGTTCCTCCAAACGATGCATTTCAAACACTTGCCCGGAGCGACGGTTCCGTCTATCGGGAGGCTGTCTGGAAGCATTGCGTATGGGGAGAGTTTCCGGGACGAGCAGTTAGCGGATTGAATTGGCAAGTTGCCTTAGATATACTGTATGCACAGGACGAAATACCGGGACTGTCGTCTATACCAAGCGAAGACAGTGGCATACATACCGGCTTGCATCTGGACACCGTCAGCATATTTTGGCGTCGATATGTATCTCTTGCGCAGTACCCTCTCACCGCCGACAGCAAAACATCTCTTCTTCCCCAAACGATAGTGAATGTGCAGATATTTATCTTTCCAAACGCAGAAAAGGCACATCATCGCCCAAAGAGCTGGCATATGGCACCAGGCGCGTCACAGTTAAACGAAGCAAGGAGTGCTCGTGGCAAAAACGGTCTGCCTTCGGGGAGCCCACTTGGTGAAGCCTGCGTATTTGCCTCGCAGACATCCCATGATGCGTCTGTGGCCTTCGTTAAGGGGCGTACTTTAGTAGTGGTTGAACAACAGGAGCATGTGGAGGCTTCCGCGAGATGGACAGAAGCCATCGCATGGGGACTGCTGTACCGTGTATTGCATCATAAAGTGCTGCACGGACAGAATAGTGCTGGTATCGATATAGATGGTAGGGTGGACCTCAACGGGGTGGTTGTTGCTCCTGTATCGCGCTTCAGAGAAGCTGGATGCACACTACATAGCGAACGCCCAACTTTGTCTTGGACAAGACGAGTGAGAGTACCACTAGCACGGCACCCCGGTCCATACGATGCCTCTGGCACAGCCTGTACGGACTGGCGCGTGCGGGTAGTATGGGGGCAGCGATGGGTAGAACTGCGGGCGTTTGACTGGGAGATGAAGACGTGGGATGGTAGAACGGTCAAACTGTCGCGCCCTGCTTTCCCTTACAAGGGTGATTTGATTGCTCCGGTAGAAGAGGTGTGCAAGGCGCTAGGCATGTGAGGGGTGTCACTGTGCCATCGCCCTGAACAGGTTCAGCACGTGCTGCGCCGCGATAGGCATGGTGTTCACGAACACGTTCGCCACCAGCGGCAGCACAGTGGCTACCGTTAGCAACCCCATCGCAATCTTGGCGGGCGCGCCCACGAAGAATACCGGCATCTGCGGCACCGCCCGAGACACTATCGCCAGCGCGGCATCCACTACGATAAGCACCGCTGTCGCAGGGGCGGCGATGCGTATCGCCAGCATAAATATCTGCGAAACCACGTCCAGCAACACTGGCTGCAGACGCACGGGGTCTAACGCCACGCTTTGCGGTGGAATTGCCTGAAACGACTCGGCGATGGATGCCAGCAGCCAGTGATGGGCATTCACCTGCAGATACACCACCACCAGCAGAAGGGTATGGAACTGCGCCAGCAGCGACGCAGGCGTCGGCGCGAACGGGTTCATCAGCTGGAAGATGCCGAAGCCCATCTGCATGTCGATAAACGCCCCTGCCATCTGCACCGCGCTGAAAAAAAGCGACACCAGATATCCCACCAGCATCCCGAAAAGCGTCTCGCTGATCAGGATTCCCACCAGCAACCACCAGTCTTCAGGAGGCGCGCCCACTTTGTCCACCGTCACCGGTGTAAGCGCAAGCGCAAAGGCGGTGCTGAAACCAATCTTCACGGGCGCAGGCACATTGGGGCTACCGAACACCGGCGCGGTAACCATCAGCCCGCCCACGCGAAACAGCACCACCAGAAACGCCCAGAACAGCTGCGTACTTGCCCAGACAGCATCCATCGCTTACCGCGGCACAAACGAAAGGAGTTGCACCATGAACGCTACCATCGTTGCCAGCATCCAGGGACCGAAAATAACTATCGCTACCGCCACAGCCACCATCTTGGGCACGAAGGTGAGAGTGACTTCCTGAATCTGCGTCACCGCCTGAAACAGGCTGACCAGCACTCCCGCCACCATGCCGAATATCAACACCGGAAGCGCAACCTGCACCAGCACCCATAGCGCTTGCCGTCCTACCTCCAGCACCTGTCCTTCTGTCATCTTCTTCACCTCACTTGAAGCCCGCCGCCAGCGAGCCGATGAGCAGCGTCCAGCCGTTCGCCATGATGAACACCAACAGCTTGAACGGCAGGGAGATGACAATAGGCGGCAGCATCATCATGCCCATGCTCATCAGCGTGCTGGCGACAAACAGGTCGATAATCAAAAACGGAATGTAAATGTAGAAGCCGATGATAAACGCCGTTTTGAGCTCGCTCAGGATAAAGGCAGGGATAATGGTGGTGATGGGTACATCGTCTGGCGTACGGGGCGGCTGTTTGGGCTTGCTCAGGTTGATAAACAGCTGCAGGTCTTTCTCGTAGGTTTGCCGCAGCATGAAGGCACGCAGCGGCTTCTCGGCGTTCGCCAGTGCCTGCTGAAAGCTGATACGGTTGTTCAGGTATGGTTGCAGAGCGTTCTGGTTAATCTCGTTGAACACGGGCGCCATCACGAAGAAGGTCAGGAACAGGCTCAGCCCGATGAGCACCTGGTTGGGTGGGATGGTCGGCGTGCCGATGGCTGTTCGCAGGAACGCCAGCACCACCACAATGCGCGTGAAGGCGGTGGTCATGATGAGCAGGGCAGGCGCGAGCGTGAGCAGGGTCATCAGGATAAGCACCTGCAGGGTGACCGCCACATCCTTGGGGTTCTGTGCTGTGCCCACCTGTACCGACACGCGCGGCACCGCTACGGGCGTCTGCGCCCACGCGCCTGCAGCTACCCCGAAGAAAAGCAGGAGAAAGAACCACTTGTGCCGGCGGTACCACATCCCCGCAAACCTCACAGCCTTATTATCGGAAAAGCGAATGTAATGCTTGAGGTTTTGAGAAGTGGAGTGGAGCGAGTGATTTATTCCTCCGTGAGCCGCCGGAGTACTGATTTGACAAAATCAGGTAACTGCTGATTGGACTGTTGCGCCTTTCGGATGAGACGTTCGTATACCGCAATCTCAGCGTCTGTCCAGACGAGGTCGAGGCGGCGCAGCTGGCGCAAGCCAATATGCTGGTAGGATTCGGGATTAGCCCAGTAGCATTTTCTACAGATTTCTGGCTTGCGGTCTTCCTGCCAGTTGGGACAGTGCTCACACGACCACGATTGAGCGCGGTTGCAGGAGCCGCACAGGAGCATAAACTCTACAAGATGCTGCATCGGGTCAGCTATATCTCCAGCAATCTCATAAGGCACGCGGTGGTCGACCTGCAGCAGGCGTAGCGGGAACGCTGCCTGACAGAGATGGCATTTGTCTCCGTATTGTTCCGAGAGTGCGCGTTTCAGGCGTTTGGGCAAGTTCTGCCTACCGGTCAACCGGCGTATCCGGCTGAGGTCTCCCAGCTTGTAGGCAGCGATCGATCGCCCCTGTGCATTCTTTACCCGCGTGCTTACCAGCGGGATGCCCACCTCCTTGGCGTCTCGTGCAGCTCGGGGAGGATGGTCGTAGCCGTAGAGGTCCCTGAGTTCCTCGGTGGTTACCTGTCCGTGCTGTAGGATATGTTCTACGAGACGCCGTGCCCTTTCCGACGCCCGTGCTAGTACGCTCCTGAGATGCTTAGCTGTTCATCCATCATTAAGACGCTTCGAAAAGGATGTACTGTTGCTGCCGCACGGGTGCTTCTGGCAGATTATCTAGGGTTGCTACAAGCGCAGGCGAAAGATACAGGGACTCTACCGTGTATGCCTCTATTCCCAAGAGCGTCGCTTGGGAGGAGCGTCCAGCATGGATTTCGACGCGCGTGAGTTTGAGGTCATCGGGCAGTGGACGCCCGTACTGTCGCAAATCATTATGCCCATCATAGCTGAGTAGATAGGCAACGCCCTGGCTGTTAAGTTTGTACAACCAGTCTATGAACTCTTCGTGGTCTATATCTGTGTAGTAACGCGGGTCGCGTCCACGACACACCCCCTGATAGGGCGGGTCCATATACACAAGGTCATCGGAACAGACTTTGTCCAGCACATCACGATAATGCCAAGCGGTGACCAGCGTCCTCCCGCTGAGCAAGCGCGAAGCATTCAAGAGATGACGGCGCATCGTGGCTGGATGCATCCCCCGGCGGCGCTTGTCTGGGCTCTGATTAAACTCCCCGTTTGCATTGTATCGTACGGATGCTTTAACACATCGGGCAAGCAAGTAAAGTAAGTAGTCGGGTCGGTGTGTTTGATTAAACTTCTGTCTGATGAGGTCGTAATATGCGCGTTCACGACCTGCCTGTTCCTCCCATAGATTCCTGTAATCCTCTGCAATCCGTTCCGGGTCATGAAGGATCGTTTGCCACAGGTGCATGAGTGGCGCGTTGATGTCGTTAATCCAGAATCGCTCTGCTTTGCCGTACGCTGCTGCAGCGATGCTGATAGCGGCTGAACCAGCGAAAGGCTCCACCAGGCGCAAAACGCGACGAGGAAAGTACCTTAAGATTTCCCCTGCGATTGCGCGCTTGCTGCCCTGGTATGGTATCGGATGAGGAACCCGAATCTGCGTTCGAAACGCCCTCACTTCTTTGCCATGTTATACGCGAAAACTGCGTGTTGGAGAGGACCGATGCATCGTCGGTCTCAATCACCTGTCACCCGTTCCCAGATGAGGCGTAAGCCTTCGAGGGTCAGCCAGGGGTCCACGTGCTGGATGGTGCGAGTCTCGGCGGCGATGCGCTCCGCCAAACCACCAGTGGCAACCACTGTCGTTTCGCAGCCCAGCTCCTTGTGGATGCGCTCCACCAGGGCGTCGATGGCTCCCGCGTAGCCCAGCAAGATGCCCGACTGCATAGCCTCCACAGTAGTTCGCCCGATAACGTGCGGTGGGGCAACCAGCTCAATACGCGGCAGGCGGGCAGCGGTACGGAACAGCGCTTCTGCCGAGATACCCACGCCTGCCATGATGCATCCTCCCAGATACTCCCCCAACGGGGAAATCACGTCCAGCGTGGTTGCAGTGCCGAAGTCCACCACAATCGCAGGCGCACCATACTTATGGATTGCTGCCACCGCGTTGACCAGTCGGTCGGCTCCCACCTCGCTGGGGTTGTGGTAGCGGATGGGCACGCCCAGGTCCAGCTCGTGCGAGACGAAAATTGGCTCCACGTGAAAAAAACGCCGTGCCATCCCCAGCAGGGCGTCGGTCATCGGGGGAACCACGTTGGAGATAATGATGCCTTTCACGCCCTCCGGCGGAAGGCAGGCATACTGCAGCAGGTGTGTCACCAGCAAGCCATGTTCATCGGCAGTGCGTTCGCGGTCGGTGCGCACACGCCAGTGTTCGACCAGCTCCTGCCCGTCGAACACCCCCACCACAATATTGGTATTGCCCACATCCAGTGCCAGCAGCATGTTTTCAATCCTCGGGTTCGCCACACACCTGCAGCACTATTTTTTCGAGTTCCTCTGCAACCTGCTCCATACGGGCGAGGTCGGTTGCCTCCAGCATGATGCGCACCACAGGCTCTGTTCCCGAAGGGCGGATGTTCACGCGCGAGGGGTTGCCAAGCTGCTCCGCCGCGCAGGCTTCCGCCTCTTTGGCTCGCTCGTACCGCTCCCAGGCGTATTTGTCGCGCACGCGCACATTGCGTATTATCTGCGGGTATTTGTCCATCACGCACGCCAGTTCGGAAAGAGGCTTTCCGTTACGCTGCATGAGCGCAAGCACCTGCAGAGCGGTCAACAGACCATCGCCGGTGGTGGTGTACTCCGCGAAGATGATATGTCCCGACTGCTCACCGCCCAGCACGGCACCCAGTTCACGCATCCGCTCGGCAACGTAACGGTCGCCCACTCGGGTGCGCTCCAGACGGATGCCGTGCTGTTTCATCGCCTCTTCCAGCCCCAGGTTGCTCATGATGGTGGCAACCAGCACATTGTTGCGGAGGCGACTCGCCTCCTTCAGGTACACCGCGCTCATCGCCATGATGCGGTCGCCATCCACCTCGTTGCCGTACTCATCGCTCATGATAACCCTGTCCGCATCGCCGTCGAAGGAGAGCCCAACATCAGCACGCTGTTCCAAAACGGCCTGACGCATACTCTGGGTGTGCAGTGAACCGCATCCGGCGTTGATGTTCATGCCATCAGGGCTACAGTGTATGGGAATGACCTCCGCGCCTAACTGCGAAAGCACACGCGGCGCAATACTGTAAGCCGCTCCGTTCGCTCCGTCCACGACAACGCGCAACCCTTTCAGCGAGCAGTCTGCGCTGGCGATGAGATGGGCGATGTACCGTTCGATAAGCTCATTATCACGCTGGACATTGCCGATACGTTCCCTGTGGGCGCGGGGGATGCTCTCCCAATCCCGTATCAGTTGCTCGATGTGGCATTCGAGGTCGTCAGGTAGTTTACATCCCTCGGTGCTGAAAAACTTGATGCCGTTATCCTCGAAGGGGTTATGGGAAGCGGAGATGACTGCTCCTGCGTCCACCTGAGAGTGCCTGGTGCAGTAAGCTACTGCAGGGGTGGGCACGATGCCGAGCAGAATCACCTTTGCCCCTGCAGAACACAGCCCAGCCACCAGCGCCGCCTCGAGCATATCTCCGGATAGACGAGTATCACGCCCCACCAGTACTTGCGGGGCGTGATTGCCGTTGCCTAAAACAGCAGCTGCAGCCATACCCAGCTGCAATGCCAGAAGAGGGGTCAGTTCGCGGTTGGCAACGCCGCGCACCCCGTCGGTTCCGAACAGCTCTCCCATCAGTTCTTTACCACCTTCACCCGGCTGGGGCGCAGCACCCGCGACTGTATCATGTAACCGCGTTCCACCTCTTCCAGCACGGTTTCATCGGGATGGTCAGGGCTTTCCACGCGCTGTACCGCCTCGTGGAAATTGGGGTCAAAGGGTTTGCCTACAGCCTCGATGGGCTGCACCCCTGCCTCTCGCAGCAGGGATTGCAACTGCCTGTAGGTGAGCTGCACGCCCTCCATGAGTTTTTCGAAAGACTGGCTCTCTTCCGCCGCCTGCATAGCCCGCTCGAAGTTGTCCATGACGCGCAGCAGACTGCGCAGGAACTCCTCCAGAGCGATGCGGCGGATTTCTTCCATCTCCTGGCGTGTGCGACGGCGGAAGTTGTCGAAGTCCGCCATCGCGCGCAAAAGGCTATCTTGCTTTTCGGCGAGCTGCTGTTTGAGCAGCGCGTTTTCCTCTTCCAGTGCACGCAAGCGCGCCTCCAGACCCGCTACGTCTGCCGCAGCTGGCTCCCCCGTCGGTTCGGATGATATCTCCTGCGGGGTAGCCTGTGCTTGATCCTGGCGCGCTTCCGGTTGCTCTTCGTGATGTCGTTGCGATTTACGTTTCATCCCATCTCTCTCCATCATATCGATAATGCCCCTCTCACGAGCTCACACTGATTTGTGTCAGCACGTGCGACAGCGCATTGGCGATGTATTTTACGGCTGATGTTGCCACCTCATAGTGCATGCGGGTCGGTCCCCATACGGATACCGTGCCCGCCACGCGGTCGCCTATACGATAAGAAGATGCCACCAAACTGCAGCAACGCATCTCCGGCAGGGGGTTCTCTTCACCGATGATAACCTGCACTTTGTTCGATGCCTCCACCCTCTGCAGCAGGCGCATCAACATCTGCGGTCGCTCTAACAGCGAAATCACCGGATACAGGCGTTCCACCTGCCGGAACTCGGGCTGCTCGAGGATGTGCTGTAGACCCTCGAGGAATAACTCCTGCTGGCTGAGTGCCTCGATGCAGTCCTGTGCCGCCTGCTCCGTCAGCCTCCACACTGGTTCCACAGAGAGCATTTCCGGCGGAATGGCCAGAGGCTCCACATTCAGCAGTTCGCGCACAGAGCGCATGGCATAGCGCTCCTGCAACATCCTGTCCAGAAGAGCCATTTGCTGGTCGCTCAACCGCTCGGGCACGGGGATCAGCCGGTGTTCCACCTGTCCACTGCTAGCTACCACCACGAGCAGCAGCTTGTCCGCAGCAGGCTGAGACAGCAAGATATGGCGTATCGAGACCACATCCGTCTCCGGCGCGGTTGCTACCGAAGCGTAGTGGGTTATCTGCGCAAGCAGACGACACGTGGCTTGCAGAAGTCGCTCTACCTCGCCGACCTCGGGGTTGGTTGGCGAAAACAGACTGGTCTGTTGAGGAGAGAGCAATTTGCTCAACGGCACCGGTTTCATCAGGTGTTCCACATAGTACCGGTAGCCCAAGTCGGAGGGGATACGCCCTGCAGAGACGTGCGGCTGGCGCAAATAGCCCATCTCCGCCATCTCCGCCATCTCGTTGCGCACGGTGGCAGAGCTGACGCGCAGGCGATAGCGTTCCACTACCGCCTCCGAGCCCACCGGCTCGGCGGTAGCCACGTAATCCTGCACCACTGCCTGCAAAATGAAGGCTTTGCGCTCGTCCAGCCTGTGCATCTTTATTGCTCTCCCCCTTATGTGAATATAGCCTCACAAAGGGCATTTTGTCAAGTTTTCACCCCCTGTTAACGATTGTGGCAAATGGGATACGTTTGTGCAGAGAGCGCAGAATAAAGCCCCCTCTCCCGATTTGCAGGAGAGGGGGTCAGAAAGTGGGTTGGGTTACTCGTTCACAGTGACTTTGGTGGTCGCGACGAAGGGTTTCTTCAAACCAAATACGTCGGTGACCGTCAACGTGACGATGTATTCACCCGCCTTGCGGTAGCGCGTGGTAACTACCTTGCCGATCGCGTCTTCCTGAATGCCATCGCTGGCATCGAAATCCCACGAGTACTTCAGCGGGGTAATGCCTGCGCTGGCTCGTGCCTCCAGTCTCACCAGGTCGTTGGCGGCAACGATTTGCTCCTCGCCGGCGTCCCCGGTGATGGGGGTGGGATCGGTTGCCACACGTATCTCGCCGACGTAGAACACGCCATAAGCGTCACCAAAGACGCGGATTTCCTTGATCTTCGCGTCCGGAGACAATCCTTTGAATGCTCCGAGCGCGATGCCGATGGGGAACCAGCCTTCCTGGTCGGTAATGGGCGGCTCGAACGGGGCAACTGCCTCGTACTGCTTACCGTCATCGGTAACGACAACCACACGCATCTGCTTCATGACCCGCGTGGTCATCGTGGGTGCAGGGTAGCCACCCCGGTAACCACCGTAGCCGGGAATTCCCGGCATTCCGGGCACGCCGCCAGTCACACCCCCCGTACGTCGCCCCGTGCCTACGCCCGGTGCACCCGGCACACCGCCACCCATACCGGGCGGTGCTCCCACTCCGGGACCCGTCGGTGGACCAGTCATACCGCCGAGCATTCCACCGGCTCTACCTGCCGCCCTTCCGGCGCCGGTCGCTGCACCACCGCGGCGTCCTGTAGACGGCATTCCCGGCGCACCTATGCCGGGGGCGCCCATTCCGGGCGGCAGTCCCATGCCTGCGCCTCTACCATAGCCCGCCGTGTAAAGACTGCCGGTACCGCCCGGCAATCGCACCTGGAACAGCAGATACCCATGGGGGTCAGTGGCAAAATGACCCAGGCTGATTGGCTGCTGCAAGGCAATACGCCCGCCCTGATAGAAGCTCTGGGTGACCACCTGCAGGGAGGTACTACCGATGTAGACCGCTTCGCCCGACTCGCGGATGTCGCCACTACCCCATCCGCTCAGTATCAGCCCTGCGTCGGAGGGCCTGTCGCCCTTGAAAATGACCAGCTCCTGTTGAGCCGATGCTTTCAGGCTGGCAACCAGACAGGCTGCCGCCAGCACCGCCAGGAACCTTGTCTGCCACACTGTCCATGTTCGCACTTCGGTTCACCTCGTTTCCGTGGAGTGCCCTTATTCGGGTGGTAGCCCGTGCTCAGCGCGCATTTTGACGCCCGTTGCATCGGGCAACGCCTGAAATCGTTGTATCTCGCAAGCACGGCCGCTGACGGCGTCAATCTCTATGCAGACGCCATGCACTGCCGGCCGTCCGCGTGCTGCCTCGAACTTCACCGGTAACTGGGAGCGAAACTTCTGCACCACCTGCTCGACCTGCATCCCGATCACCGAGTCCAGCGCACCGCACATGCCCACGTCCGTAATGTAGGCGGTGCCCTGCGGCAGGATACGGGCATCGGCTGTCTGCACGTGGGTGTGCGTGCCAATCACCGCGCTGCACCGCCCGTCCACGTACCAGCCAAAGGCTTGTGCCTCTGAGGTGGCTTCCGCGTGGAAGTCCACCAGCACCAGCAGTGTGGTGCGCTTGACCTCTTCCAGTATAGCATCTATTGCGCGGAAGGGGCAATCCACCAGGTCCATGAACACCCTGCCGCTGAGGTTCACCACTGCCAGTGCGTGCCCCCCAGCCGGGTATACTGCCCATCCACGCCCCGGTGCACCCGGCGGATAGTTGGCGGGACGCAGGATACGTGGCTCGGCATCCAGATAGGCGTACACCGCTTTTTCCTTCCACGCATGATTGCCGGTGGTCAGTACATCGATACCGTAATCCATGAGCTGCGCGGCGATTTCCGCCGTGATGCCGATGCCTCCCGCCGCATTTTCCCCGTTAGCGATGACGATATCGGGAGCGAACTCTTTTTTCAAGAAAGGCAAACACTGCTGCACCGCGTGGCGCCCTGCTCTGCCAACGATGTCTCCCAGAAACAGCACACGCACCACGTGGCTCATCGCGCGTACTCCACAGCGCGCGTCTCGCGGATGACCGTCACCTTAATCTGCCCCGGATACTCCATCTCCTGCTCGATCTTGTTCGCGATTTCGCGCGCCAGCCGCATGGCTTCGAGGTCGTCCACCTGGTCGGGTTTGACGATGAGACGCACCTCGCGCCCCGCCTGCACCGCGAACGCTTTCTCGACGCCGGGGAAAGAGTCCGCGATTTTCTCCAGACTCTGCACCCGCTTGACATAGTTTTCCAGCATCTCGCGCCGTGCGCCCGGTCGCGCGGCAGAGAGCGAGTCCGCTATCGCCACAATGAGCGCTTCGATGCTGGCGGGTTCGACGTCAAAGTGGTGCGCTCCCGCGGCGTTCGCCACCTCTTCGGGCTCGCCGTACCGGCGCAGGATTTCGATGGTCAACAGCGCGTGCGGTCCCTCCTGCTCGTGGTCTGCCACTTTCCCGATGTCGTGCAGTAGTCCCGCCCTTTTCGCCAGCGCGACGTTCACGCCCAGCTCACTGGCAAGCACACCGCACAGATGCGCGACCTCCACACTGTGCGCCAGCACGTTCTGCCCGTAGCTGGTGCGATAGCGCATCTTACCCAGCATTTTGACGAGCTCGGGTGCCAGTCCGGTTACACCCGTTTCCAGCACCGCGCGTTCGCCCGCCTCCCAGATGCGCCGCTCCACCTCGTCGCGCGCCTTTTCCACCACCTCTTCGATGCGCGCCGGGTGGATTCGCCCGTCCGCAATGAGGTTGGTCAGCGCAATGCGCGCCACCTCGCGCCGGATGGGATCAAAGCAGGAAAGCACCACCGCTTCCGGCGTGTCGTCGATAATCAGGTCGACGCCCGTAGCGATCTCGAAGGCGCGGATGTTGCGTCCTTCCCGCCCGATGATGCGCCCCTTCATCTCATCGCTGGGCAAAGGCACCACCGAAACGGTGGTTTCGGTCACCTGGTCTACGGCGCACCTCTGCATGGCGTCGATCAGTATCTCTCTGGCGCGCCGTTCCCCTTCGCGTCGGGCTTCCTCTTCGATCTCGCGAATGAGGTGGGCTGCCTCCTGACGGGCGGTCTCCTCGATGCCGCGCAGGAATATCTGCTTTGCCTCTTCCGGGGTCAAGCCGGAGATACGCTGCAGCTCCCGTTGCTGCTGTTCCACCAGAGCCTCCGCCTCGCGGCGCAGGTTCTCTATCTCTGCCTCTCTGGCAGCCAGATAGCGTTCCTTCCGCTCTACTCCCTCCAGACGCCGGTCTAGGGTCTCTTCCTTATGAGCCAGTCTTCGCTCTATCCTCTGTATCTCCGCGCGTTTTTCGCGGTTTTCGCGTTCCGCCTCTGCGCGGATGCGGTAGGCTTCTTCCTTTGCCTCCAGCACAGCTTCCTTTTTCAGTGCGTCTATCTGTTTGAGCGTCTCCTCGCGCTCCTGCTGCAGTTGAGCCAGGCGCGCCTTGACCTCGTTCTCTCTGGGTAGTATCAGCGTTCGCCATAGGATAACTGTGGCGGCGGCTGCCACCACCAGACCCGTGATTGTGCCAATGAGTATATCCATAACCTTCTCTCACCTCCAGGCTCGCGGAGGAGTCCAGAGGATGAGCGAAGGGCTTCGGAAAAAGTTGCCCTCTACCGTTATACAGGTTAATTACTCGACCGCTTCGGCTATTTCCTCCAAAGGAGCACCGGAGACTGTGGGTATTGCTCCACCCGAGCGGATGCGAGCCTCTATCTCGTCGGCAATCTCGGGGTGTTCCTCCAGGAAGGTGCGTGCGTTTTCGCGACCCTGCCCCAGGCGAGTGTCGCCATACGTGAACCACGTGCCCGACTTGGTGATGATACCGCTCTCCACGCCCAGGTCCAGAATACCACCCACGCGCGAGATGCCCCTGCCGAAGATGATGTCGAACTCCGCCTGCTTGAAGGGCGGCGCCACCTTGTTTTTAACCACCTTCACCCGCGTGCGCGCACCGATGACCTCTGTGCCCTGCTTGATGGTGTCCACGCGGCGCACCTCCAGCCGCACGCTCGCCCAGAACTTGAGCGCACGTCCGCCCGGAGTGGTCTCGGGGTTGCCGTAGGCGATGCCGATTTTCTCGCGCAGCTGGTTGATGAAGATGGCGACCGTGCCCGTCTTGGAGACCGAACCGCCAATCTTGCGCAGCGCCTGGCTCATCAGACGTGCTTGCATCCCCACGTGCGCATCGCCCATCTCGCCCTCTATCTCGGCACGCGGTACGAGCGCAGCCACCGAGTCCAGCACCACCACGTCAATGGCGCCCGTGCGGATAAGAGCATCCATAATCTCCAGCGCCTCCTCGCCAGTGCCCGGCTGGGAGACGTACAGCTGGTCTATCTGTACCCCGATGGCGCGGGCGTACTCGGGGTCGAGGGCGTGCTCGGCATCCACGAAAGCGCAGATGCCCCCGCGCTTCTGCGCCTCGGCGATAATCTGCAACGCGAGGGTGGTCTTGCCGGACGACTCGGTGCCGTAGATTTCGGTAATCCGTCCGCGCGGCACACCTCCCACGCCGATGGCCATGTCCAGCGCGATGGAGCCAGTGGGGATGGCTTCCACCTGCATCTTGGCGGCGTCACCCAGCCGCATCACCGAGCCTTTGCCAAACTGCTTCTCTATCTGCGTCAGCGCCTGTTCCAGAACCTTTTGTTTCTGTGCAATCTCCACGCGCATTCGCTCCTTTACCAGAAGATTGTATACCTAAAGGATTATAGCATATGACACCAGCCCTGTAAAGGTACGGTGGCATCTCTTTTCGACAGGGCAAGAGGTTTTCCTTTATGCGGTGCAATGCGGCGGGCGCAGCTCGCATCGAGTGGTGAAGCTCGCCCTAAACGCAGGCAGGTGAGGAGCGGCTGACCAGAAGGTTTGCCAGCCAGATGGCATCGAACAGATTGTTTCGAACACCCCAGACCTTTCAGTCATGAAGGTGTTCAAAAAGTGGTGGGGGTCAGGCAACTGCAATAGTCTCGCAGAGTTGGCGACACACAGCGACATCATCTGTCATTCTGAGCGAAGCGAAGAATCTCTTTTGAGGTGCTGAGATGCTTCGCTTGCGCGCAGCATGACAGGAAAGTGCCGCTTCAGTCGCTGGAACAAGCCGCGAGGCAATTTATCGAACACTCTCTTTCAATCATTGACATTTCTGCAAGAATGCTGTATCATGTAAGCAGACTTCTACCCCTCGTGAAAGGAGCAAAAAAGATGAAACGCCTTGCTTTGCTACTCAAACGGGGGGGGGTACTGACCGCCCTCGCCCTGATGTGCCTGCTTGACGCGCACGCTTCCGTCACCGTCTACGCCGTGTGGTATCCCAACGGGTACAACAGCCCGCCTCAAGTGGTGCAAAACGGAGCCACCATCGGTGGATGGTTCTACCTGCGTCTGCGGGTGCAACCCCAAAGCGGTTACATTATCAGTGCCAGTGTGACCCAATCCGCCCTCGCCGAGCAGACCGACGTGCATCCGGTAACGCCCACATCCCCAACCTTCCAGAGCACACAGCCCAATCCTGCCTACGGTGACCCCACCGGTAACGTGGTGGTGTTGCAAAGCCAGCAGAACCTTGCGGACAGGCACAACGGGCAGTATCGGCTGGATGTGACGGTGCAATACACCGTGTCCACAGGCAATCCTCCACCCAACGACCGGCAGACGTTCACGGAGGTGGCTTCGTTCACCTTTAACGTATTGAACCTGCTGCTGGTGGACAGTCGGCCAGAGCCTTACTTTGTGTGGAAGCCGGACGAGATGACAGGCGTGCCGTTTTCGGCGCAGTTGCAGCACGCGCAGGCGGGGACGTGCACGGTGAAGCTGGAGATATTCCGCACTGAGGACAATCAGAACCCCATCTTCGTTCGACAGTTCGATGGCGTTTCCCGTCCGGGCACCTGGTCATGGACGTGGGATGGGAAGCTGGCAGACGGAGTCATTGCGCCGCGTGGCGTCTATACTTACCGCCTGTCGGCCCTCGCCTACGTGCCCACCCTTCCCGATAGCGACAGCAATCGCTCGGACAGTTTGCGGATGACGCAAACGCGGCTTGAGGTTTCGGAGGACCGTCGGCTGTTGTTCCGCTACTATCTCAGCGAGGCAGGTAGCGATGGGTCTGTACTGGCTCTTGACCCCTCGCCTCAAGAGGTAATCATGTGGGATGTGGGCGTCGCCACCAACGCGGGGTGGAACAGCCTGGAGGTCATCCTGCCGCCTATGGAGGAATCGCCTCCGGGTTCCATCCGTTATCTGGCGTTGATTCCCGACCGCGGGCATATCAACGGTATGGATAAGGCACACCGGATGCGCTGGGCATTGCCGTTGAACTCCAGGGTGCCTCTGGTGGGAGTAGTGGTTGATGCGGGACACTCGGGAAGAGCAAGCGGGCCGGGAGCTGTTGGGCAATACGGCGTACCGTCCAAGGTCGTTTACGAGTGCGATGTCAACTTCGTGCTCGCCAACCTGCTCGGGGCCGAGCTTGTTAGCAACCATCTTACCTATACTGATTGCTGGCAGTTCGGGAACCTGTTCGCGTATACCGTTGCCTACACCAGAAGCTCCCGTGAGGACCCCGCAGTTAACAATACGAAAAAAGGACGACGAGAACGCGTTAAGCGGATAGCGCAAGCAGTAGAACGTGGTTTTAGCAGTTTAGTTTCCATCCACCACAACAGTAGTCCGGGAACTACACAGCGTCGCGACGTTGAGGTATATTATGCCCCGAAAAATGTTCATGGCAGTGTTTTGGCGCAGCCAGTATGCGATTGGCTCCGTGTCGCTCTGAGACCTGAGCTCCGACCAGCTGCAGATAACCCCAAGCGAGCTAACTTCTTCTTCCTGCATTGGCATTCTATCGAAGTAACAGGAAGCGGGAAGAAGCGTCGAATAGGTCATCAAGTACCCGCGGTACTCGTAGAAGCAGGATGGATGAATAATCCCGTGGACCTGCAAGAGATTGACCCGGACAATCCACAAGGAAGAGAACGACGTCTGCAGACCGTTCTCGGCATTCATCTTGGGACCGACGAGTTCTATGGGAGGTGAAAACGATGAGATGGGTTGTGAGTTGCTTGGTGCTGACAGTGTTCGCCTGCCTATCGATGGCGTGGGCGACGCCAGAGCCGGGCGAAGAAGAGCTGGAACGCGCATTGGAAACGCTTTACCAGGTGGGAGGAGCAGTCTGGCAGCCGAGTGGTGAGTGGATACTATTCGTGCGCTATGCTCCCGACGGTGGCCCCTCACAAATCTACAAGATACGCCCAGACGGCACGGGTTTAACTGCCATTACCCCCGAATGGTATGCCAACCCCGTGTGGGCACCTGACGGGACGAAATTTGCTTGTGTCGGAGGCACAGAGATGACCGACGAACTGTATGTACTGGACGTGAACGGCACCCATCTGCGCTCCCTGGGATATCACCCAGGCTTTCTTGGGTTTGAGGGATGGTCACCAGACGGATCGATGATTGCCTTCACCACAAGACGCGGAGACGGTGGACCGTATGTCGCGTTGATGACCAATACGGGGGAAGAGGTGCGATTCGTCTGCACTGGTTATTCTGCAGCGTGGCACCCTTCGGGAAGATATCTGGTTGTTGAAGATACTATAGGCAACAATCCGATAACGTACCTCTTCGAGGTAGATGTGCAGACCAAACAGAGGAGGCAAATAACTTTCAAGCCAGGTTGTGATAGTGTCCCGGTGTATTCACCAGATGGCGAGTGGATTGCCTTTGTCTCATCAGCACGCTGGCAGCCGCGGACTCGTGGTTCATCCATTTGTCTGGTGCGACGCGATGGTAGTGATCTGCGTGTACTGGAAATAGACGAGGAAGATTACGATTACACCGCGCCCCGTTTCTCCCCCAATGGACAGTATCTGGTGTTTGGGCGGGGAAAGTGGGTACCCACCGACCTCTACATCTGCCGCGTCGACGGTACCGGCTTGCGCAGGCTGACCCACTTTTATCCCGACGGGCAGGCGAAGGGGCAGGACACGCTCAACGTGGTGAAGGCTGCACCAGTAACCAACATGCAATCCCATGCTTCTTCTCCTGCGAAGTCTGCCAAGCCTGTTAAACCAGCAAAGCCCACTAAGCGGCAACAGAAGCGGGCTGAGGGTGCGCCCTTCCCTTGGCTGGCGCCGCCGATACCGCTGAGGCGAACCGTCGCTGGCTAGCTAAATGGACTAACTGTTCATTGAGCGGGCGGTTGACGAAAACAACGAGCCGATGCTGTATGCCGAGTACTGGGGGTATGATGACAGGGAAACGCCAGAGGATGAGACGGATGATGAACATCTCTACTTCATCCGCTGGTATGTGTTGAAAGACAGCCTGAACACGAACGCACACAGCGGGGAGATATGGCTGTTTGACCCCGAGTTACAGCGCATCGGCACGTGGGATTTGGCGCAGTTGCCCTGCGTGGATCACCAAGACCAGCCCGACGGCTTAACCGCCAGTGCATCTGGGGTGAGGCATGGGGTTCTGGTGCGGGTGCCGGTGAGCCTGATGGTTACTCCCGGCGAATACCTGTTTATGGTTCACGCGGTGGATGACCATGTGGCAGAGGAGAAGCATCACCGGCGAAAACCTGCCTTGCCGCTGAACGCGCAAATCCTCATGCCTTCGCTGGACATTTATGCGCCGGATGAGGCCCTAGAGTTTCGTCGGGGCTGCCAGATAGACGTACGCATCCTTGTCAGGTATTATAGACCCGGCGATGTGGTTCGGCTGTGGGTCGACGGCTCGCTCAAGGCAGACCTTAGTTCGCCGTTTGACGTGGGCGGACGCTTTGCGAAGTTCCGATACGTGTGGGATACCTCACAGAGTAGCCGAGGCGCCCACGTTATCCGCGTGCAGTTGCTGCGTGGCAGACGGGTTATTGGGCACCCTGACACACAGCGGGTGCGGATATTTGCGATGCAATGGCCGGAACCGGGGATCATTTGGGGTGGTTTTAACATGGACCCGAACAATGGTCGCATACACCGAGGAGTGGACATTTGGTTCTCCCATCCCGACTATAACGTCGTCGGATTTCCCACCAAACAACCCATTCAGGACGCTCATGAAGGCATCCAATACGCCCCAGATACGCAGGACGGAAGCGGTGGTTGGCGCTACTGGCTCCGTACCACTGAGCCAAAGCGGGTAGACCTTATTGGAGAACGAGACGGCGTACCCGTGTATAAGACGCGGTATGTGTGGACATACTACGCCCATTTGCTCACTCATCCCCGCGATGGCAAAAGGGAAGATAACTCAGGGAACGCCGAAACGACGGGGTCGCACTTGCACTTTTCAGTTTTCCTCAGCGAGGACACGAATCAGCCTAGATACGATTCTGGAGAATGCGAAGACCCCATTCGTTGGCTGGAACCGGAAACTTTCTATGTGTTGACTGGTCGAATCAATGGGGCGGGAAACGGGGTGGTCGTGAACATACGTGGAGGTCGGGTCGACGGCAGAGTGAAAACGCCAGGTGAGCGCTTCAGGGTGTATATTCCCCCCGGCACGACGGTGACCATTACACCACAAAAAGTGGGATACACATTCATTCCGTCTTCACATACAGTGACGGTAAACAGCGAGGTCGTGGAAGTGAACTTCGACGCCGTTCCAGATTAGGAGGTGTGCGATGAAAGCAGTGCTTAGCGCAGTCGTAGTCCTCTTTCTCCTCAGCGTGACCGGCATCGCGTGGCTAGCTGACCGTCAACGGGCAGAACCGTCTTCTCTGCTCGTCCCGCTGGAGCCACGAACTACCGGACAGCATTTCGTGCTCGCCGAAGCGCAGCCCCTGATACTGCTGGGCTTTCACCCTGAAGAGGGTATGCATCACATAGAGGTGCGGGACAGGCAGGGACGTATCCAGTGGACACACCGGCTCCGAGAAGGGGAGAAGTTAGGGAATGCGCGTCTGTCCGCGGATGGCAAGTATCTCGTGTATGATTACTACATCTTCAAACCGCCTCGGGCATGGTTTGCGCCTCACGAAGAGGTGTCTTACCGGGGCGGGATACGCTGTGTGCGACACGATGGCACCATCGTTTGGGAAAGTCGCTCACAGGGTATCGCGGAGGGCAGCCCCAGATGTTCACCGGAAGGCTGTGTGCAGCAAGTAGCAGGTAGTAAAGTGCTGATAGAACGGCGCGGTTGGGAGATTATTGAGCGGATTACGGTCAGGAACCTCCACACAGGGCGTCCGGTATTCACTCGCACTTCAGAAGCGGAAAAAGCAGCACTCGCGCCGGATGGTTCGCTTCTGATTGTTTCGGGGAGAACCGGACGTGAGCCATATCATTACTGGACACAGGTCGTCCATCTGGAGAGTGGGGCGCAACTGCAGGTGGACGGTGCAGTCCTGCCTACCTTTGTCTATAACGTTCTCCCGCAGAAGTGCCTTACGACGTCATATGTGCTGCTGGAAGTAGCGTCGGAGCCTAACTTTGCGCGGTCACTGGGACTGAATGGTCGTCCTGCTCCTCAGCGGTCAGCGGAGAAAGGAAATGCCATGATGGCGATAATCACCCCTGTTGGGAAGTTGGCGTGGATGAGTTCGTGGCGATTTGATGCAGGCGAGGAACCTCGCCCCACTTTACAGGATGACGGCAAGGATGTTTTCTGGTATGCAAGTCAGGATTGGCAGATCAAAAATGTGCAACTGGGACAATATGGCGATCGGGTAGTGCTGCTTTGGGAGAACGGCAAGCGTCGGCGGCTACTGCTTTTTGACGCTCCGGAACGCGGTCAGGGAAGGCTGGTGCTTCAGCGAGTAGTGGCTTTGCCATCACCTCGCACTGGAGAATGGAGTCTGATGTCCCCGGATGGGAAGGTAGTGGCTATCTATCGTGTCTCTATGGACGGCAGTTCGGGGTTGTTGCATGTGCACTTTTGGAACCAGGAGGGACGCCTGATTGGTGAGGCGAGTGTGCCCGGGTATCCGAAGGGCGACGATGAAACTCCGCGGATGCCGGAGGTAGCATGGTTCACCCCTGACCATCGGTATCTTGCGATTTCCCTGTGCTATTGGAGCCCGCATCCTCCACGTCCCGGAGGTTACGCTATTGTCCGGGTACCGATTGGTTCGGCAACAGGAACAAAGTAGATTTCGGCGAAGGGTCCGCACCGTCCCGCCCCAAAAGACCTCGCGCCGGATGCATGGCTTGAAGCCAATTTGCGGCACGAGGCAGTGGGTATCGTATATAACCGACAATACTACTGGTGGGTTCTTAAGGATTTACTCGGTAGGGAGTTCATTGATGGTCCTAATCCCTGGTGAAGGAGGTATCTGATGAGACCGTTTTTGATAGCTGGCCTTTGCCTGATGGCATCGCTCGTGTCAACGCCAGACGTATCTCCGCAGATAGTCCGACGCGTGGAAAACCTACCAGACCGCCTGCACTGGTGGATTGTTTCCACCGACGGCAAACAAGTATTTGCTTTTGGCGCCCGCGTGCTTCAGGAGGAACTGCCGCAAACAGACGTGTTCACGATAGACGTCGATCGGAACCCACCATACTCTGGTGTAGAAATCGACCCCTCTACGGAGAGCGTGGTCAACACGCATCAGATACAGGAGGTTTTTCTTCCGTTCCGGAACGCTGCATACTTCAAGGCACTGTGGGGGGGCGAATCGGTATGGCTGACGCGCGACTACGACTTCTGGCAGGTGGTGGGCGACCGGATTTATGCCCTGCCGCCCCGTGCAAGAGACAGTGAAGATCGCCGCCGCTGGAAATCCATTCACATTATAGACAGGGAAACTCGTCAAGTGCTACACGTAGTAGAAATACGTGACGCTTTGATCAAAGCCGGTTTCCCCGAAGATGAGGTGGAGTGGCGCCCGAAATATATCACGGCGATGCGGGTTTCCCCAGACCAAAAGCTGTTAATAACAGGGCATTCGGGAATGATTGTGGTCTGGAGTATACCGGACTTAGAACTTCTCTTTCACAGGGCGTACGACAGCGACAGGGAAGTGTCTGCCATCGAATGTTCACCAAATGGTCGGCTTGTATACGCTCTAGTGTACGCTAGAGGTCTTTTGGTATTGAACCTGCAAAGCAAGGAATTTGAAGAGTGGAGCCTCAAAGCCGGTACTGGGGTTCCCCAGGACTTTGGGATGAGCAGACAACGCCCAGTGGACATGTGGGCGGATTGGCAAGGTGGAGAGGTTTTCTTTGCCCTGCGGTATGGGGGTGCACAGGGAGCCGTGGCGGCTCTGGATGTTTCCAAACGGCGGGTTGTTCGCACTTTGCAACTCAGTCGGGGTGCTTGTTCAAGTGTATGCGTCGTGGGCAACAAGTTGTTTGCGGGGTGCTTAGATGGCATCTACGTCATAGACATCGACGCGTGGCGTAAGAACGCGAGGTGAGGGCATCAAGGAGGTGATTATGTCTTCCTGATGCGCGCGTGGGATACGGGGGATGCGGCAGGTGCGGACAAAGCACATCGTAGAAAGGAGGCATTACCGCTGAACCAGAGAGCACGGGCATATCCTGTCGCACTCGTGGGCACATCCATAGGGAGTGCTACTCTCAACGATGCGTGGAAACGGTTACGAAGCTGCCCCGCTTTTCGTCGACCTCAGTTTTCAGGTTTGCTGACTTTCACACCTCCCCGCGGCGAGAACACAGCGGTTTTTATCAACTGCACTGCCGTCACAGCAAGGTATCACCTTAACGAGACAGCTGCTGAGGTCACCAAATTCTACGAAGGGTTCACCAAATCCATCGAGAACCAGATTAGGGAGACAGGATAGCTGGACTATCGCGAGGCAATACGAGTGGGAACAGCGTATGTGGAAAAGTTCCTTGACCGTGGCAAACCTTACCATTCGGGCTATGAGGTAGAACTCCCGGTTCTGCACAACGAAGTGGAAGTAATTCCCTGATGGACAGGAGGCGAACCATGAAACGGTACATCTGGCTAACACTGTTACCTCTGATCACCCTCGCCGCCTTTCAGGCGATGAGCCAGCAGGTCGAGGTGAGGGCGTACAAAGGATACTATTATGTCCCCTACGACCCGGCGAGGATGAGGTTTGGGTTAACGCCCGAAGAAGCGCGACAGCGCCTGCTGCGGTGGATGAATAAGCCCGACCTGCAACTGCGTCTCATTGGCGTGGCGTTAGCATACCGCGACCAGTTAGAAGACCCCTCTACCTGGGCGAATGCCTACTTCCCTCACTGGTGTGCCGGCACCCAACCGTCCTACCTGTTCGAGGATAACCAGGGAAGGGAGTATGTCGTCGCCATTGTGCCGATAGAACTGTGGACATATACAGACCCCTCTACCGAGCTTACCGATGAAGGAGAGGACGCTTCCCAATGGCTACCGCGTGAGCAGCTACGTGCGGTGGCAGAGCAGTTCCTAGCGCAGCGAGTGCCAAATCTTCTTGCGGAGCCCCATAATGAGGAGCAGAGATACGGACGTTTTGCCGTCGATACCCCCTATCAGGGCGTGCTGCACGATCGCCTGGCAATCGTCTACGTGCACAAGCGGCTCGGGGTGGTTCGTGAATGCTACTGGCATGACCCCGGCGGCCTGTGGGGCTGTCGACGGTTCCCTCTCTGTCCCAGTCGCAGGCGCGTCAGCTGGCGCTGGATTTCGTGAGCCAGATGCCGGGTGTGCTGTCGGTGGAGGTGGACGAAAGCATCTTTCGTTGCGGTTTCGGGATGTTTACAGACGTGATGGGTACCTCGCGGTTACTCCGGAGTTTCCCGGTGAAGGCGGTAAGGACGACAGACTCGCCGATGGTTGGCGACTTTTACATTATCGCAGTCGACGGGCACACAGGCGATGTGTTTTTGGTCGACGAGTCGCTGCCCCGGTCGGCGCAGAGAGCCGATGGGCACGCGCCGCCGCGGGGCACGAAAAAGAAGCAGGAGGTGCGGGTGCTGAAAATATCCTTCGGCGAAACGGATGTGTCGGATGTAAGGACACTATTAATGCTTCAACCGCTACAAATCGGCGGTGACGTGTATCTGTGGACAGGATGGTTGCGTTCCCCCCTGTTTGGAGTAGCGGATGCTGATGTGAAGTATGACCCCTCTGGTCGGACGGTTCGTGTCCGCTTTCAAGGCAAGTCATGGCAACTGGCAGCAGGGAGCCAGTGGTTGGTTTCAGGCAGGAAGCGAATTGTGCTGTCTCGCCCGGTGCTTTGCCTGCGTGGACGCATCTACGTCCCGATGGACGCTATTCGGCATATCACCGGCTGGGCTGCCGAAGTAAAGGAGGACAGGGTGGTTCTTAGACGACCAGTATTAAGGTGAATCCTGTGTCGCGCAGGTGCGTGGCGGTACCATTCCCAACTTCTACAAAGCGGTAGAGCAAGGGGCAAAGGCGATAGCAGAACTTTACGAATCGTGGTTGGGCAGTAGTGTTGGTGCCCCTTATGCCATCGACCCTGAACCGGTTCTATACAATGAGACCGTCGTGCGCGTGAAATAAGGTAGTAGGTTGAAACCGCCATGAGAAACCTGTGGCTCATCGTCTTTTGTGTGGTGCTCACGACAACGGCTGTCTTTGCCAAACCAAGACCATACAAAGGCTACTACTACGTGCCGTATGATGCCCAAAGGATGCACTTTGGGCTAACCCCGCAGGAAGCCGAGCAGCGCCTGGTGCGCTGGATCAATAATCCTGCCGTGAGCCTGCGCTTCATCGGGGTTGGGACTAGTAATCGTGACAAACTGGAGAACCGCACCTCTTGGCCCGTTTACGACCCCACTTCTCCACCAGGCCGGGGATTGTCCTATCTGTTTGAGGACAATCTGGGCAAGCTGTATATCGTGGCAATCGTGCCCATCGAGATGTGGAAATACCGTGATATCGAGGCTGAAATGACCCCGTATGACCCAGAAGACCCCTCGACGTGGCTGCCCGAGGAGCAGAGAGACGCGATAGCACGACAGTTCATTGCCGCTCGGCTTCCCAACTTTCTGGAAGGCGAGCATCGGATAGCTAGGAAGCGCGTGGTTTACAGGCTCTATCAAGGATTGGGGCATAACAGATACATCAGCGTAAGCGTGCATCCCACGCTCGGTGTGGTCGAGTCTTGCGAATGGTACAACCCCGGCGAGCCGGTAGGGCTTCATACCAACCCTACCCTCTCACAGGAGCAGGCTCGCCAGTTGGCTCTCGCTTATGCGTACCAACTGGAGGAAGGGGTCGTCAACGCTGAGATACGCAATCCCCCCGCACTAGGCATCTTCTCAGACGTACTTGGCATCACTCGTTTAATGTGGTGGATGACTATGGATTTGGCGGTCGTGGCATACCCTGGCGATAATTTGTGGACAGCACGCCGTTTGATCATCGGAATAGATGCTCACACGGGTGACGTCGTGGACTTTGACAGGTTTGTTAGCAGTTCCGCTGTCAAGTCGCAGGTTGCTAGCCCCTCCAAAAAGCCATCAAAGCCTATGTTACGCTTTGAGCCGATACAAGCCTATTTCGAAGGCTCTTCCCTGCGACTGGCTACGCTTCCACCGCTTCGGGTTGGCAAGACAGCGTATGTTTGGGTGGGCTGGTTGAAACTGCCCCTGTATGAGAAAGCGCGAGTGAGCATCGCCTATGCTTCAGGGGCGATACAAATAGACTACAACGGTCAACGCTGGCTTGCGCGCGTTGGAAGCAACCAGCTTTCACGCGATGGCATTAGCCGTCGGTTAAGCGCGCCAGTTCTCAACATTCGCGGTCGCGTATATCTGCCTGCGGAGGCATTGGAGGTGATAGCTGGCATGAAAATGCGATCGGACGACTACACGTTGTATATCAGCCGGTAGAAAAGCCGTTGTGCCGTATCGGGGAAGGGGGGCACACTGTGCGGTGTGACGCCTTCGGAGACAGGCGAAAGAAGGAAACACCTCGCTGTGGATGGGCGGGCGGTGAACGAAAACAATGACTCGATGCTGTATGCCGAGTGTTGGGGATATGACCACAGGGAGATGCCAGAATATCCACTGGTATGTGTTGAAAGACAGCCTGAGCAGAAACAGGTGTGCTTCCCGGGCACCCGTCCAAAGAGGTGGATGCGATTCTGAAGTTCATGGGATGGTGGTGAAGATGAAGAGATGGATACTTCCGGGCATTTGCGCGTTGCTGCGTTGTGTGCCGTGCTCGGGCGATGATAAAGCCCCGCAACGCTTCCATCCCCCCGTTACAGGGGAACGAGATGCTCATCGAGGCAGAAGGAGAACACAATGGCATACGATGCAGAGGCATTTGGGCTTACGACCCAGACACCGGCTAAACTCCGTCTGCTGATAGAAAACGCGCGGCAACCTATTTGGAACCCGCAGCTTTGACGTAGTCGATGCGCGTCAGCAAGCCTGCCTTCCCTAGGTGGTGACCAGTAAGGGCGAGTTAGTCGGTTTCTCTGTCAGGTCGAAAAGAAGAGGGCAGCAACTCGCAGCATCCCATCCGAGTCGTATCCGCCTTTCCGGACAACGTTGCGCAGCCACAGTGGAGGGTTCTCGGATGGGTGACTGCCGACCGTCTGGCGATTGTGGAATCTCTTCTGGTGTTAACACGACATGCAGACACGAACACCTACCGCGGCAACAAGGGAAACTCCTGCACAGGACTATACTGCGAGCCGTTGGGGTGAAGCACGCTCTGCATTAAAAGAAAAGAGCGCACCTCTACTGTGCCCAGCGGTTCGTCAGGTATCGACGCGAAAATCCTTTGCAACACAGCAGCAGGTGGCGGTTCCTTCACCCGCGCCAGGGTAATATGCGAGCGGAAGGGTTTGTCCTCGGGCGGGAAACCGCGCTGGCGCAACGTCTGCTCCAGGTCGGTAGCCAAACAGTATAACGGTTCGGCAGGCTCCTGCACGCCCACCCACAGCACCCGCGCCCGACGCACATCGGGAAACACTCCCACGCCACGCACCACAAAACGAAAAGCGGAATGCTGGCTGGCGACTGCATGTGCCGCCTCCACCGCACGGCGCAAGCCTTGCTCATCCTGCTCGCCCAGAAAGCGCAGGGTCAGATGCAGGTTCTCCTCTTTCACCCAGGAGATGCGCTGCCCTGCCAGCGCGCGCTTCATGCTCTCCTGCACCACCGCCACGCGATGTCTGGTTTGGTTCTCCAGCAGCACCGCGAAAAACAGACGCATCACAACAGCTCCTCGCGCAGCATCACCAGCGCCGCCTGCGATGCCCGCCACTTCACCTCGCTGCGCCTGCCGATGAAGCGGTGTTCTGCCACGCGCGTGCCTCCAGACGACGCTACCGCAATATATACTAAACCGACCGGCTTCTCGGGTGTGCCTCCGGTGGGACCCGCGATGCCCGTGATGCCCACTCCATAGTCTGCGCCTGTTAGCCGTCGGATGCCCTCTGCCATGGCGCGGGCGGTGGGTTCGCTCACTGCGCCGTGTTCGCGCAGTACCTTCTCTGGCACACCCAGCAAGCGTACCTTCAGCTCGTTGCTGTAAGCCACCACACCGCCCACCAATGCCTTCGAGCTGCCCGAAACCTCCGTCAGCCGATGTCCAAGCAGTCCACCCGTACACGATTCCGCGATCGCCACCGTCGCCCCTTTCGCCCACAGCAACTCCATCACCGCCTGCTCCAGCGTTTGGTCGTCCACACCGTATATTGCGTTGCCCAACCGTTCGCGGATACGGTTTTCCAGTTCGGCGATCATTGCCTGTGCCTGTTCGGGGCTGGGTGCGCTGGCAGTGATGCGCAGATGCACCTCACCGGTCTTTGCGTAGGGGGCAACCGTGGGGTTGGAACCCTGCATCAGGTCTTTGATGCGGTCTTCCACCAGCGACTCACCCATGCCGCACACCCGCAGAATCCGCGACAGGATGACGCCCGGTTCCCCGCCTGCCCGCTCACGCAGGTAGGGCAGGACGTAATCGTTGAACATCGGGATAAGCTCTGCAGGGGGACCCGGCAGTGCGATGACCACTTGATCGCCCTTCTCGGCGATGAGACCCGGTGCGGTTCCGTTGGGGTTGGGCAGGGGACGGGCGCAGGCGGGGCGATACGCCTGTCGCAGGATGCTGCTGACCATCGGGTAGCGGCGCTGCTGGAACTTCTGCTGCAGCTCCTGCTGCAGGTCGTGGTCTAAGACCAGAGGTTCGTCCAGCGCGGCGGCGATGCCCTCGCGCGTCAGGTCGTCCATGGTGGGTCCCAGCCCGCCGATGGTAATCACGGCGTCCGACCGCGACAGCGCCAGCTTCAGCGTCTGCGTCAGCCGCTCGAGGTTATCGCCGACCGTCTGCCGATACAGCACCTTCCAGCCGATGGCGGGCAGTTGCGCGCTGATATAAGCAGCGTTGGAGTCCACAATCTGCCCCATCAGCAGCTCCGTGCCTACCGAAACAATCTCTGCAATCATTGACAGATGCCCCCCTTATCTGCGCGCAAAACGTAGCCTTGAGCCTATCTCGAGGACAGGATACACTCTCTCCGCACACCGCCGCGGGGCTGGGACGTTGTAGGCTGCGCTCCGGACAAGACCATATGCTGAAGCAGAACCACAGCCCCCTCCAGCAGCCACAGCCAGATAGACTTGCGGGGCACTTAGACCCGGTCACAGACATCGCTTCGCTGCCGAGGCGACGGTGTGCAGGAAAAGTATATCACTAAGAGTGAGAAGGAGACAAGTAATAAAGTGCAACCCTCTATCGGCGTGGACGTCTCTTGCCACCACTTCCACGCCGCCATCTACCTAGCGCAAGGGCAGGTGCCTCGCCAACGTTTGGACAACACCTTGAAGGGGGTGCCAGCGCAGGAGCCCAACTGCGTCATCTCCATGAGGCAACAGGTGGCACACGCAGCCAACCGCTACTCCTCCCCCGTCGCGCCGAAGTTCTTGACCAGAATGCCGAAATCGAACAGCGTCACCTCGGCGTCCCCGTCCAAATCGGCATCCGGGTTCCAGTTACTGTCGCCCGGTTGACTGCCAAACGCCGCCACCAGCGCGCCGAAGTCAAACAGCGTCACCTCGTTGTCCCCGTCGATGTCCCCGTTGACCAGAGACACGTTCACCCCGCTGACGTTCGCCCCACCCACCCGCACACTGCGCGCCACCCGACGCAGCCAGTGGCTCGCCTTGAACGCCACATCATACGTGCCGTCGGAGACATCCGGCAGCGTGTAGTTGCCACCGCTGTCCAGACTCAGCGTCACCGTTCGGATGGGAGTCGTGCTGCCCGCGTGGCGCAACTCCACCACCACCGGAACCGTGCGCACATCCCCGCCAAAGTCGCCTAACTCCACCCGCCCGCTGATGGAGTAGGTGCGCACTATCGGACGCGCGGGACCGCCAGAGGTCGTCCACCAGTCAAACACCACCCAGACCTCCCAAATCCAGTCCCAGTATGCCATCCTGCCTTCCACGCGCGCGCCGTTCTGCCGGATGACGCCCTGCCACACCACGTCGGTGTTGCCCACGCCGGGGATGTTGGCGACGCCGCCGAAGGTGATGGTGTCTCCATCTACCGTGCCGGAGACGCTGTACTGCCCCAGCGGGTTCAGGTTGGGTGGCAGGTATTGCACCTGTCCGGTGAACGCGCCGGTGGCGGTGTTCTGGGTGAAGAAGCGGATGTTGCCGTCATACTGGTAGCCCAGCACGACGTCGCGGATGCGCACTGTCCAGAAGGTGTTGGAGATGTCCCAGTTGGGCGGCGCGGCGAGCGCGGGCAGTGCGAACGCAACCAGAAGCAATCCGAGCCATCGTTTCATGGTGTTCACCCTCCTTCCTTGCAGGGAGTGCGATTTCATTGTAGCACCACGTTGCCTCTGTGTCCAGATGCTAGTCCGCTGGCTCTGACTCAGACGCATGAAGACCAACACCCGAACGGTGAAACAAGTAGCCAGTCTGTTGGTTATCAGCGATGCGCGGAATATGCCATCAACCATTCACACCACCCGTTAGAAGGCGCGCAGTTTCCAAGAATTCGACCCGTATCACATCGTCCAACTGCTGAATCACTTTGCCTCTCAAAACCAGCTCCCACTGGTTTGTAGCGATATGCACGGCATAGTAATCCCCACCATCGGAGTAAACGAGTGCCCATTTTTTGTCGGATGAAATGTCCCGAACTTCTGGATACTTTACTGTAGAAGGAGGTGATAGTCGATAAACCTCGCCTTGTCTCGTCTGAACAAACGCGGGTGTGTTGTCAGCAAACCAATGGTTGAGGACACGGACAGTTATATCTGCCGTATAAGGGAAAGAACGTATCTCCCAAGCTAGATATAAATTATAGCGGTGGGCTGCCGGTAGGAAGTCCCAGTCGTTGCATATCTTGTCCTGCTCCTGCCTGCTCAACGGCACCGGTCTGTTCTGCCTTAAATGGCGTCGGTACCAAACCTCCTCCTTTCTTGCACCTTTTTTCACAGCATACCAAATGGCTTCACTATCCGGATACCACCCATATCCCGCAATATTTCCCCTTGCGAGCAGACGTACGCGCACAGGGGACAAAGTAAACAGCACAAGGTCTGGCAACATCCCGCCCCCCGCCTGCCCACCCAGTAGATGTCGGCTGTTAGGCGACCAGCTGAGGTCATACAGACCGTTAATACCTTGTTGTCTTGCCTGGCTCGACCTCGTCAGCCAGTACCATTTGCGGGAGGCGAGGTTGATGGCGACCGTATCCTCGTGAAACAACATATACAGCCAGCGCCCATCTGGAGATATTTTGGCTCGTCGATAGTACCAGTGTCCTTGGGTTCGGCAAATCCACTCTTGGGCACGGATTTGTCCTTTCTCCACCTTGTAGCGTGCTATCCCGCCATCGACGTGATGAAAAACCAAGATACGTAAAGAGAAGGGGTCTGCTGGGGGCATCGTTGTCCACCTCCTCTAATCTCCGACAGGCAGGGTGATGTTGACGAGTTCTCGACTATAGGGGTTTAGTTCCACCCAGTTTACTATGCCGGAAGCGGGGAAGCTTCCTTGAAGAGATGTCGACCCTGCTGTCCAATCGTTCCACATGTATAGAATACCTTCCTGTAGCTGTGCAGGAGGTTCGAGCCATCCTCCCTCGGCGACGTTAAATCCAACCCCCATGCCCTGCACGAAGCTGCCCGTTCGTATATAACCTTGCCGGCGTAGGCCAAGGTTTTCTATAGCCTGTTCCCGTTGGGCTATCGAGTGCACGCGACGGAAACGACCGTTCGGCCTGGATGCAACCTGTGCCGTGCCCGTGATCTCTCGGATGAAGAAATCACCGGTTAACGGATCTGCAACACGTATTCGCAGCCGAGCCAGCTTATCACGCGGGAACAGCTGCAATTCAATAAGCACCTCGTTGCCTCCGGCAAGGCTGTCCAGTATATGTGCCCTTTGCTTAAAAGTATCCTTCAGCGCCACTCGTCTTCTACTTTTGCCTTCGCGCTTCACGAAGTACGCTTGCCAACGGGGGTAATTAACCCTCTCCCTGCCGCTCGGATGGTACATTATCCCTGCTTCGACATCCAGGTCTTGTCCATCCCGTTCTTGTCTCACTGAGTAACCAAAGTATATGCAAGGTGTATCCTCGGCTCCGGTGTCGCGCGCACGTGGGGTAATTCTGATTTGTGTGTAGGGGTATCTAGGAGTAAAGGTCGAGGGGACCCAGAAGATACCCCGTGCTCCGATGAACCCCCCACTGGACGTAACCCTACGGTATGGACCTGTGAAAGTGTTTTCTAGTGTATCGCCGCCTGTCCGAGTAAGAGGTGTCTCAAATCCAAACTGAGGCGTGATCACAGAGAACGACATCATATCGAAATAGGTGTCAGGCTGCCTCACCCCATCATCAGAGTAGATTCGTTCGTCAGGTCCAATAACGTCCAACATTCCTTCATCCGCTGCGGAGTTTGTCACTTGGCGGACACGAGATATGATATTTCGAGCATCTCCGCTATCCCACGGAATTGCCCCCACGTGCGGAACCGCGCTGTCCTCCTCCGACGGCGGTCCCCAAAGCCCGTTGTACTCCGCCTGCACCACCACGTAGTAGGTCTGCTCCGTCACCAAACCTGTGATGCTCCACTGGCGTGCAGTCGCAGGCAACACCGCAGAACTGTTCGGATACACCCCGCTCTGCGTGCCCCAGCGCACGCGGTAGCCTGTTGCACCCGGCACCTCGTCCCAATACACCGTCACTTTGTTCGCCCCCGTCGGCGCAGCGAATATCCATGGCACCGACGAGACCACCGCCACCTCCCCGCGCAGCCAGTGGTTCGCCTTCGCCTGAACCGTATACGCCCCCGCAGGCAAGGTCAACTCCACCTCTACCTCATCCGTCGGGGCGGTGGTCTCCACCACTTTGACGTATACCGGCGCAGCGGGGTTACTCTCCGTGCCCACCCGCTTGGCGCGAGACTCCAATCGCAGCACCCGCGTGGCGTGTCCGCCCCAGTTGACCAGCTGCACCCGCACGAGGACAGTCAACCCTTCGGTCATCGCCTGTTCCGCGCCAGTGAGCGCATCCGCGCCAATCGCCCCGAAGTTGTTGACCAGGATGCCAAAATCCAGGAGAGTCACCTCCCCGTCGCCGTCCAGGTCAGCGTTGGGGTTGAAGCCGGGGTCGTCTTCGGTCAAGCCGAAGCTGGCGGTCAGCCTGGTGCCGCGGATCACAGGCTTACCCGCCATCACTTTCGGGTCCACAGTGATTCGTTCCAGCAGTTGCTGGTTGCTCGTGGCGGAACACCTCCTTTGCTCGGCTACACGCCCGCCATCTGACGCAGTACCATCTGCAGAATGCCCCCATGCCTGTAGTACTCCACCTCTATTGGCGTGTCAATGCGGGCGATGGCGGTGAACCGCTTCTCGTTGCCGTTCTCATCGCGGGCGACAACGGTTACCGTCTGGCGCGGCTGCAGGTCACGGACGCCAAGGATGCTGTATCGCTCGCGCCCGGTCAAGCCCAGCGTCTCGCGGTTCTCTCCGAGCTGGAACTGCAGGGGCAGCACGCCCATGCCCACCAGATTGCTGCGATGGATGCGCTCGAAGCTCTCCGCCAGCACCGCCTTGACGCCCAGCAGGATGGTGCCTTTCGCTGCCCAGTCGCGCGAGGAGCCGGAGCCGTATTCTTTGCCCGCAATCACCACCAGCGGGATGCCCGCCTCTTTGTAGCGCATCGCCGCCTCGTAGATAGGCAACATCTCGCCCGAAGGGAAATGCACGGTGATGCCGCCTTCCGTGCCGGGCAGCAGCAGGTTCTTGATGCGGATGTTGGCGAAGGTGCCCCGCATCATCACCTCGTGGTTGCCGCGCCGCGCGCCGTAGGAGTTGAACTCCTGCGGAGAGACCCCACGCTGGATGAGATACTGCCCCGCCGGGCTGTTCACAGCGATGGAGCCGGCAGGCGAGATGTGGTCGGTGGTGATAGAGTCGCCGAACACCGCCAGCACATATGCTCCCTCGATGTCGCGCAACGGCGCGGGCTCCGGCGACAGGTTCACAAAGTAGGGCGGCTCCTGAATGTAGGTGGAGTTGGGGTCCCAGGCGTAGAGGTCGCCCTCCGGCATCGGCAGGTCTTGCCAGAACTTATCGCCAGCGAACACGCGCGCATACTGTCGGCGGAACATCTCGGGCTGCAGCGCGGCGGCGATTTCACGCTGAATCTCCTCCTGCGAGGGCCAGATGTCGCGCAGATACACTGGCTGCCCATTGCGGTCGGTGCCCAGCGGTTCGTTGAACAGGTCGATGTTCATGGTGCCTGCTATCGCGTACGCCACCACCAGCATCGGCGAAGCGAGGTAATTGGCGCGCACCACGGGGTTAATCCGTCCCTCGAAGTTGCGGTTGCCACTCAGCACCGCCGCCACCACCAAATCGCCTTCCTTCACCGCTTTAGCAATCGGTTCGGGCACGGGCCCGCTGTTGCCGATGCAGGTCGTGCAGCCGTAACCCACCACGTGGAAGCGCAGCTGCTCCAGATAGGGAATCAGCCCCGACGCCTGCAGGTAGTCGGTGACCACGCGCGAGCCGGGCGCGAGGCTGGTTTTGACCCACGGCTTGACCTGCAATCCGCGTTCCACCGCCTTCTTCGCCAGCAGCCCAGCGCCAACCATCACAGACGGGTTGCTGGTGTTGGTGCAGCTGGTGATGGCGGCAATTACCACGTCGCCATGCGTCAGGCTGTAGTCGGTGCCCTCCACCGCCACGCGCTTGCCCAATTGCTCTTCACTCAGTTCGAACCCGCGCTCTTTGATGGGTGCGCGCAGGCTGATGGCGAACGATGTTTTGGCGTCCCGAAGGCGCACGCGGTCGTGCGGACGCTTGGGTCCCGCAAGGCTGGGTTCTACGGTGCTCAGGTCGAGCTCCAGCAGGTCGGAGAAGATGGGTTCAGGGGCGTCGTCGGTGCGGAACAGCAGGTTCTCCTTACAGTAGCGTTCCGCCAGCTCCACCACCTCGTCGGGTCTGCCGGTGCCGCGCAGGTAGGCGATGGTCTCTGCATCGACGGGGAAGAAGCCCATCGTCGCGCCGTATTCGGGTGCCATGTTGGCGATGGTGGCGCGATCGGGCAGGCTCAGGCGGCTGACCCCCTCGCCCGTGAACTCCACGAACTTGCCTACCACGCCCTTCTGGCGCAGCATCTGCGTGACGGTGAGCACCAGGTCGGTGGCGGTCGCACCTTCGGGCAGCTCACCGGTCAGGCGGAAACCCACCACTTCGGGCGTCAGCATGTAGTAGGGCTGTCCCAGCATCACCGCTTCGGCTTCGATACCGCCTACGCCCCAGCCCAGCACGCCCAGTCCGTTAATCATGGTGGTGTGGCTGTCGGTGCCGACCAGCGTATCGGGGTAGGCGGTCATCTCTCCATGCTGCTCGCGCCGATGCACCAGCGGTGAGAGATATTCCAGGTTCACCTGATGCACGATGCCCATGCCTGGCGGCACGATGCGAAAATCCCGAAATGCCGATTGCGCCCAGCGCAGGAAGCTATACCGTTCCACGTTGCGCTGATACTCCAGCGCCACGTTCTGCTCGTAGGCGTCCGGTGTGCCGAACACGTCCACCTGCACTGAGTGGTCGATCACCAGGTCCACCGGCACGACGGGATTAATCTTCATCGGGTCGCCGCCGAGTCGATGCATCGCAGAGCGCATCGCCGCAAGGTCTACCACCGCAGGAACACCGGTGAAGTCCTGCATCACCACGCGGGCAGGCATGAAGGCAATCTCGCGCGGCTCTCCTGCGCCCGACCACCGCGCCAGTGCGAGAACGTCCTCCGCGGTGATGATGCGTCCGTCCTCATGGCGCAACAGGTTCTCCAGTAACACGCGGATGGAGTAGGGCAGACGGTCTAAACCGTTCACCCCTGCCTGCTGCAGGGCGTCTATCCGATAGAGGGCGACCTCTCCGAAGGAGGTTCGCAAACGTGACTTTGCGTGCAAGGCGTTGTTCATGGCGACAATCCTGTTCATGAGTGTTTGGTCATATTTTACCAGACTAAAGCCGCTGGGGAAAGGGGGTTCGGGAAGCGGGGTTACCGGGGCGCATTGGAGTGACCTGCCGGCCTTCAAACACCTCTAGGAGTTACGCAGTTGAAAGGCTGCTGGAAAGTTTGTAACCTGAAGAGACAACTTCTGTCATTCTGAGCGAAGCGAAGAATCTCTTTCAACAGGCTGAGATGCTTCACTCCGTTCAGCATGACAAGAAGTGTCATTCTGAGCGAAGCGAAGAATCTCTTTTGTGGCTCTGAGATGCTTCGCTTGCGCTCTGTTAGTATAGACGTGGGAAAGAGAACATGATACACTCTTTCCACACACCGCCGAGGGGCT
>Ga0101945_1000944_pt1 | contig 36860 bp, 49 predicted proteins | sample DewCreD2012metaG_2_FD_75246 | JGI IMG/M metagenome (GOLD analysis project Ga0101945, IMG submission 75246) | Hot spring sediment bacterial and archeal communities from British Columbia, Canada, to study Microbial Dark Matter (Phase II) - Dewar... ... | reverse complement strand
CAACCCCCCCAGCCACCCAAACCAGCACTTCCACCCTGACCTCCACGGCAACCGCCACCCCCACAAGCACCCCCACCTCAACGTTCACCCCCACTGCTACACCGACTATAACCCCCAGCCCCACCAACACCGCAACCCCCACCGCTACCCAACCACCCGACCTGATCTTCGCCGATGGCTTCGAAAGCGGCAACTTGAACGCCTGGTCTGCCGTGGCAGGTGGGGCAAACCTGAGCGTGACCACCCCTGCTGCCCTGCGTGGTAGTTACGGCTTGCAAGCCGTGGTCAACGACACCACCACCGCCTACCTGCAGGACAACTCCCCCACCGCCGAGCCGCGTTACCGCGCCCGCTTTTACTTCGACCCCAACTCGGCCGTGATGAGCAACGGCCACAGCCAATTCATCTTCGTTGCTCTTGATGAAAGCCTTTCTCAGAATAACGACATCCTCCGCCTGAGGCTGAACTACCAGAACGGCTACCGCCTGCGTATTGAAGGGCGTCAGAACGACGGCAGCCTGTCCTATGGCGCTTACCAGACCCTCTCCGACGAGGCTCATTTCATCGAATTCGACTGGCAAGCGGCTGCCAACGGCCGGGTGGATATGTACCTCGACGGGCAGTTGGTGAACACCCTCTACCTGACCACCGATCAGTTGCGAGTCGACAGCGTGCGCCTGGGACCGCAGGTCGTGACTGCCGGGGTGAGCGGAACGCTGTTCTTCGATGCTTTCGAATCGCGCCGCACCAGTTACATCGGCCCCTCGGCCTTCCGGCCCACTCTGACGGTGGCAGCAGGCTGGTCACCGCTCACCAACATCCTCGAACGGTTTTGGCACTGGCTGAGCACTCTTTTCGCCCACCCGCCTGCAGTCCAGCAGCCCGCCCTTTTGCAGGCCGTACCCGCCGGGCAGACCTGGCGCAACTACATCCTCATCGGCAGCCAGCGGATTGCTGTGAGGGAATATACCGCCGCCGCCAGCAGTGTCTATTTCCTGTTCGGTGATCACCTGGGTTCGACCAGCGTAGTCACCGATAGCGTCGGCTCATCTCGTTCCCGCTATCTCTACAAAGCGTGGGGCGAATTGCGCTATACTACCGGTGAGTATTCCGTGCGCAACAAATTCACCGCCCAACGCGAAGAAGCCACCCTGAGCCTGTACGACTACCGCGCCCGCTTCTACGACCCCCTGCTGGGACGCTTCATCCAGCCGGACAGCCTCGTGCCCGGGGCAGATGACCCGCTGGCTTGGGACAGGTATGTCTACACCCTCAACAACCCGGTTCGCTACACCGACCCCAGCGGCCATATGTTTTCAGTTGATATGGATAGTGGTGTTAAGCCCGAGGTTATTGCCAAAGAAATAGAACACGAGTTTGAATGGAAAATTCACGGAGAGTGGAAACTTGAGCAATTATTTATTGTCTGGAATACCGCTATATTTCTTCGACACTCCATCGCCACTTTTCGTAATGATGATGGAATTAACTGGATAAGGAATTATTTAGGGGGAACGAATTTTTACCTTTCCATTTTTGATTTTTCATTGGCACCAAATGAAAAATCGGTGTTTTTACCAAAAAACTTTGAAAATATGCTATGGGAAGGTGGGGTTAATGGAATGATACTCCATGAATTAGCCCATGTTCTTGACAATAGGATTGCTTTGGAATCTGCGAGGGGTGCAAGAATTTATCCATCTGCCCTGAAAGGCAATGGGAACATAAATGGAGTTCTTATTCCAGCAGTAATAGCTGGTGGTGGTCCAGCGGATGAATTATACAAGTTTGCAGGTGGAACACCCGAATTTCTACGATTTAGAGGTGGGATAAATACCCCAATTCAAAATCAATTTGGGATTAATTACTCATATGGAAACAATAGCTCAGCCGACTATTTTGCTCATGCTTTTATGGTGTCGATTATAGATTATTCAAACGTTCCTGAAATAGCACGACTGTGGATGAAAACTTATATAAGCTTATTGAAGTAAATCTTTCTCATCTGCGTGGAGGTGATTGTGATAAGGAAAATTCTCAAATTAGTTCCCCTCTTTTTTACAATAATGATAAGTTCATGTAATCACCAGTTATATCCATCCATAGTATTAAATTGTGATCCACCTTGCTGGGGTGAGGTTATTCCCGGTGAATCGGCTAAATCATTTGTATTGGAAACTTTGAGAGAAAATCCTGAAATTGATCGGGAAACCATCGAAAATTCACTAATTCCTCAATTTTCATTCCCAGACGTAGTCTCATGGAGTTTTTCAGAGGGTGGAGAAGGGATTGCTTATTTTGATAATGATATCTTGATGCAAATTGAGTTTCGCAAGTTGAAATACCCTCTTGATTACTTAATAACTGAGTTTGGAGACCCCGATTATGTGTTTATAACACCATATTGGGGTAGGGAAATCAATATTTGGTTGTTGTACGAGGATCAAGGAATATTATTAAGTTATACAAAAAAATTGAACTTAAGCGATTTTGTAAAAATAGGGTCACAAGATAGGATTACCACGATTGCATATTTCGATCCTAAAATAGAAGATAGGATTATGAAAGACATAACCAGATCGGCAAGAGAATATTACGGTAAATCTCTGGAGGTGTTAAAACAACCATGGACAGGTTATGGTGAATTTGAAATAAGATAGTCTCTTCAGATTTCAGATCTTTCCAAAAGCAGAAATATCATTGGGATAAATTAGTGTGTTGAATTCCCACACACTTTTGAACCTACCCCCAGGAAAATTCTAACGATAAACCTAGACCGCCTGCTTATCTCTCGCAGGCGGTCTGTTCGGCTCGTTTCGGCACGCATACGGCGGTTACTTGATCCATTGGTCGAGCCGTCTATCCAGCGCATACTGCCCGCTGCCGATGTACACCGCCGTCCAGATGAGACGGACAATGAACACGACAGCGAACAGTACTGCAACCACCAGCAGGATGGTATCCACGGCGGCGGTGTCCAGACCCAAGAGGGTCTCGAAGTCCACCCCCGCCAGATACAACCCCGCCCCGGCCAGGAACAAAATCAAGTGTTTCATGGCTGCTCTCCTTTTTCGAGTGGTTTTTTGGGCTGGCTGCCCTCTGACCGCCCACCCTCACGGATGAGCAGACAGAGAAGGCAGCCAGCCGCCACCCCTCCCGGCACACTGCGGGTAAGCGCGCCAGCAGAGGAAGAGCAGCCACTCCCGCCGTATTCGCCTGTCAACGAGCCGCCCGGAGACCAGGGACGGGCTGATCCCCGGACGGGGAAGGGGAACGCTTCCCCCACCCCCGTCCGCTTACCAGCGTTCCAGCCACAACGGTTCTGCCGGGGTGATGTCCACCATCTTGCGTAACTCGTCCCCGATGAAACTGAGCGACTTCAAGTCGGTGGCCACCCCGCCCAGCCGCTCCGCCTTGCAGTCCCGCACCAGTTTCTCACGTCCCTCTTCGTTCGCTGCACACAAGGCCACCCTGCCATCGTTCAACGCCGCCAGGTTCTTCCACTTCCTGCGGCTGCCATCGCCACGCTCCACCTCGACATACCAGCGCTCACCGTCCCGCTCCACCTGCAAGTCGGGCCGGGCAGCCCCTTCCACCTCCGGCAATATCACCGCGTCCCAGCCGCGCAGCCGGGCGTGCAGGGCAAAGGCCAGCGCCATGACGCTGTGCGCTTCTTGCGCCGCTCCCTGATGCAGCCGCAACAGCCGTTCCCACTCGCTCTCGACCACCGTCCAGCCCCACAGGGCGCACAGAGCCCTGCCGTCCTCAGACAGCCGATAAACTGCCAGCCCGGTCTCGAACGGCCTGTACATGCGGATGTTGTCGCTCACCAGCAGCCCGCTCTTCACCAGATCGTCCACCGGACGGCGGACCGAGTTCGTCCGCTCGGACAACCCCTCGACCACGCTCACCACCCGGTCAATCTCCATCCGGCTGCTGATGCCCCCTCTCGCCACCGCATACAGCACCAGTACCTTACGCCGGTAGCGGATGCCCGATTCTTTCGGCTTCAACTGCGCCTTGAAGCGTTCCGGTGCAGGCGGAACGACCATCCCGCTCATCTCCTCGACCAACTTGCGCCACAATTCGGGCAGTTCGGCAGGGGTGAGGATGCGCTCGGCTGGCCGTCTGGCTTCGCCCTTCTGCTTCGGCTTTTCCTTCGCCTTTGCCTCATCCAGCCGCTGCTGCAATTCCTCACGGGCGCGGCGTTCCTGCGCCGCTTCCATCTGCGCCCGTTCCAGCCGCTCCCGCAGGGCGGTCAGTTCACCTTCCAGCTGCACAATCCGCCGTTCCAGCGCTTCATGCCCGTTACCATTCGGCTTCGTCCAACCGCCACCCGTCCCCACGCTGACGCCGTTCCAGAACGCCGTCCAGTCCGCCGCCGTCCAGACCTGCGGTATGGCGGGGTTGTCCCGCCTGCGGGCTTCCAACGCTTCCCCTGCCAGCCGCTGGGCCAGTTCCAGCACCAGCGCCCGGTACTCCCGCGCCACCCGCTCGGCGTTCTGGCGCAGTTCCCGCTCGGCGTTCAGAATGTCCTCCAACGCCCGCTCACGGTAGGCTTCCACCACTCACCTCCGCCACCTTCCGGCTGGCTTCTGCCACCGCTTCCACCGCCCGCTCCCGGCTGTCGCCCATCGCCCAATTCCGCAGGGCTTGCGCGGCAAACACCACCGCTTCCCGCTGGGGCTGCAAGACGGCCTGCCCACCCTTTGCCATCTCGTTCAGGATGCGGTCTGCCGCCACCTGCACCCGCAGGGGGTCAAGCGGCCTGTCCAGCAAGGCCGCCATCTCCTCGCAGGTCTTTTGCAACTCCCGCAGTTCCTGCCGGTAAGCGCGCTCGGCCTTGTGAATCTGCCACTCCGAGTAGGTCAGGATTTTGCCGCCTTCCGGCGTGAACAGCCAGCCCAGCACGCCCAGCAGTATCAGGGCAATCACGGCCACGATAGCGGCCACAACCGAAAACTCTCTTGCGTCAATCTCAATCTCCAAGCCTCGCTCCTTTCTGCCCGTGCCGTGGGGCAGGCGTTCGGCCTGTGCGTCCCGCCTGCCTGCTGTCCTACCAGGTCAGCCCGGCGACCATCTGGTACACCAGCACCAAGACCCGCTTGGCCAGCAGATTTCCCACGAACAGGGCGGCTGCCACCTGGACGGCAGACAGCCACAAACTGACGGCTGCACTCCTCATAGGGCGGAGACCTCCTTTCGCCGAATCTGGATCCCCGCACCCTGGTGAGTTTGGCAGACCCCGGGCATCCGTCAAACTCCCTACCGCCGGTTGACCCGCATCTCCGACACCGCCACGACCCGCACGGTCAATTGCGGCGATGAGGGGATGAGCAGTTTCAGCCCGGCGCTGGCCGTGCAGCGCGCCACCGTTGGCGATAACAACGATATGCCGGTCAGGGCAGGCGAATAGCCGACAATGCCCTTGTTGGCCACCGTCCCGCTGAACGCCTGCGCCGCATAAGACGCACCCAGCCCCAGATTGATTTGCCGTGTGCCGGTGCGGACAAAGGTGGGCGTGTCCAATGCCTGCGCCGCCGCTTCACAGGCGGCATCCGCCGCCGCCTGCAATTGGGCTTGCAGATACAACGCCCGCACGATGTCCACCGTCAGCACCGCCAGCGGGATGACCACGAAGGTCAGCACGATCACGAAATAAGCCATCGTCTGCCCGCGTTCGCCGTTGCGGAATGTCCGTTTCATGCCTACCATCCTTCCTGCCGGAAGGTGGCCTGCGCCTGACCTTTGAACTCCACCGCTCCGCCACCGCCCAGCAGTCCCAACATCGAGCCGATGTAATTGGGGGCCGTCCAGTTCACCGTGACCACCACCAGCGAACCGGGACGCCCGCCGCCCGAAGCGGCCACCGAATACTCCCCAATCATCGTCCGCGACAGCGCACTGTGGGCAGCGGAAGCCGCAGCCGCCGCTGCCCCGCCCTGCGTGACCGAGCCGACCCGTGCGCCGTAATTGGCGGCATTCGCCGCCGCTACGGACGCATACCCGGCAATGGCGAAGTTAATCAGCGCAAAGGTCAAGACCAGCACCACCGGCAGCGATACGGCGGTCTCCGCCATCGCGTTCCCAGCCTCATGCCGTCTTTTGACCATCGCCGACCTCCGACTAGATACCGCTGGCAACCTGCATGATTTTGCCCAGAATGTTGATGCCCAAGGCCTGAAAGCCTGCCAGCGCCACCAGCAGGATGAGCGCACCGACTACGGCGTACTCGCCCATGTCGTTCGCCTCACGGCTCAGCAAGAACAGTTTGATTTTCTCGAACATGACTTAACCTCCCGAAATGATTTGAACTGGAATGGATAGAAACGCACCTGCCGCAAACACGGGCACCGCCGGAAAGCGGGCAGTACGCCCGTGACGCAGCCACACTCCCGCTCCGACCAGCAGTCGAAGCACCACCGCCAGCAGAAAGCCTGCGGGCATGAACACTGCCATCGTTGCTAAAACCTTTCCGTCCGCTCCGCCTGTACCTCCTTTCCAGAACGAAAAGAACATGACCACGAACACCAGCCCGAACAACCAGAGGGTTATTCCACCCTGCCATACCGCCCACAATCCTGCCAGCGCAAAGGGGGGAATGGTCAGGATGTTCGGCACGCTGCGGGTGCGAATGTCGTACACCGCACACACCACCAGCCAGACCATCACCGCTCCGGTAACAAGCCATGCCGTCATTTTTTCTCCGCCAGGGGGACACGGTAGAAATACAGCCGCTTGGGTTCGCCCCAATTGACACCCAGCGCCTTGCCCACCTGCCCGGCTTCGATGTCGAACCACTCCCCGGCGTTCAGGATCGAGCGTTCCTCCACCTGCACCTTGCCGGGATTGCGCCCCAGAAGCGGGTCAACCAGGTTGGCCACCTTGCCGTTTCTGGCTTCCAGCGGCTTCAACAGCCGTTTCAGCCGGTCGGGTGAGAAGGGCGAGACCACCAGCCGGGTGGCGTTGTCGGTCAGGAACGAGACCGCCAGAGCCTCACCCTGCACCCGCTCCACGCCGGTCAGGGTCAGGTCAAGGTGCTGTCCCAGCCAGGCCAGCGGATTTTCCACCCTGACCGCCTGACGCTGCTTCTCCCGCTTTTCGGCAACCTGCATCAGATACCAGTCGCTCAATACCTGCTCCATCTCCCGCAGAGCGGACGCCTGACGGGAGTTGTACAGGGTGAGGATGGCACCCAGCATCAGCACGGCTGCCAGTGTCGCTGCTGCCCATAAGTCCATTACTTCACCTCCTGCAAGTCTTTGATTTGTTCCATGCGCTCCGCCAGTTTGCGAATCGCTTTGGGTCGTTCGTCTCTCATCGCCGAGTACCCCAGCGCTGCCGCCAGCCCGATGAGGGTCAGGAACGGCCACAAGGCCCGGCGCACCACCTCCACCGCTGCCTGCACCTCGATTTTGGGCGGTTTGACCACAGTCGGCTGCGGGGTCGGTAACACCACGCTCACCGCCGGGGGTGTGCGGGTCGGTTCTTCCCGTTCTTCGGTTGCCGTTTGGGTCGGGGTGGCCGTGGGGATCGGGGTGGCCGTTGGCAGGACGACAATCACCAGCGGCTTTGTGGCAGTCGCTTCTTCCCGTTCCTCCACCGTTGGCGTGGGTGTGGGAGCGGGAATAATCACCGTCCCGCTCGCCATAACCGTGCGGCCTGCGATGTCCGTGACCTGCACGGTCACCGGGTACTGTCCCGGCGCGGCCTGCGTGCCGTCTGCAAACTTGCCGTCCCACTGCACCGGATTGGGAATGTCCTCGATACTGTCCCCGCACCATTCCACCTTGCGGTCAGAGGACGGGTCTTGAATCGTCAGGCAGACCTGACGGATGGGCAGATCGCCGGGGGTAATGCTGACCTGCCCGCTCTCGCTGATGACCCACTGGCGGGTTATCTCCGCCGCAGGCAGGGCGTTGCTGACCAGCACATCCACGCCGGTGGTGTAGGTATTGCCCGCTTTGTCCGTCAGGCGCAGGTACAGGCGTTTGTACCCGCCGTTGGTCTGGGTGGTGTCCCACTCGTAAGTCCAGCGGTCATTTGTAGCAGTGATTTCCTGCCACTGATAACCCATCGAGAACGAGATTTCCAGCCGCAACAGTCCCGAAAGGGCATCGGACGCATCACCCGCCAGTTCTACCGTCCCGGAGAGCAGTTCGGGCAGGGCATCGAAGCCGCCCTGCGGCGGGGTCAGGTCAATCCCGAACGAACGCCGGATTTCCGTCACCCACCCGGCCTTGTCCTCCACCTCGCCGCGGACAACATGCCAGCCTTCTGCTTCGATGACCGCCTGCGGCAGTCTCACCTCTGCCACGCCCGAAACGGCGTCCTCGCCGGTGAGATTCACCTCCACCGCACTGCGGTACCAGTCCTCGACACCCGCCTCACCGGTGAGGGTTATCGCTCCCACCGGCGGGGTCTGGTCAAGGGTGAAGGTGTACCGCCGAATACGTGTGTTTCCGGCGTTGTCTGCGGCGCGGATGTCCAGCACGATTTCTCCCTCGCCGTCTATCTGCGGCGTGCCGTTCTGCCATGTGCCGTTATTCAATCGCCAGGCACTCGACTGAACACCCGCAAGATTGTCGTCCGTTGCATAACTCACCTCGAAGGGTGAAACATACCAGCCGTTTTTCCCGTCCGCTGCCGGAATGGACGGTGTGATGGTCGGGGCAGTCCGGTCAATGCGGACGGTCAGGTTCTCACGGGTCAGATTGCCCGCCTCGTCCTCCGCCTCGATTTCGACATCGTACACGCCCTCATCGCTCAGGTCGAGCGGCAAAGTCTGCCACGCACCTCCGTCCACCCGCACCCGCACCGCTGCCAGCCCGGAGAGGGCATCGCTGGCAGCGGCGTCCAGCGTTGCACCCGCCACATACCAGCCGTTATCGCCGTCCAGCGGCGATAGTTGCGGCGTGAGAACCGGCGGGGTGGTGTCCACCCGCACGCTGAAAGCCTGCGTGCTTTGGTTGCCCGCCTCATCCACCGCCCGGATGAGGACGCTGTGAACGCCCTCCGAAAGGGCGAGATTCGGCTGCCCGTCCACCTCCACCAGCACGATTCCACTGGTGGCATCGCTGGCCACCCCGCTCACCTCGACATCGCTAACATACCAGCCGTTGTTACCGGCTGTACCGGCCCCATCCAGCCCGTTGATCGTGGGGGGTGTGGCATCCCGCTGCACGGTTGCGGTTGCCGTGTGGCTGTTTCCGGCGTTATCCGTCACCCGCACCGTGACGGTATGCGTTCCGTCTGTGGTGATGGTCAAACCATTCGGCTGCCATGCCCCGCTGCCCAGCCGTGCTTCCCGGCTGGCCACCCCGCTGGTGGCGTCATCGCCCACTGCGCCAATGGCCACATCCGAGACATACCAGCCGTTCTGTCCGTCCACCGGCGGCAGGGAAACGCTGGCTGTGGGGGGCGTGCTATCCACCCGCACCGTGCTGCTGACTGTGCTTGACCAGTGACCGGCATAATCCTGCGCCCGTCCCTCTACCGTGTGAACGCCGTCCGTGCCAATCACGGCACTGCTCTGCCACGCCCCGCCGTTCACCCGCACCTGTCTGACGGCCACCCCGCTGGTGGCGTCCGTACCACCGGCGGAGACGGTGGGATTGCTGATAAACCAGCCGTTCTGTCCGTTGGGGGTGGGGATATTCAGGCTGGCCACCGGCGGAACGGTATCTCGGCGCACGGTTGCATATACCAGATCCGATTCGTTCCCGGCCACATCTACCGCTTGGGCATACACATAATTCACCCCATCGGTAGTAACGGTTAGGGATGACCCGCCCCATGCACCGTTATTCAATCGTGTTCTTACAACATCAATCCCACTGGTGGCATCGCTTCCGCTGGCCGTCGCCGTCACGTTTGAAACATACCAGCCGTTCAGACCATCCGCCGGGGGAACACTCAAACTGACCAATGGCTTAACCGTATCAATCCAAACGGTCTCGCTCATCGAAGATGAATTACCGGCGTAATCGGTTGCGGTAATTGTGACCGTGTTCTGCCCCTCTGCCGAAACCGAACAGGGATTTGACCCACACGAGAGAACGACACTGGCCACCCCGCTGGTGGCATCGCTGGCATTCGCAGAGAACTCCACGGCGGAACGGTACCAGCCGTTGCGGAAATTCTGACCAGCAACCGAGTACGACAAGGATGGCGGCACGGTATCCTTGCGAACGGTCAGGTTGCTTGTTGACGAGTTACCGGCATTATCGGTTGCCGTAGCCGTAACAGTATGAACACCATCACTTTGAATAAAACAAGAGCCTGAACCACAACTTGCACAGGAAGGGCAAGACATCGCAATACCCGCCAGACCGGAGACCGCATCGCTTCCGCTGCCCGTCACGGTTACATTGCTGCGGTACCAGCCGTTACTGCCCAGTGTGCCGGACGGCGAAAGAGACACGGTCGGGGCACCCGCATCGAACTTGTAGGCCAGGCTGTTCTTGGCGCTGGTATCGCCGTAACTGGACACCGCCCAGTACCAGAATGTCCCCTGTCCCTGCGGCGGGGTGAAGCCGCAAGACGCTCCACTGCACGACACCGCCGCCTCGTTTCCGCCGGTGTAATTGCCTTCCATGCGGATAATCGAGTAGCCGCTGACCGGCTCACTCCCGCTCACATTCAGGGACGCCCCGCCCCGGCACCAGCCGTTGCTGCCCCATGTCCCGCAGGTGAAACTGCCGCTGGCCGTCGCCGGGTTGTGGGTCACATTGACATAGCGCGGCTCGTCCTCGTAGCAGGTATACAAAGCCGTGTTGTTGTACGGCGGCGCACCGCAGAAACAACCGTAATCGTTGTCGGCGCAGCGTCCGCCGGGGTCGGCATACGCACACCGGCAGACCATCTGCCAGGGCGAGTTCTGGTAGATCGTCCGCACATAGCCGTCCTGCACCGTGACGGTACGGGGTCGAATCGGCCCGGTATAGGCGGCAATCACCACCGTGACGCTCACCAGCGCCGCCGCCAGTGCTGCCAGAGGCGAGAGTTTTCCAGACCACCCTCGCATACCCGCCTCCCCTATTGCCTCGCCGCCCAGCGCAAGAGCCGGTCAAGCACCAGCCCGGCGCAAAGACCTGCCGCAAAGATTCCTGCCATCAAAGTCCATTCCATCGCAAACCTCCTTACCAGACGAACGGCAGCAGCCGCCAGCGTACCCGCTGTCCGTAGTCGGCGTAGCCGTCCAGAATGCGCTCTTCCCAGCCAATCCGCAGGACGAAAACAAAGACAATGGCAATCAACAAAATCACATTCCACAGGATTGGATTGGAGAGCGTGACCGCACCGAACGAAAGCAACTCCCCGGCATACATCGGATGGCGGATGAAGCGGTATGCCCCGCTCACCACCAGCCCCCTGTCCGCCGGGGCAATGCCGAAACTGCGTCCCAGAGACGCCAGTCCCCACAGCGAAAACATCACCCCGCCAAAAGCCAGCACCGGCCAGCCATTTTCCTGCGCCGCAGGCTGCAAGCCGAAGGGTAAGACCGCCGCCAGCCAGGCGGTCAGTTTGCGGGTCAGGTTTGCCCCGCTCTTTTCCGCCCGGCGGGTCAGAAACAGGAAGGCCGCCAGCCCGGACTGCACCGCCAGCGGCAAGGCCATCCACGACCCCGCCGTGACCTGCGCCAGCCGGATACCCAGCAGCAGCCCAAAGACCACCGCACCAATCCAGTCCCCAGCCTTCCAGCGTCTCCACATCGCCGCACCTCAAAACGCACTGAACAGAGCCAGAAGTATCGGCAAGAGGATGGCCACCATGAAGGGCGCAAAGAAGAACAGCGTCATCGGCATCAAGAGGGTGTTATCCAGACTCGCCGCCGCCATCTGGACATGCGCCCGGTACTCACGGGCAAAACCCCGTGCCACCTCGCTCATCACCCGCGGGCCTTCCACACCCTTGCCCGCCACCTGGTCTAACTGCACCCCGAAGCGCAAGAGGGCGGGCAGGTTGTACCTTGCCAGCACTTCCAGCACCACCCCTTCCGCCGTGCCGGTAGTAAACGCCGGGCGTCCACTGCGGGACGATTCGGACACCGCTTCTTTGAGGATTTTCCCCAGCGGTCCCGGAATCTCCGCCGCCCGTGAGAGAGCCTGCTCCGGACTGGCCCCGGCGGACATCTCCGCCGCCAGTGCCGTTGCCGTTTCGGGCATCAGCCGCTGAATCTCCGCCCGGGTGTCATTGGCGGCACTGCGTACCCGCAGGATGGGGTAGTAAGCGGCAATCGGCACGGCCAGCCAGAAGACCGGCCCCGGCTGAGTCAGCAGCAGATAGACCAGCGCCGCCCCGCCGTACACCAGACTGCGGGCGAGGATACCGCCCACCGTCCAGTCGGCGTACTTACCGCCCAACTGCGCCATTTTCAGGTTGTCCGCCAGGCTCACCGGGCGGGTCTTGATGTACTGCTCGCCGTAGCGGTCAAAGGCGGACTGGTTGCTGCCGTCCAGCATCCCGCTCACCCGTGCCGCTGCGCCCCGCTCGAACTTGACGCTCTTCGCCATGCGGTAGGCAAAGAACGCCGCCAGTGCCGCAAGGACAAGTGCCACGATTTGCCGTACCTGATATGCGTCCATCTCAAAATGCCTCGTCAATCAGTTTGTTCATAAAGCCCCAGCCGAACAGCATCAGCAGGATGATTCCGGCGTAAGCCAGCTGCACAATCGGCTGCCGGACGGTGGCCGCCAGCGCCTCATTCCGCAGAATTAAGACCATCACGAAGGCCGTGATACCGGCAATCAGGCGCACGCTGCCTTTGGCACTCTTGCCGGTGGCCTGTCCCAACACCCGCGCATCCAGCACACCTTCCAGATTCTTGCTGGCCATCTCGAAAGCCGTCTCCCATTCCTTGCCGCCCGTCCGCCACAAGCGTCCCAGCAGAAAGACCACAATCCCCAGACTGCTGGACAACCCGAATGCTTCACGGGTCAATCCGTCCAGTGCCTCGAAACCTTCCCGCTGACAGCGCGGCAGAAACTCATCCCGCAGCCAGGTCTGCAATGCCCCGCCTGCCTGTAATGTCCGCAATTCATCCTCTACCGCTTGCAGGACGTTCGGCGTGACCTGCACGGTCGAGGACAGCCCGGTTAGAAACAGCGGTATCTCTTTCTCGATGTCCTGTTTGACCTGCGCCCAGGCCCCGTCTATCAACCCGTTGAACAGTATCCAGCCTCCGGCGAAACCAATCAGGCTGGTCAGGGTCGGCAGCCCCAAGACCGTGTTCAGGACGATGAACACGGTCACCCCCGCCGCAATGCGGGCAACATCGCGGGCAAAGCGTTCCCGTCCGGCCACATCCAGCCCCAACTTGCGGAACGCCAGCCGCAAGCGGTGGGCTTCACTGCCGAAAACCACTTTTTCTTCCTGCTGCTGGATACCGGTCAGGGCGGCCACCCGGCTCTCCGCCCGGCTGCGCAGCTGCAAGCCCCGCGCCAGCCGGTAGGCGATGAACGCCGCCGCTCCCGCACCCACCAGCGGCAATACCTGCCGCACAATCGCCATCGCTTCCATGCCGTTACTCCTCTTTCACCAACTTGCCGATGGCCGTTGTGACTCGCGGGGCGTTTCGTGTTTGTTCGTACAGGACATCCAACCCCAACACCTGCAAATACTCCACCCCAAAAGCCTGCAAGTAGCCCAGATCGTCACCCTGCTGCTGGATTTTTTCTTTTGCAAGGGCTTTCGCGAACAGTCTTTGGGCTTCGGAGTAACTCATCAGGCGGTTTTCGGTCTGCCCGCACTCCGGGCATTGCACCCTGTACCCATCCTTCACACGAACGGGAAACACCAGATTGCAGTTGCTGCATAAGGCTGGGTTATACCCAAATACTGACATATCGAATAACTGGCTGATGGTCTTAAGTAAATCGTTAGTCATCCTACCTCCTGCTTACCGGCTTCATGCTCTTATCGCCAAAGGCGTACAACTGCTCGAAAGCCACATTGCCGCCTTTGAGTTCGGGCTGAATCTCCCACACGCCGATCAGGCGGCGTTTGTCGCCGCTGCGGGGAACGCCCACCTGCACCAGCACCTCGATACCCTGTGCAATCAGGTCTTTGGCGTTCATCCGCTCGATTTTGGCGTCCACGCCCATAATCAACGCCATGCGGCTGACCATCGCTTCCGGGCCTTCGGCATGGAAAGTCGAAAGTCCGGGATGGTCGCTCATCTGCGCCCGGAAAAGGGCTGCGGCGGCATCGCCGGTACGCACCTCACCCACAATCAGCCACTTGGGGGACATGCGCATGGCGTCATCTACGCCGTGCCGCAGGGTGTAGTCCTGCACGCTGGTTGACCCAAGCGGGGCTTTGCGGGCTTCGATGGTGACCACATGCGGGTGATCCATCCAGATTTCCTCCGGGTCTTCAATCTTCACCACCCGCGCATCCTTCGGGATGGCGTTGCACATCGCCGAGAGGAAGGTCGTCTTGCCCGAAGCCGTCCCGCCGATGACCAGCATTCGCACACCCCTGGACACGGCAGAGAGCAAATCGGCGATGACATTCTCCGGGGCCACCTGCCACTCCACCAGTTTCTCCGGTTTGACCGGCGCAGGCTCGAACAGGCGGATATTGACCGAGTACATCCCCGCCCGTGAGGGGACAATCGCCGGGTGCAGCACATGCACCCGCGCGCCGCCTTTCAGTCCAGGCAGGCTCTCAATGCGGGGCAGTTTGGCAGAGACCGTTGGCAGGGCTTCCGAGATACCCCGCCCGGTTGGACGCAGCAACGCTTCCACCATCCGCCCGCAGGCCTGCTGGTCGAGTTTGATGTCCTCCACCGGCGAAAACTGCACCGCACCCTTTTTGAGAACAAATACCTTGCCCTCCGGCGTGATGGTGATTTCCGAAAGGTCATCCCGCCGCAGAAGCGGCAGCAACGCCCCCAGTCCGTTGACCCGTCCCACCACCTTCTCGGCAAGGGACAACATGACATCGCGGGGGACATCCAGCCTGCGCCGGGCCAGCACTTCACCCACCGCCCCTACCGCCCGCTGGTTGAGGGTATCCACATCCACCATCTGCCGGAAGGTCAGGCCGTTTGCCAGCTCGTTGGCAGCGTCCTGAATGACCAGTTCCTGCTCATCCGCCGATAGCGTTACCTGCTGAAAGAAGTCCCACGACATCGCTCACCCCTTGCGAATGCGAATCGGCCCCAGTTTGACCACGCCCGCATCACTGCGAAAGCCGTTGTCGCCACTGGTTTTCTGCCCGAACAGCAAATCGCCCAGTTTGTGAATCGGACGGGCAAAGTTCTCACTGGCCGTCAGGACACTCCGCCCGGCATTGGCCGTTACCGCCACTTCGGGTATCTCCGGTATCACCGCCGTGACCGGCGGGAAGGCGGTCAGTCCGGCGGATTGAGCGAACGCCCGCGCCGCCTCGTGCCATTCGTTCATGCCCAAAAGCCCGTTGCGTCCCCGATTCAAGACCACAAAGACATTGGACGCCCCGACCCGGTGCTGCCCGGCGAGTTTCTGAAACACCACCCGGTAGGCTTCCGCCGTGATAACCGCATGGTCAATCGTGGGGTTGGAGACCAGTACCAGCGTGTTACTTGCCGAGATCGCCGAGGGATAACACCCCGAAACGGGCGTGTCGAAGATAATCACGGCGTAGCCGCCATAGGTGGCGGCAATCGCCATGCTGTTGATGCTGCTCTGCTCTTCCGGTTTTTGCAGCAAGTCCTTCTCCCGCAGGCTGTCCTGCAAGCCCACCAGAACATCCAGCCCGCCAACGGGCTGCACTGCCGGTTGAATGCCGTCCGCAAAGGTCGGGCGGGACAGCCACAGGGACAGGTTCGGGGTGGTTTTCAGGTTCAGGAAGGTGGGCAGGGACACATCCGGCGCGCTCAACCCCACCAGCAGGGTCTTGAAGCCCCGTTGGGCGGCGTCCAGCGCCAGCGCGGTGGCCACCGTGCTTTTGCCCGTGCCACCGGCCCGATTCCACACCGTAATCACCCGCAATCCGCCGATGGTGGTGGCAGTCTGCTGCCAGCGTGCCTGTCCTGCCAGGGCCGGGGCCTGCGAGCGCAATGCCCCGATTTCCGCCATGATGCGGGCGGACAGGTCGGGGATATTGACATCTCCCACGAACACACCCTTGACGCTGGTCATCTCCCGAATCGGGCGGATGATTTCATCCGGCACGCCGCCGGGCAAGACCACATACGCCGCACCCTGCACCCGGGTCAGGAATTGGGTCAGCGGTTCGGGGCCGCTGAAAATCGCTGCGTCCAGCAAAATCACTTCGGGGTTGTAGGACAGTTTGGCCTGCAAGTCCTGCGGGTCGGTCGCCAGCGTCACCACTCGAAAGCGGCTGTCCATCTGGAACGCCTGACTCCACACCCCTAACCGATTGGGCGGCCCTGCCAGCAGCAGGGTCACGGCATCCTGATTGCTCTCGTTACTCGTTCCCCATGCCATAGCCCACCTCGTTACTGCCCGGCTGCAAAGCCCACCGGGGTCGGCGTGGGGGTCGGGGTCATCTGGCGGATGACCAGTTCCGGCAGCCACAAGCCGCTCGTGTTCATCGGTTGGGCTTCGTCCGGCATGAGATACAGGGATAATTTCACATTATCGGCCTGGTCGAGGGCAGAGAGCAGTTCCACCGCATTGACCAGCCGCACGGCGGTTGTCGCCTCGATACCGGCAGACTGAAAGTCGTACACAACGGCCTGCGCTTTGGCAGGCACGGCCAGCACCACCACGCCCTCTTTGCTGCGCTGCCGCTGGACGGCAATACCGGTCTGCGGGTCGGGGGTGATAATCTGACCGGCGGCTTCTGCCGGGTCTTCCGCCTGAAAACTCGGCTGGATGTACAGCACCCGCAGGTTCTCTACGGTGGCCTTCGAGAATACCCCCTGCACGGTGTAGTCGCCGTCCGTCAGGATGGCGGTCACGCCCACCCGGTCACCGGGGCGGATGATGCCTGCCAGCCCAGCCGAATCACTCACCTGGATGGCCACCGCCCGCTCGTCCGGCTGCAAGGTAACCGGTTTTTCGCCCAGATGAGCGGTCAGAATCAGGTCGCCTGCACTGCGGTCAATCCGCAACGCCTGACCCACCGCCACTGCCGGGTCGGTTATCGCCCCTTCCGGCGGCAGCAAGTCTGCCGGGACGCCCTTCATCACCAGGTCGCCCTCCGTCAGGATATGACCGGCAGGCAGGTCAACGGCGGCTACCGCCACCTGCGTCTGCTCCGGCGGGCGCAGCAACGCCAGGGCAATGAAAAAGACCAGTACGGCTAACAGATAGGGTAAGTATTTCTTAATCACGCTTCACCTCGCAGATATTGATTTGCGCCATCGTAGATGGCCAGTGCCTCACCGAACTCACGCAAATCACAATGCACCACCCGCTGCTTACTGCCGTCCTTTTCCGTGACGATCAACAGGACGTACTGCGGCTGAATCGGGATGGCGTTCACGATTTCGCTCAATGGAATGCGTTGATTTCGGTCTTGCTCGTTCATCTCACTTTCTCCGTTGGGGTCGTTGTGGGGGTCAAAGTCGGTTTGGGGGTTGGGGTCTTGATCTCCGTCCACCACTGCGTCCGTTCTACCTGCGGCACGGGCGTATTGGTCGAGGGAAGCACACCCCGCCAAACGGTTGCGGTGGCCACCGCCTGCCAGCGTTCGCCGCTCATCCCCTCGCTCACCAGCAGGATGAGCGCCACCATCAGCACGAAAACCAAAAGCGGCACGAAGGCTTTGTTCACAGCGTTATCCTCCCCAGTTTCTCGGCAATCTCCGCATCGGTCGGTTCGGGCACGTCCAGCATCAGCGGACGGAACAGAATCGGCAATTGCATCTCGCGGCTGTGGGCATACGGGAAACGCCCAATCACCATCCCGATATGCTCATCTGCCAGAAACCGCCGCCAGGGTTCGTCCACGAACCCCTTTTCGCTTCTTGCAATCGCCGAAAGCACGATGTCCTTGTCTTTGGGGTTCTTCAAGAACCCCACCACGAGATTGTTGCAGGACGAGATAATCCCCTGCGGTATCAGGCTTGGGCTTTGGGTGACCACGCCGAAGTACGCCCCGTACTTTCTCGAATCGCGGAACATATTGCTGTATTGCTCGCCCACCGTTGGCGCGCTTCTGCCCTCGCTGGCGTCTCCGCCGCCTTCCAGCCCGGTGAAGATGATGTTGGCTTCTTCAAACACCATGAACAAATCCGCTTCACCCCGATTGATCTGCTTCTCCCGCCGGGCCACCATGTCGGAGTAAATCAGCCAGCCCGCCCAGCCCAGAAGCCAGGCTTTGGCGAAGTTGTCCAGGAACTTGCCGCCTTCCAGCACTACCACACCGTTGGGTCGGCCCAGGTCTTCCACCGGTATGGCATCCGCTCCGGGCTGGAATTGTGCCGCCGGTGCGCCCCGCACCAGCGACTTCAACCGCCACAGGATACCTTCCAGCACGCCCCGCCCCACCTGGTCACGCGGGTTGAGCGAGTCGTATTCCCGCTCGATTTCCTCGTACAGGTCGCCCAGCCCCACCCGCTTGCTGCGCTCCACCGCCACCCTTTGGCGGTCATCCGCCGAAAGGTCGCCCAGGGGCGTGCCTTCCACCAGTCCCAGGCGGGCGGCTTCCTCCGCCGAGACCCGTCCGTACTGCGGGTCTGCCCGCACCAGCGGGTCGTCCACCATCACGCCCACCCGCAGATACACCCGCCGCACCGCATCCAGCAGGCGGTGCTGCTGCTGTTTCTGCCCTAACTGCGCCACACTCCCGAAGATGTCCGCAAAGGCTTTCAGTTGCGTCTCCGGGTTGATGTATGTCCCGATTTGCAGCGGGTTCCAGCGCAAGGGTCGGACGCCATCGGGACGCAGTTGGCGGATGTCCACCCGCCCTTCCAGTCCGGGGGCATTCAGCAAACTGCGCCAGGCAAAGCCGAAGTCCAGCACCACCACCCGCATGTTCCAGCGGTAGGCAATCTCATACGCCATCCGCACCGCCGCCACGCTCTTGCCCCAGCCGGTATCCCCGGCAAACATGGTGTGCATCAGGCGGGGTTTGTCCAGTCTGACCGGCGCATTGGTCAGGTCGGCAGTGTTCGGGCTGTACTGGTGTCCCAGCACCACCTCGCCGGACATTTTCGGGTAGAAGCCCATCCCGTCCGGTATCGGGGCAATCACTTTCAGCGTGCCTTCCTGCAACAGGGACGGTGCGACATACGCCGCCACTTTGTCCGCCGGGAGCAAACTGGCATAGCGCCAGAACAGCCAGCCATCAAAGGGGTCTTGCGGGTCGTTCGTCCTCGCCTTGAACGGCACGAACGCCCGCGCCGCTTCCATGACCGCCTCCCTCTCCGCCTCCGGCGGTTCGGCGGTCAAGACCGGTGTGGGTGCGCCCTCGCCGTAGAAGGCTTCCGGCACAAGAGACGCCGCCGCTACCGCCGCCCGTTCCGAATCGGTCAGCAGGTAGGCACTGGTCACAAAGCCCCCCGAATGGGTTGCCGTGTTGAGCAGTCCTTCAAAACCGCGCAGGATTTCCGTCAGCCGTTCGGCCACATCGTCCTCCACCTGCCAGGTGCGGTTGACGTTGATCGCCGGGGCCAGCCCGTAGGTCAGCCCCGCCCCGGCGGTCTGGGCGCCGATATTCGAGCGGGTCTGTCCGTAAGTGTCCGATTCGCCGTAGCCCCTGCCAAACCCCTGACTGCGGGTGTGCGCTTCGCCGGTGGTATTCGTTTCGCTGTTCATGGTCGTGACCACCCGGCTGGTCGAGCGTGACCAGCCGCTGCTCTCCACCACCCCTTCCGAAGTGGCGTTGCCAACCGTCTGCCCCGTGCCACGACTCTCGCCCGTCCCGGTTGTCCAGCTCTCGCCGGTGGTATCCGCCCGCCCGTGCATCTCGCTGGTGGACTGGAAACTGCCCGATGAGGCAAACTGGCTCTGGCTTTGGGTCAGGTTCCACGATTCGCTCACGCCCGTCCCGCCGCCCAGGTCAATCTTGGCCACCCCCACGTTGATTCCGCCACCGGCGTTGACGGACTGGTTGAGGCTCGTCCCATGTCCCAAAGCCCAGCCGCTCCCGCTTCCCGCCGTCTGACTCGTTCCGCTCGAACTGCCCCATGCACTCGATTCGGTCTGGCTCTGCATCCGGCTGTGGCTCTGCATTGTGCTTTGGGCCTGCATGGTACTCTGGCTCTCCATCTGGCTCGTCCCCTGCATCACGCTGCGGCTGCCCGATTCGCTCTCCGATTCGCCCAGACTCACGCTCGACCCTCTCGTGACCGAGTGCGAACGGCTCTCGGTGTCCGCCTCGCCCCAGTTCTGATTCCAGGCTTCCGCCTGACTGTGGGCGTGGCTGTCTGCCCGTCCGCCCGCTCCCGAATAGCCGTGCGCCAGTGCGTTGAAAATCGGGATGCCCACCGAAAAGCCGATGGACTTGCTGCCCTTGCGCCGTGAGGCGTAATTGCTGGCAATCCGTGCCATCTGCTCCAAATCCCGCACCAGTTCCCCGCGCGGCACATGGTCGCTGACCACCTGAAAGACAAAGTTCTCCCGCAGTTTTGCCAGCCCTCTGAACAGAATCTCGTTCTGCTCGATGGCCAGGTCGTCCGCTTCTTCCGGCAGTGCGCCGTCCCGTCCCGTTCCCCGCCGTTTCACTCTCGGGTCGGGGTGGCCGAGTAACGCCAGCGGTTTCCTTGCGCTGGACAAAAACTCGACATACCAGCGGATGATGTCTAAATCCGGCGGTCTCAATTGCGATTGGGCAAAGCCCGCCAGGGTCGCTTCCACCGCCGCAGCGTCCCGCTCGGCTCTGCTAATCCCCGCCGCCACCGAATCGGCGGACACCGCCGCTCCGTACAACTGCACGATTCCGATGTGGTCGGGCTGGAAGATACCCAGTGCCGAATAGACAAAGTTCACCCCCGCGTTGTACAGCCCGGTGATGGCTGCCCACTGCTTGCCGAGCATCCCCTCACCCGCCTGCCGCCGGTTCTGCGGGTCGTCCGTAATGGCGGTCAGTTCCCGCAGGACGGCCACCCGGTAGTACCGCCGCCCGTCCTCGTCCACCAGACACCAGGCGGCGTGAAAGTGGCCGTTCCTGCTCTCGATGCCGTTGTCCAGTATCCGCAGCATCGCCTACCTCTGCTCCCATTCAAGGTTGTATAACCGTCCGCTCCGTTTCTCGTCTTTGAGAAAGATGGTCGTCAGCCGCGCTTGCGGGGGTATGATTTCCGTGACGATCTCATCCACCAGGCGATATTCCCGCGCTTGTTCCGGCAAAAGCGTCACCGTGCGGGACAAATCCGCCTCGACTTTTTCCAGTGTCTGGCCGGTTGACTCGGCCAGCACTCGACAGATATTGCGCTGGTCGCTTTCCAGCTCGGTCAGGATGTTCCGCAACTGGTCGCCGGTGTAATTGCCCTCTTCCAGATGGGTTCGGATACCGTGTAGTAAAAAGCGCGTTTGCGGCGTGGCCAGCCGCCTTTTCCCGGCGCAATACAACACCACCCCTATCGAATCCACTTGACCGATGTTGTATGTCCACACTTCTATCGGCAGCCCCCTCATCAAGGCGTACAGCGTCAGGCCGTATGAAACCGATCCGCCCGGTGTGGAAAGCAGCAAATGCAACCGCTCCACCCCTTCCAGTACGGCGTTTTGGAAAATCTCCACCAATAGTCCAAAACTTTCGCCGTTCACCGCTGAAAGAAACTGAATCCAGCGCTCTCCTCTCATCCCTTATCTCCGCTCCCTTGCCCGTTCAATCACCGTGCGCGGGTCTGCCCCGGTCGGGGCGTGCGCCAGCAGGTTCTTGATGAGCAGCCCTGCCTGGGCTACCGGCATCCCCCACAGCGCAAAGCCCGCCAGCACCGCCAGGTAGTTCACCCCGGCGGTCAGGTTGTCTGCCGCTTGTTCGTCCAGCGCCCAGAACAGCACCCGCGCGCCCAGGCCGACCAGGGCGTACAGAATCAGGTTCTGGATGGTTTCCCAGGCCGATTCGTCCGGGCGGTAGTTGTCCACCCGCATCACGAAACCGCCCACGCCTGCCAGCCCTGCCGTGAGGTACGGGGCAGGCTGCGGCGCAAACAGCACGGCGGCCAGCGCCAGCCCACCGGCGGGGATGAGCACCTGCCGCATCCGCCTGGCCTGCGCTTCTTGCAGCCGCTGCCCCAGCAGCAGGTACAGCCACACCAGCAGCGGGATGAGCAGTACCAGCGCCAGGTTGTCCAGCGCCAGCCAGACCAGTGCCAGCAGCCCGTTCAGCAGCCACACGAAAGGCAGGAGAATCCTGTCCATTCCCACCCCTTACTTGATGATGGTGGTCATCATCAGGTAGGCATCGAATTCGCCTGCCGGTATCTGGAACGAACGGGATTGGGATACCGGCGTGCCGCTGGTTATGCCCGACAGGCTCATAGTGTAAAAGCCCGGGTCGCGTATCTGCACCTTTTCCTGTACCAGCGTCCAGCGGAAGGTGTTGGACGCATCGCAGCCCTGGCTGGTCGCCAAGCGCCAGTTCCAGTCAGGGCGGATGAGGGTTGCCCCCGGATACCACTGCGCCAGGTCGTTCAAAATCCAGTCGCGGCTGGACTTCTTCAGGCTGGCAGAAGCCAGCACCCGCGCCTGCTCGCAGAAGGTGCGTTCGTGCAGGACGCAGTACTCGACTTCTTCCTCCTGCTCGATGTAGCGGTTGGGGGCTTTGCAGTTTTGCTCGATGGGCGGCGGGAGTTCCACGATACTCCCGCTGGGGGAAACGCAGCGTTTGTTGATTTCCCTGCGTTCTTCCAGAGTGTAGTAGCGGTAGATGGTCGGTTCGATGGTCAGGCTGAATTGCAAATCCACCCCGCGTTTTTCCGGGTCCTGCCCGGTCACCAGGGCGTAGTTGGGGGCGGTCTTGCTGGCCGCTGCGCTGATTTTGCCCTGCGTCACGCTCGGCGCGCCGCATTTCTGCACCACCCGATCCGGGGTTGGACGGCTGCCCGGCGGCAGGCCGTCTGGACACAGCGCAGGGGGGCAGTTGCCGCGCCGTTTCAGTTCGTCTATCAGGGCCTGCGGGCAGCCGGTCGGCGAGTTCTGGCAGGAGCCGTACAGCAGCATCACCCTGTACAGGTTGCGGTCTTGCGCCATAGCCTGCTTGAAAATCTCAAAAATATTCAGTGCGTCTTTTTCTTTCAGTGTTGACCAGGCGTTTTCGCCGCGGATAACGGCGTCTGCCAGTTCCCTGGCGTAGGGGATGTTCAGGGCTTCCAGTACGGCAGCCACCACATCTCTGCCGGTCATGTTTCCGCCCGCCAGGTCGCCGATCCCCCAAATGGCATATCCCAATCCCGAACCCACCGAACCGTCCGCATTGACCAGGCCCGATTCTCTGGGATTGATCGCCATGAAGAACAGGGTCGTGGCAGAGGGCAGCAGCACCGTTTCCCCGCTCGGCAGGGCGTACATGTGGTAGGCGGCTGCCCCGTCATAGAGCCAGTCCGGCACCCAGCCGGGAACGTCCGGCATCCAGTCCGCCGGTACTTTCTGCTGACCCAAATCCACCACGCCAGGCTTGAGATTGCCGTTCTCATCGAAGAAGTCCCCCCAACCGGCCTGTACCGGTTGGACGGAGACGGACAGCAGAACGAACAGGATGAGCGTGTAGACGATTCGTTTCATGGTTCACGCTCCAATGCCTGCAGTTCCTGGTCGAACAGGAAATGGTCGAATTTCCACTCGTCCCCTTCCCGCACCACCAGCACGGGAGTTACTCCGCCCTGCTCCTCGCCGGTGTTCAGGTTGCGGGTCGTACCGTTCACCTTCCACACCTGCCGGTCGCCTTTGTCCAGGTACAGTTCTGCCGACTGCACCCGGTACTCGCTGCGGATTTTCCGCTCGACCACCCTGTCCCAGTTCATGAACAGTTCGGCAAAGGCGCAGCCGTTTTCGGTGGAAACGGCGCACACCGATTCCAGCCAGGCGTCGTAGCCGGTGGTCACGTCCACGCTGAACAGCGCGGTCAGCCCGGCGCTGGCGGCTTCCCGTCCGTCCGGGACGGGGGTGGCTTCGGTTTCCGCCTGGACATTTCCGCCCAGGAGCGGCAGGGCGAAACGCACGGCGGCAATCACGGCAAACACCGCCAGCAGGACGAAAAGGATTTTTTTGATGGTTGACAGTTTGATTTCCAAAGTATACCTCCGTTTTGTAACGCAAAACGGCTCTCCCTGACTGGGGAGAGCCGCTTAAATACAAACAGCGTTCTCACGTTTCGGGCTTCTCGTGCCCTCGGAGCCGCATGCCCCGTTCCTCGCCGATTATTCTAGCAAATTTGTTTTTGGTACGCAAATGGTATGTTTTGCACCTTGCAAAACTGCAAGGTCACGGGCTTGCCGATACCGGCCGCTGCGGGGGCGGGAGTTTGCAAATGGCCTGATAATCCACCCAGTACCACCATGACTCGTTCTCGATCTGCCACCACCAGGCGTCCAGGAAGTTCAGGTCGTCTGGGGCGATTTTTCCCTTTGCGCCCCGAATCCACGACTCGGCTTCTTCCGTCCCCGGCTGAGTGCGCACGAAATACACCCGCAGGAAGGGAGCAAGGACTTGATCCACCGGAAAAGAAGTGACCCGAACGATTTTGCAGGCATTGCGAGTTTTCGACTTCCCGGTACGGTAATCCCGCTCGTCAATCTTTTCCCACCCGGCGAAGCGGTCCTGCCAGAACTCGCGGAAGGTCATCCCTTCCGGCGGCAGGGTACGGACAAAGCGCGGGTCGATCTGCATCGGCTGATTGGACTTGACGGCGTAGAAATACCAGCCCACCCCGCCGAGTGCCAGCACGAAGGCGATCACGGCGATAATCGTCAGCCGCAGCAGGACTTCCAGTCCAAACAACATGACCCTGACCGGCAGAAAAGCCAGGTTCTTTGCAGCCAGTTTCAGACCTTTACGAGTGATTACCGCCATACTACACCTCGCCGACCCAGTGCGCCCAAGTGATTCCCTGTTCTTTCAGGGCATTGATCAGGCGTTGATCTGCACTCCACAACTCTGCTCCCATCTGCACCGCCAGTGCCGCGTATTGGGCATCGTAGGTTTTGCCCTGCCTCAACCGTTCCGCCCAGCGCAGGGCGGCAAGGTGGTTTTCGAGCGATGGAGCCACCCGCTCGATCTCCAAAGCCAGCAGGTCGTTCATGAACTCTGCCGCTTGCTGCGGACGAATCACCCCTAACTGGACGGCGCGCTGAAAACCGCTCAAACATTCGTACTCCCATAAAACCGGCGCAGAAAGCGTGCTTCGCCGCTCCCGCAGGTGATCCATCAAGCGGTAAGCCTGCTCGGTGTACGGCAGGCGGAGGAACAAAGCCAGGGCAAGATTTGCGTCTATCACAGCCGCCATAACTGCTCGCTCTCATCTTCCCGTTCTTGACGGTTGGTGTTGACCAGATCCAGTTCGATGAGCGGCAGGTTTTGAACACGCTGCCGGGCATTTTCCAGAATTTTCAACCGCTGTTCCCACACATCTCTTTTGCCTTCCAGCACATCCAGGCCGATGTCCAATGCCTGCCGCAGGACACTGGCAGTCGAACGCCGCTGTTGTCTGGCAACCCGCTGAACACGCTCTTTTTGTTCTGGTTCAAGCAAAACCTGATAGCGTTCCATGGTCAACCTCACAAAAATACACAATGTTGTCTATAAAATACAATCATTTGTGTATTTTGTCAATCCCCTACACAAACCTCTGCCTGGAAGCCTCGTTCGGCCACTCCCAGCGTTCCAGCCACAGGTCACTGTACGGGTTCTTTGCCAGTGTGGTCAGTTCGGTAGCCATCCCCCGCCAGCGCGGTTTGAGATAGCGCACAATGCCCTGCATCCGTTTGGGCGTCAGGGTACACACCGCCACCCGTCCCTGAAAGTGGTACTGGTTGTACCACTTGCGCACCCAGGTGTTGTCAGCCCCGTCCCGGCGTTTGCGGGGATGGCGCAGCACCTCGACCTCGACATACACCCGCTCGCCGTGCTTCTCGACCAGCACATCCGGCTCGACCAGCGGGCTGGCAACCTTCGGGCAGACCTGCACCTGCCAGCCGCGTCTGCGGGCCTGGAAGGCAAACAGCAGGACGGCAAAGGCGTGCTGGCGGTGTACTTCGGCGTTGTGGCGTTCCGCAAGAATGTTCCACTCGGAGGGCTTTACTGCAATGCCAAACTCCCGCATAGCGAAATCATTGCCCACTGCTGTAAGATAAACGACACCGTAGGTAAAGCGATTCATGGGGATAAGTCGCTGTTCAATAAAACCTTCTGCAAGAAGCGTATCGAATAAGCGTTTTGAGGCTCCTCCATTGATTCCCATGCGGTATTCCACTTCGACCCGTAAGGCAACCCCCTCTGCCAGAATTTGGAGAGCCAGTTCCACCCGTTTCCACAAGTCACTGCGAATAGTCCTCAATCGTTGCATAAACGGAATGTTATTAGGGTGTCACAAGCGTACCCTTGTGCCCGGCACCCCCCCTTACTTAATCCAGGTACAAGGGTACGGATAATTTCTTTCCCCTGCCCCGCCTCGTCCCGCCGAAAAACGGCTTTTTCCACCGCGCGGCGCCCTTCAGCGATTATACAGCAGGGTGACCGCCAGCGGCACCACCTCCCATCAACAGCCGCCTTGAGTTCACCTTTCTGCTTCAAGCAAATGGACAAAATGCGCGCCAATCTCCTGACAGCGGTTGAACAGTTTTTTGTCGGCGGTATAGAAATCTGCGTTCAGACGCTCGGCCAGGGCAAGATACTGGGCATCGTAGGCAACCATCTGCCCCAAGCGTTGAGACCAGATGAGAGAGCTGCGGTTCAACTCACCATCTGGAATATAAACCTGGACATCCCAGGTCTCGACAGCCGAAACCAGTTTCAAAGCGTCATCCTGATCGAGCTGACCCTGATAAATTGCCTTGCGTAGCGCGGACATGACCTCACTTGGCCACAGCGCAGGAACACAAAGGCGGACCCTGCGGCTTTTCCAGTCCAGCATCTGCTGTTCGGCAAGAGCAGACCAGGGACGCTCGACCAGCAAGGCAACGGCAAGGTTTGCATCTATGACCACTGTTTCCATACATCCTCGATCTGCCGCTGGCGTTCTTCACGTGCTTCGTTGACGAGATCGCCTTGATAAACGCCGTGACGGGCAGCATTCTGCTGGCGGATTCGGCGTATTTCTTCAAGAGCCTGCAGGAACTGCTCCTGTTTCAACTGTTCTTGTTCAGCCAGGTAGCGATTTACTGCCTCACGAATCATCTCAGACAGGCTTTTTCCCTGGGCTTCTGCCAGAGATTTCAGCTGCTGATAATCTTCTGGTGTCAGCATTACCTGCGCGCGGAGTAACGGTTCGGTCATCTTTCACCTCCACCTCGATTATACAGTAGAACGAGTAATCAATCAATATTATTGATTAATTATTGATTACTACTTCACCAGCCATAACCGACTCAAGCTGCCTGGCTTTACCCGCTGGATCACCTTCACCGCACCCTCACGGCTCGTACTTGCGGATTTCGGCATCGAACAGCAGGTACAGCAGGATTTGCAGGTCGAGGTAGAGTAGAAAGCCGGGGTCATCGTCCACTTCCGTCCCCGGCGGCAGCAGTTCGGCGGCAAACGATTCGCTCGTCTCGCTGCGCAGGTAGAGGATGTCCGATACTTCCCAACCGCACACGCTTTCGTTGACCTCCCCCTTGCGCCCGCTGGCGGCGTCCACCGCTGCCCGCACCGGCAGCAGAAAGCCGCTGTCCAGAATCACGGCGGGCAAATCGTACTCCCCCTCCCCGCGCAGGATGACGTCCCGCACCGTGCGCCCGCTGGCGTTTTCGTTCAGCCAGTCCAGCAGGCAGACCGGTTCGGCGTCTGCGGTGACCTTCATCACCACGCAGCTGTGTTCTGCGCAGCGGTCGAAGCTGTTCAGGTCGAAATCGTGCTTGCTGAAGGCAAAACTCATCATGACTGCTCACCTCGCTCCTGTTTCTGTTTGAGGATTTCGTCCCAGTAAGCCAGGTAATCGCGGCGGATTTGCAGCGCCCGGCGGCAGTTCCTGACCAGCGTGTACACCCGTGAAGCGGGGACTTCCCGCCCAAAGGCGGCTTTGCCGATCCGCTCCACCCAGCCCGGCTCACGCTGCTCGGCCTGTTCCACCACCCAGGCGGTCGGGTCGCCGATCCCGCTTTCCAGATACATCCGCCACCACCAGGCCGCGCTCTCGAATTCGCGCTGTAACTCCCACGGGCGCAGGTCGAGCGCCACATAGCGCACCTCCCAAGCTTCCACACCGTGCGGCTGGACGGGCAGGTGCGGCAGCAGCATCCCCCAGCGAATGCGTCCGTTGTGTACCCAGCCGCTGCGGATTGCCGTGAGGATCAGCCGCTTGAGCGTCTCCGGCGGCAGCACTTTCTCCGCCAGGACGCGCATCCGTTCTTCCAGTCCGCTCGAATCGGGTCGGGAATGCAGTACCTGCGTGCGGGTCATGCGGATCAGTTCCAGTTCGTCTTGTTCGCTCATCCCCGCACCTCTACCCGCAAAATCTCCAAATCCTCTACCCGCGCCTCGACTTCACTGCCCCTCGGCGCAGTGCCGGGCTTCAAGCGTACCACCAGGTACACATCCCCAGCCTTTGGTGTGTAAAATCCATCGTTTGGTGGAACGCCAAGTAACTTTGCCGTACCACCGTGACGCACAAAGTGGGGCGTCCCCGCTTCAACCGCAGCGGCAGCATCCCCCCACGCCGCCCGTTCAATCCACAACCCGGCCGGTAGTTCCACCGGCGGCACCAGCGCATTCACAATCGCCGTAATCATGTCAACCTCCACGAAAAATCTGCATTCCAGAAAAGCGGGCGGCTACGCCCGCCGAGGCACGCTTGCGCCGGAGCGCCCCCGAACGCCGGTCGCTAGACCCAGAGCGCCGCAGGGCGTTAGCCCAAAGGCGCGGTGACGGGGCGCAAGGCGCTTTGTGCCGCACGCCCCGGTCGCTAGACCGGCCCGCCGTCCAGCTCCACATCCGCCAGCACCTCCCGCAGCCGCACCTTCCAGCCGTTGACCGCCACCTGCTCCGGCACTTCGCCCGCCTTGCGCAGCTGGCGCAGGACGCTGACCGCCTGCTCCCGCACCGGCGGCGGCACGTGAAAGACCACCTCACGGGCAACCACATGCGCCCGTTCGTCCCAAGACCACAGCCAGCCGTGCACAGTTGCCAGCAGCGGCACTTTGTGCGCACCGGCAGCAACCGCAAACGCCAGCACTTCCAGCGCCAGTTCGCTTTCGCACACCACCCGGTGGTTGCCGCCCAGCACCGTCAGGTCGGTGGTCAGGCTGGCCTGTACCGCCGGACTTCCCCGCAGGTTGTACACCCGCTTCAGGCTCATCTGCCCGTCCAGAATCACCTGATTACAACGCTTCATGCAACCTCCTGATTGATGTTCACGATTGGGTTTTTACCTGTCTTTCCAGCATCACCCGCCGAAATTCCAGCCGTTCCCCGCCGAAGCCCAGCAGCAGCCCAACCGCTTCGCCGCTGTACGCCCGCAGGTAACGGCGCACCTGGTCGAAATCCGCCTGCTCGAAACGCTCCGCCGCTTTGCATTCTACCAGCACCGCACACCCGTACCAGCGCACCAGCAGGTCAGGGACGACCTCGCCCACCACCTGCCCGGCATAGCGCACTTTCAGGCGCGGCTGGTACAAAACCTCGTAACCGCTCTGCCGCAGTTCGTGCAGCAGCGCCCGGTGATAGACCAGCTCGCTGTGACCGCTGCCTAACGCCCGCTGTACCCGCCGGGCGTGGCGGATCACCTTGTCGGAAATTTGCGCCAGCTGCTTTTCGCTCATCGCTCACCTCTCCGCCGCACGAGTTCCCGTTCCAGCGCCGCAGCCACGATCTGCCGCGCCAGATTGCGCCCGGCATCCACCGCCGCCTGTACCGCCGCGTGCAGGTCAACTGCCAGCGGGTGCTTCTCGTCCAGCAAGGCCGCTTCCAGGTCGGCGTCCGGTAATTCCCGCACCAGTTCGCCCACCAGTTCACCGCCCAGCTGCTCTTGCAGTCTGCGCAGGTTAGTGCTGGATGATGTCGGCATACGGCCCCTCGATGTAGCGGCGGCGGACGGCCTGGCTGTTTGGATCCAACTCCGGCGGGTATTCGCCCGCACTGCGCAGGACGGTGCGCAGCAGTGCCCCGCTCATGCCCTGCTTTCCGGCGTACCACAACCACTGACGCACCCGCTCCGGGTCTTCCCGCCAGGCTTTCTCGACCTCTGCCAGCGAACCGCGCCAGCCGAGCGATTTGAGCTCCGTTTCGATTTCCGGCGGCAAGTCGTTTTTACGCAATTTTTCAGTGAAAGATTTTTCACCTGCAAAGTTTGCAGGTGAAACGTCAGATTGCTGCGGCAAACCGTTGTCATGCTCTTTTTCGGGTGAAAGTCCGGTTTTGCTTGCGGTCTCTGCGCCTTCGGCGTCCTGCAGGACTGCCTGCAAGTCGGCCAGGATTTCTTCCGGCTGCTGCTCGCCCTTGATCACCGAAACAAGCCAGCCCGGCCCGACACCGTACACCCTCACAGCCAGAGGGTAGAGGCTCAAAAAGGCTTCGATGCGCTCCGGCGGATGCTCCCGAACCAATTGGTGCGCTACGGTCAGATAAACGCCGCACCCCCGTAAGCGGTTCAAATTTTTTCCCAAGCGGTTCAAATTTTTTGTTTCGCCGCCGTTAATTAAGTAGTAAGATGCTGCTGTTAAATTATTAATTAAATTAACAGCAGTACTACTTAACTTAATGTCGCCAAGCGGTTCAATTTTTGAACCGCTTGATGAGGGGGTTTTATCAGAATTATCCAGATCACCCCCTATATTTAGAGGTTCAAATTTTGAACCGCTTATTTCGGGATAAGCATTCAACTCGTACAGGTATTCGGTGCTTCCGCGATACCCCGGCACCGGATAACGAACCACAAAGCCGCGCTCGATTGCCGCGTTCAGCCCGCTGATCACCGAAGCCCGCGCCAGTCCGGTCAACCGTTCAAAGTCCGATAGGGTCAGCGGAAGTCCGCCGCCAAACTGCAGCGAGTGATAGACGACTGCCAGCACAACACGCATCTCTGCCAGCGACATGTAGGGCATTGCCTGAATGATCTCCATCGGCAGATATGCCCCGGTTGGTATTCGGATACCGGGAAATACAGGCCCGCCGCTCAATTTTCACCTCCCAGGTTGGATTTTGGTGTTATCGGTGGAAAATTTCCACCGATAACCTGACTTTCGTCACCAGGTTGCACTGCTTTAACAGGCGTAATCGGTAAAAAATTTTTACCGATAAAACGCGGTTTCAATTCGTACACGTGCATCGTGTGACCGCGGTAACCGGTCATCTCGAAACGCATCAGCAGACCTCGCTTCATCGCCCGTTCGATACCCACAAGCACCGATTTGCGATCCAGACCGGTCATGGTTTCAAACTCCGTTAGGGTGATCGGCTCCGCACCCCCGACCTGCATCAGGCGGGCTACTGCGGCAATCACGACCTTCAACTCTGCCAGGCTCATCCACGGCAGGAGCATCACCACTTCCGGCGGCAGGACGACCGTGTCCGGCAGGGTGATCCCGTCCAGGATCGGACCAAACGCCTCGTCTTTGCTGTTACCGCTCATCCCTCACCTCACTCCCAATCAATGCCCGCCCGAATAGACAGCAGGTTGCCGCGGCGGATGATTTCACCCTGCTGTTCCAGCCGTCCCAAAATCTCCCGCAGCTCGTCAACGCTGATCCGGCACTTCGCCGCAAGCCGCTTTTCGTCCAGTTTCACAATCCCCGCCCCGACTGACTCATGCGCCAGAATCATCAGCAGCAGACGGTCGCTGCCTTTCGCACGGCTGTATTTCTGAACGACACCAACCCAACTTGCACCCATGTTTTCACCTCCTCGAATTTGATTTCAGTGATTTTAGAAACAATCGAAATTAGCCTCTAGAACGGCTTGTTTTTGCAGGGGGATACTGACATAGCCACCCCCTTCAAAAAGACGCCTTGCAGGGCGTTTTGTGAATGGATACGCAACCGTTTACGGTGTCCCAAAACGACACCGTTGACGACACCATTGACGATGCCGTAAGCGACACCGTTGACGACACCGTTCATCTTTTATCCTTTGTTTTTTCTGAACTCATTCAATCTCGTTATATAAACATCGGGAATTGCAGGTAGATTAACATTAAATTCAAACCGCATACTTCGAGTGGGTGTCTTCAACCAATTAAAGTTGTTGTTTTTCTCAAAAGCAGATAGACCCAACAGAAGCAGGTATGAGGCAAATTGACTTTTAGAGACCCTTTCCTCTTGAGATAACATTTCTAGCAAATCGTCCAGGTCGGGAGGAAGATCAAGCATTACGCGGTTTCGTTCTTTATCGCGTTGCGCTTTCCGCCTTTGCGCAGGGGTCATTTCTTTTGCGCGCCTCATTCGCTCATATATACTCCCCCGTCCCGGCGGTTTTCCCAATGCGCTCTCAACCGCCGGGTCTATTTCTTCTATGGGGTCAATCGGGATCGGTTGCCTGTCTTTTTGTACAGTCATTCTTTACCTCACAATACCGTCCAGAATTTCGGCGGTGTGCAGGTATCCCCCAATTTTCCCTGCACTGTTTTGCTGCTTTCCCCCATTACTTGAATAACCAACCGCTCCCTGGCACACAGGCGCGTATTCCCAAATGCTTTGTCCATGAGAACTTGCCTCACGCAATTTTGTGTCGCGAGGTATCGGGGGTAAGATGTAGTTTTCTCCCAAGGACTGCTGCAGCGATTGCAAGTTATTCAGCGTCTCGTTGGTTGTCTTGTCAAATAATGTCGGTAATATCCCCACCAAAACGGGCGGGGTAACGCTCGGGTAACGTCCCAACGAGCGCACGGTCTTCAGGATGTATCCCACCCCATCTAAGGCATAGAAATCCATATTTGCCGGGATGATCAGATAATCACTGGCAACCAGCGCCAGAACATGCAGTACGTCTGTACTCGGTGGTGTGTCCAGAAATATCAAGTCATAGGCGTCCCTCGCCTCGTCCAGTGCGGTATCCAACAAATACTCACGGAAGTTCGCCTGCTTGACATGCTCTTTGACCAGTTCACAGGTGTGGTCATTGGTTATGATGTCCAGCCCTTCCCGTGCATGTTCCACCACTTGCTGAATCGACCTTTCCAAAACCAGCATGCGGTACAACCCATCCGATTTATTCAAACGTAAGCCCGGCGCTACATGCCCCTGACTGTCTAAATCCAAAATCAAGACGCGTTTCCTGCGCAGCGCAAACCAGTGTGCCAGATTGATCGTGGTGGTGGTCTTCCCCACCCCACCTTTCTGGTTGGCTATGGAAATCACTACCGCCTTCATTTCTCCTCCAGTTTTTTTACAAAACTCCGCACCGCTGAGCCGTATTCCGAGTTAGACTTGATTCTCATCTTTTGCCCAGGCCTGAACACTTTATACCCAACCTCAAGCAGATCGTAGCGATCAAGTGGAATTTCTACCGGGTTGTCCTCCTCGAACTGCTCCTGGTCCCAGCGAAGATGTTTCAAAACCAGATTTTTTCGCCCAAATTGCTCATAATCTTCATCCTCTAATGATGTACCCTCTACCATCGTCAGCAATATGGTGACGCTTTGAGGGGTGATCGGATTTTCCACTTCTCGCATCAAGTCTAGCGTTCGCTCCACCGTTTTGAACGCCTGAAAGTCCTTGGTGCTTGGAATGAGCAAATGATCACAGGCAAATACGGCTTGTCGGGTTAGTGAAAATGGCAAAAAACATGTGTCGATCAGCACCCAGTCAAAACCGCTCGCTTTCAGCACATTTCTCAATTTCTGGAAGTCATCTCCAATTTCTTGCTCAATCGAATCGTGACTGTTCTCATCTCTTCCGTCCATGAACCACAATGCTCCGTGTTCTGGCAGTTTGACCGCATAATCAATCCCGCCGGAGAGCAATCGGGAAATATCGCAGAGAGGTGAGGTGTAATCTATGTCGAAAAATTTACGAATTGCCCCTCGCTGCCCCCCAATATCCAAATCAAGCAACAGTACTCGTTGTTTCTGACAAAGGCGGTAGGCAAACTGTACAGCCGTGATCGTTTTGCCTACGTCCTCACGCAGATGTGCAACTGTAACAACTTTCGTCATCCTTCCACCTCGCCGAACAAACTCAACTGCGGCTGCGACTCGCGCTGGTGCGTCAGCCAGACATCCCGCGGCAGCTGCATCTTTGCCCGCTCGATCTCCAGCCCCGGCACTTCCTGAAGCAGAAAAAGCAACTCTTCCGGCGCACGCTCACTGACCCTCGCCCGAATCGGCGCAGTCCCGTAGCGTTTGCGGTACAACTCCACCGCCGCCAGCAGGTCGTCTTTGTCCTCGATCATGTAAATCCGCCATTCCACCTGTTCTTTCATGATGATTACCTCCGTCAAGCCATTCGATGAAACTTGCTCCGCCGTGTCCGTGTACGGCGAGTAAATCCTCTACGCAAAGATAAACATTCAGCCCAAAGGGTTCTCTGCGCCAGTGCAGGACGGTCATTCCGTCCGAAAACTGCACGCCTTCCGCCACAATCCCCGTGCCGCTCACGCCGCTCGGGTCGCATTCCCGCACCAGCAAGAAACGGCGCATAGGTCATTCCTCGTTCTCGACAATCACGAAATAGGGGCGGTCAAGGGGCAATCCTTGTTGTCTTAACTCGGTCAGCCACTCGTCCGAATCAGGCAGTCCCCAGGGTATTAACAGGGGTCTGTTCTCGTCCCAATACTGTACCGCCTCGTCGCGGCTGATTGCGCTTGCATCCACAAAGCGCACCTTTGCTTTTTTGAGAAAATCCACTTTACGGTCTTTTTTGTGATTGATAAACAAGCCCATCATCTACCTGCCTTCCAGCAGTACCCGCAGTTTGCTTTTACCCGCTTCGGTCAAATGCCACATCCCGTCATTGCGTTCGAGCAGTCCCATCCGTTCCAGTTTCTCGCTCACTTTGGGGAAACTCTGCCGTATGTGCGCTTCCAGCGGGGTGTGCAGGCGGACGTAGTTCAGGCAGCGCGCCTCGACTTCCGTCAGTCCCAAGGCCTTGCAGCGATACGGATTGAATTTGACCAGTTCGTTGTCCAGTTCCATTGTTCTGCCCTGTTCCGTTCTGTTCTGTCCTGTTCGCCGTTCTGTTCGCCGAACAATTCCACTCACTCCAGCGGGGCAGGGGAGAGGACTGCCCGGCGTTCTCCCACCGCATAGTACAACGCTTGCAGGGTCTCATACTCCCCTGTCAGATATGTCCCCTTGCCCGGCTGGGTCTCGACATAGCGCGACAACAGCCGCACCGCCTGCGTCCACACTTCGGCGCTCCAGCCCAATTCACGCCAGCCGGGAATACGGTTCGACTGCGCTCCAACCGTCTGAATGCTCTCCCGCAGCAAGCGCAGCACCAGCCGCTTGTGCGGGTCTGCCCTGCGCTGGATGAAGCCCACCAGTTTCCCGTCCACCGAGTAGGGAATCGGCTCGGTCTCGCTCTCATCCCCTTCATCCGGCAGCCTGGCAGGCAGGGCTGGTTGGATGACCTGCACCCGCACCGGCGGGGCGTTTTCCGCAACCAAGAGCAGCGTCCCCGCCCGGCTCTCCACCAACTGCCTGCGGCGTGACTGCCAGGCAATCCACTCGTTGCCCGCTCTCCACACCAGCACGACCACCACCCCACCCAAGGCCAGCAATGTCACCAGCAGGATGAGCAGCGCCAGTAATTGCAGGATGCCTTCCTGCCGCTGCGCTTGGGCTTCCCGCTCGGCCTGCCGCCGGACGGCTTCGGCGGTGGCCGTCATCTGATACGCCTGTTCAGCGATGGCAAGGGCCTGCTTTGTGGCTTCCAGGCTGACCGCCTGCCGGGTGGCTTCCAGCCTGACCGCTTCGGCGGTCTGCCGCAGGGAGGTTTCCTGTGCCGCCTGAGTCGCCCGTGCCTGCTCTTCGACCTGCCCGGCTAACGCTTCGGCAGCCTGGGCCGTGGCGCGCAGTGCCGCCGGGTCGGGCGGGGTATATTGCACCGGAGGTGTACTTACACAACCCGCCAAGAACAGCAAGACGATCACAGCGATCTGCTTCACCAGACCAATGCTCCTACCAGCAGGATAATCAGGGCTAACGCAAGCAGCGGCAGGCAGCCTGCCGCTGCGCGCCGCCATTCGGCCCGGCGGATACTCCCATCTGGGCTGCGCTCCAGCCTGTCCCAGCGCACCCGCCGGTCTATGGCCGGTTCGCCCTCGTAGTGCAGCACCACATCCACCGCTCCGGCTTCTTCTTCCAGCCAGCGCAGGCTGCGCCGTAAGTCCGAATCGTGACGGGCCATCTCCGCCCGGCCCGGCAGGTGCAGGTGGATGACCTCATCGCCGTATCTGCCTCCCAGCCAGCGGCCCTGCACCTCATCCACCGCCCCCATCACCCTCCGGTAGGTCTCGGCCGGGTCAACGCTGCGCCCGTCCACATGCCGCTCCGGGGGAGTTGCCCCCTTTTCTTCCCAACGCCGTTCGGCGGCAAAGAACAGCACCACCAATAGCAACAGCAACGGTACAATTACGCAGCCGTCCATGCCCTCACCTCCATCCGCTCGTTGTTGACTCGCACAACCTTCCCCCGCTTGATGACCACCCGCTCGCCGGTCTTGACGTTCTCGAACACCGTCCCGCTCGGCCACGGGCAGGGTATCCGGCGGGCTTCCTCATCCCAACCCGGCAGGACGATGTCCGTCCAGCGGAAATGTCCGCCGTAGAACATACCCGGTTCGTCCCCTTTGCGGGTCGGGTCAACCACCACTTTCCAGTAATAGCCCGGGGGGGCTTGCCACAGCCGCCTGGTCATGCCGTCTCCTTTAGA
>Ga0101945_1000938_pt1 | contig 36949 bp, 25 predicted proteins | sample DewCreD2012metaG_2_FD_75246 | JGI IMG/M metagenome (GOLD analysis project Ga0101945, IMG submission 75246) | Hot spring sediment bacterial and archeal communities from British Columbia, Canada, to study Microbial Dark Matter (Phase II) - Dewar... ... | reverse complement strand
TTTCTATAGGGGCGGGTTTCTATAGGGGCGGGTTTCTATAGGGGCGGGTTTCTATAGGGGCGGGTTTCTATAGGGGCGGGTTTCTATAGGGGCGGGTTTCTATAGGGGCGGGTTTCTATAGGGGCGGGTTCAAAACCCGCCCCTACAGGCGGTGTATGGGCCTGATCCGCGCTCAGGTCACCACCATCATCTACCATCTGCACCTCAATATAACAGGTGTGCTACAATACGCACCACATTCAGAGATCGCGAACATACAGAGAGGCAACAATGCGGTTGCAACGACGCTTCATCGGCTGGATAGCGCTACTGGTACTGGTTGTCGTGGTGCTTGGTGGGAGCGGTGGTTATCTCTGGCTAAGCCGCTCGCTCCCGCAAATCAGTGGTGACATACGAGTACGCGGGATCAGTGGGCCGGTCACGATTGTGCGGGATCGCGATGGCGTTGCCCACATTACCGGCACAACCGATGCCGATGCCGTCTTTGGGCTGGGATTCGTGCATGCGCAGGAACGGCTCTGGCAGATGGAGGTACAACGGCGCATCGGGCATGCCCGTCTGTCGGAAATCTTCGGCGCAACCACCCTGCAAACCGATAAGTTTCTGCGCACCCTCGGCGTCGCCCGCGCCGCCCGGAGTGCGCTCGAACGTCTCGACAGCGAGACGCTGGCGTGGTTAGAGGCGTATGCCGCCGGGGTTAATGCGTTCCTGGCTACGAATCCGGTCTTGCCGCCGGAATTTTTGATCCTGGGCGTGCAACCTGAGCCGTGGCAGCCTATCGATTCGCTGGTATGGGCCAAGATGATGGCCTGGGACCTCGGTGGCAACTGGAGCAATGAATTGATGCGGGCAACGCTGATCGCAAAGATCGGGCCTGAAGATGCCGCTTTTCTGATGCCGCCATATACCGCTGATGGCCCGCTCATTATGCCCGCCGCCGGGGTTGTCTCACCAGCGACGGCTGCCGATACACCTCACACGCCTCTTAAGCCGGAAACAACCCGTCGCATGCTTGATCTCGCTCAGGAGCTTCAGTTTCTCAATCGCATCGGCGACCAGTTGGCCGGTTCCAATAACTGGGTCATCGGCGGGAGCCGAACGGCCAGCGGCAAACCATTACTGGTGAATGATCCGCATCTCGCCAACCGCATACCCTCGATCTGGTACCTGGCCCACATCCAGGGGTCAACCATCAACGTCATCGGCGCGACCTTTCCCGGTCTGCCGGTAGTGGTGATCGGGCATAACGGACGGATTGCATGGGGGGTGACGAACACCGGCCCGGACGTGCAGGATTTGTACATCGAGCGGATTGACGCTCGAAATTACGCCGAGTACAACGGCAGGCGTGAACCGGTCACGCTGATCAGCGAAGTCATCACTGTTAAAGACTCTGAGCCGGTGACACTCACGGTGCGGATTACCCGCCATGGCCCGGTGATCAGTGATGTGCTGGAAGATGTAGACGAGCCGCTGGCCTTTCGCTGGACGGCCCTCGACCCTGAAGATACAACCTTACGCGGATTTATCAATCTCAACCGTGCCCGCAACTGGCAAGAGTTTGTGGCGGCCCTCAGCGACTACAAGGCGCCGATGCAGAGCTTTGTGTACGCCGATGTTGAGGGGAATATTGGTTTTTACGCGCCGGGGCTGGTTCCGATCCGGCGGAACGGTGATGGTAGCGTGCCAGTACCGGGTTGGACGGATGAGTACGAGTGGATCGGCTACGTCCCATTTGCTGAACTGCCGCACATTTACAATCCACCGCAGGATTACATTGTGACTGCCAACAACCAGGTGGTGGGTGACGACTATCCCTATCTGCTGGGGACATCGTGGGCAGCGCCGTACCGTGCCCGGCGGATCATCGAGTTGATCGAGCAGAAATCGGCGCTGACGGTTGCCGATATGCGCACGATGCTCGGCGATGTGGTATCGCTGCATGCGCGTGAATTGTTGCCGATACTACGCGAGGTGACCCCGAACGGGCCGCGTGAAGCTGCGGCCCTGGAGTTGTTACGCAGTTGGGATGGCACGATGGCCGGTGACAGTGCGGCGGCAGCAGTATTTCAGGGGTATTACCATGCCCTGCTCGAAGCGGTCTTTGCCGACGAACTGGGCGAGTTCTTCAGCGAGACGTATCGCCATCGGCGCGATTTTGCAGCCATGGCGCTGCGTCGGGTATTGCTGGAAGGCCGGCAAGAGTGGTGCGATAACGTCAATACCATCGCGACAACCGAGGATTGCGCCACAATCCTTGCCACTGCGTTCAGCAAAGGGTTAGCGGCGATGGCGACGGCACAGGGTGAAGAAGATCCAACTCGCTGGCGCTGGGATCGAGTTCATCAGGCTGTCTTCCCCCACAACCCGTTCAGTCAGGTCGGAGCGCTGCGCGGCATCTTCGAGCGGCGGGTACCTACCGGCGGTGATAGTTTCACCGTCAATTTTGCGCCCATGCGGCTGAACGAAGGATACTTGCAATACAATGCACCATCGTACCGCCAGATTATCGATTTCGCCGATCTGGCGGAGTCGCGCTTCATCCACACAACCGGCCAGTCCGGTAACGTGCTGAGTAATCGTTACAGCGATTATCTGGCGCTGTGGCAACAGACTGGCGACATACCAATGCGCTTCAGCGGCACGATTGACGGCGAGCGATTGGTGTTGCAACCGGATCGGTAACGATACCCTGCGAAGCCGGTCTTGCACTACAGAGGCACAGAGAATACGTAAAACTCTCTGTGTCTCGATGGTTTTATTTGCACCGCAGAGGCACAGAGGACACTGAGAGGGGTACAGGTCATAGCGTGCTCGATGGTGGGAGAGGCTACCGGCCTGCCTACCAGGGTCACGTACCGGCACGGGTACGCGCTGCGACTTGCGCCCTGCCGGTGCGTGCGGTAGACGCGGTAGCATGGCTGCCGCACGCCAAACGATGCGCCACGGGCGATCCAGGTAGGGAAGCGGTATCTTCGATGGTGAGTGAGATCACGGCGTGTGCAGAGCAGGCCACCAACCGGCACGCATCCATTCCCTTAACCAGGGTCACGTACCGGCACCGGTATGCGCTACGACCAGCGCCCTGCCAGTGCGTGCGGTGGATGCGGCAGCAGGCTGCCGCACGCCAAACGATGCGTCACGGGCGTTCCAGGTAGGGAAGCGGCATCTACGCTGGTGGGTGAGATCACGTCGTGTGCAGAGCAGGCCACCAACCGGCACGCATCCATTCCCTTGACCAGGGTCACGTACCGGCACCGGTAGGCGCTGTGACTTGCGCCTACCGGGGCGTGCGGTGGATGCGGCAGCATGGCTGCCGCACGCCAAACGATGCGTCACGGGCGTTCCAGGTAGGGAAGCGGTATCTACGCTGGTGGGTGAGATCACGTCGTGTGCAGAGCAGGCCACCAACCGGCACGCATCCATTCCCTTGACCAGGGTCACGTACCGGCCCCGGTAGGCGCTGTGACTTGCGCCTACCGGGGCGTGCGGTGGATGCGGCAGCCGTGCTGCCGCACACCAAACGATGCGCCACGGGTCAATCTGGCCCGAAAACTGTATCCACGCTGGATCCGTCATCACCGGCGTGATCATTCGCTCACGAGCAATGACTTCAGGTAAAGCAGACTTGATATGATATCCGTCCCTCAGTGTCCTCCGTGTCTCGGTGGTGGATAGAGGCAAACCACCGAGGCACAGCGTGCACAGAGAATACGTAAACCCCTCTGTATCCTCTGTGTCTCGGTGGTGCATATAGACACAACCGGGAATTACTGCGATAGGACGACAATCAGCGTTGGGCGGTTGGCAGCGTTCCAGTCGCCGGTGCCGTTGGAGACGAAGTATTTCCCGCTGTGGTAGGCACTGTCGGCGGAGTAGAGCGCCAGCCGCAAGGGTTGGCCGCTGGTATACGCCTGAACCACCCCGCGTGTTACATCAATGGTTCGTTTCGGCAGTCTTGTCCAGTCGCCGGGGAAGCCAGGGATTGGATCGACCCAGCCGGAGCCGATGTTTTCGCGCACCAGTGGGGCGTTGTTCCAGGTGAGGGTTGCCGGACTCCAATCCTCGCCGACCAGCAGGGCCTGGATGAGGGAACGCTGCGCCTGGGCAGGTTCAGCATTGCCCATCTGACTCAATACCAATGTGGCTGAAATCACCGTGCGACCTGGTGGTAGCGACGTGAGGGGGAAGGTGATGTAGTACTTCGCGAAGCACGGCCAGTCGGCAATATCGGCCTGGTTCTGGATGCTGATGTCGGCCTGATCGGCTGGCCGGGGTCGGTTGGGCCAGGCATCCCAGTAATTGCCGCTATCATCACACATGTAGGGATTGACACCGCCAATCCCGGCATCAACGACGGTAACCCCATTCAGGCCGTGGCGGATTTGAAATGTCTGGGTGGCACTGACAGATGGTGGGGTGTAGACCGGTAACCCAAACCTGATCCCACCCCAGGTTGACGGCTGGCTGGCATTCAGCGCCGGCGGCCATACCTGATTGGGTATCGAGCTGCCGGTAGCATCATCGCGGTCGTGCAGGATCAGGGCCATCCGCCAGCGCGTGCCGTCAGGTGGTCGCCCACTGAGGCCAAGGCTGGTGAATGGAATCTGGAATGTCATCGCCCAACCCCGATCTTCGCTATCATTATTGTCATTCAGGCGATCACCGCGCCAGCCGGGAATCGACGAGAAAGCGACGGCGGTGGTTGTCCAGCTTCCACCGGTGCCACGCTGGCTCAATTGGTACGCGGGATCGGGGGTATCGCCGTTGCGCAATTGGGCTACAAACCGGAAACTGGCTGCACTGAGCTGGGTACCGTTGGCAGTATCAATCAGCAGTGTGGCCGCATCCCAGGAGGTGAGATCGGTTGCTGATGGGGTGGTATCGTACCAGAGTTGACGATCAAAACTGGCCAGGTAGAGGAAAAGGGCGTTGTCGTTGTAACCGACTCGAACATCGGTATAGTTTGTACTGCGGCTGAGCTGCCCAAACCAGAAGATTGCCATCTGCTCAAAGCGCTCGCCGGTGACGCTGGATACCGGAAAGTAGGGGGCATTGATAAGGTATTGTGGTTCAGGTGATGGCCCAAAAATCACTGGTACCCACTGCCGGTAGGGTGGATTGTTCGCCAGTGCTATGGTAGACGAAAGGATGAAGGCAAACGTAGCAATGATTAGCAATCGCTTCCGGTGGAAGTGGCTCAAGAGCGGTTCTCCTTTCGCGAACAGCCGGTGAAGAAAGCTTCAGGTTGTGAACGTCTGCGAACATTCACCGGCAATTGCTGCGACGTACACCGTCGAATAGCCTTGTTCTCCGCCCCCTCCCCTCACCAAATCATCTGCTGAGCCTTAATGAAGACATCAGCCTGCGTATTTCCTCTCTGATTGTACCAGGGGCGTCAATGATACCGGCCTTTGCCCAGGCGCAAGGCAAACCGGAAACGCATCATCAACGCTCTTCAACATAAATAATCTTGCTCCCTTGTGGCTCGAACCGGATCGGCACGTGGCGCAATTCTGGCAGGGCAGCCTTAATCGTCTCGTGGCGCTCTTCAGGCGCGTAGAGCAGCAGAAAGCCGCCTCCACCGGCGCCTAGAATCTTACCGCCGATGGCCCCAGCGGCCCTGGCCCGTTCGTACCACAGATCGATTTGTGAGCTGGAAATCCCGCTGGCCAGCTCGCGTTTGCGCATCCAACCCTCGTGGAGAATCTCACCGAAAGCATCGAGATCATCATTGTGGAGCGCTACCCGCAGGTCGTGGGCGAGGGCAACCATCCGGCGCACATGTTGCCGACGGGTCTCATCACGCTCGGTGTTGGCACTCTGTTCGCGCAGTACATCGCTGGCGCTGCGTGTGGCACCGGTGTACATCATCAGCAAGCGCTGCTGGAGAAGCTGTTTGGTGTCGGCACGACAGATGATCGGATCGACAAAGACCGTCTCATCAGGATTAAATTGAATGAATTGAAAGCCACCATACGCGGCTATGTACTGATCCTGCTTTCCGATGGGTGAACCACACCGATCAATCTCGATGAAGCATGCCTCGCGGGCCAGACGCTCGGCACCGGCAAAGCGGCCTATAAAGGCGTAGAGGGCATTGAGCAGGCCAACGGTGTAGGTACTCGATGAGCCAAGACCGGTACCCTGCGAGGGAATGTCCGAAATGGACGTGATTTCAATCGCGTGCATACGACCCACCAGGCGCAGCGCTTCGCGAATGAGCTGATGTTTGAGATCATCAACCCGCTCAACAATTTCGGTGATCGAATAACTGGCGCGAATCTGGTGATCAAACTTCTCGTTGACGGTGATGTAGATGTACTTGTTGATGGCGGTGCTGACCACCGCACCCGGTTCATGGCGATAAAACGCCGGCAAATCGCTGCCACCACCGACAAAGCTGACCCGCAACGGGGTACGTGAGATGATCATTGATACCCTCCAGAGCAACAAGGCGACATTTCGATGAGCATAGACTACCAAATGAACATGACAGGATTGTCATAAATAGCTCCTACCTCTGTTAGCAGATCGTCAGCAAGAGCGTGTACTGTAACACTGTCGCCGCAGCCTACCGTCTTCACCACGTGGAATCGTCTTGCATGCAGCGCCAGGGGAGGGGTCTTATGCGCGCTGTCTTTCTCGACCGTGACGGGGTTATTAATCACAACCGCCCTGATCACGTCAAAAATCTGGCCGAGTTTCAGTTCCTACCGGGTGCGCTGACCGCGTTGCGTCTGCTAACCAGTGCCGGGTTTCGCATCTTTGTTATCACCAACCAGGCAGCGGTTGGGCGTGGGTTGATGACGGTAGAGGCGCTGGAAGAAATTCATGCCCACTTGCGCGCGATTGCCCGTTATCACGGGGCAACTATTGACGATATCCGATACTGTCCTCACACCCCGGAAGAGCGTTGCGGGTGCCGGAAGCCGCAACCCGGTATGATCCAGGAGCTGGCAGCCCGGCACCAGATTGATTGTCGAGCGACATTCCTGATTGGCGATGCGCTCACCGATATTGCTGCCGGTCAGCGGATGGGATGCCAGACGATTCTGGTCAAGAGTGGGAGAGGCAGTGCAGAATTGCAGAAACCGGAATTACGGCGCTATCAACCAACCCACATCGCCGACGATCTGCTGGCGGCAACGCGATGGTTGCTGCAAGAGGAACTCAGGCCGGTATCGGTGACCACGCAACCACTAACCGGTGTACTGACCACCGTACCACAGTAGTACAGGGAATGCTATGGAAGACCGTCTACAGCGTGTTGTTCGGCATATCCTGATGATCACTCTCCTGGTCGGGTTGAGTGGGTGCAGCATCAGCAGCCTGGTTGGCGCCCCTACACCCGAACCATGGACGCCACCACCAACACCGGAACCAACGGTTGTGGTAGTGGAACCAACCGCCACGGCAACTGAACCGGTGCAGCGGACTGTTGCAGTCGCCCTGGGAACGTTCGAGGACCGGCGCGAGTTCAGTGGTCAGGTTACGCCCATCCTGGAACGCGACCTGGCGTTCCGCGAGAGTGGCATTCTCCGCAATCTGTACATTGAAGTAGGTGCGCAGGTCACAACCGGGCAGCTCCTGGCCGAGATCGATCTGGGTACGCTCGAAGACCGGTTGCGTCAGGCGCAGATTAACGCCGAACAAGATCGACGGGCAATTGATCAGGCGGTAGCCCGTGCCCAGATCGAGGTGCGGGCCGCCGAAGTCGCACTGGAAACAGCACAGGATCGCCTTGCTGAACTGACAACTCCAGCCTCGGCAACCGAGATCGCGGAAGCACGTGCGGCTCTGCAACGGGCAGAGGCAGCACTGGCACGGACACGCAATGATGCCTCTGCCGTCAAGACGCGCGCCGAACGGGCACTGGCCGACCGGGTTGCCGAGTTGCAACGGGTGCAGGCTGCCTATGGTCAGGCTCGCGCCCGTCTGGAGGTCGAAGACACGCCGGAGGTACGGGCATTAGTTGATCGTTTGACGGTTGAGCTTCAGGCGGCTGAAAGTGCAGTAGCGCTGGCCCAGATCGAACTCGACACGGCTCGTGGCAATGAGATCGCGGCGGTGCAGGCAGCAGAAGCGGATGTAGCGCTGGCCCGCGCCCGCCTGGATCGGCTCCTCAACGGTGCGGATCAGTTTGAAATCACGGCGGCTCGCCGGGCAGTAGAACAGGCGCAGATTCAGCTCGATGCCGCACGCCAACGTGCGACCCCCGATCCGTTGCTGGTGAAGAGCCTGGCTGCTTCAGAACTCATGATCAAAGAGATCGAGCGTCAGATCGAAGCGCGCCGTATTTATGCCCCCTTCGACGGGTCAATCACCGCCATTGACGCCCTGGTCGGTTTTCCGGTGCAGGCTGAAATGCCGGTCATCCGATTGATGGATAATTCGGGATTACAGATCACCATCAGTGCAGTGAGTAGCACCGATCTTGAGCGGATTTCAGATGGTACCCCGGTCACGATCAGCTTCGTGCGCTACCCTGGCCGTACCTTTAATGGGGTGATTCGGAAAAGCACGATGCTGACCAACCCCCTACAGGCACCAGAGCTACACGTTGCCTACAACGCCGGCGATCTTGCGCTAGCCGTCGGCGATCCGGCTCTGGTAACGATTGATTTTGGCCGACGCGAAAATGTGCGCTGGCTCCCGATAGAGGCAATCCGTCGCGATGGTGGCACCCACGTTCTGGTGCCTACTGAACAAGGGCCGCAGCGGGTTGATGTTGAAATCGGTCTGATTGTTGATGGCAAAGCTGAAATCATAAGTGGACTGGAAGTGGGTGATCTGGTCATCTTGCCCGCTACCAGTTAAGAAGGAGCCGATGTGATGCTCACCTGGAGCGACATCTGGTCGTATGTGCGGATTATACTACGATGGTGGTGGGTGGCCCTCCTGGCAGCGGTGATTGCTGCCGGTGCCGCCTTTGTTTTTGCCTTGCGGCAGCCTGATTACTATGTGAGTCGCACAACGTTGCAGGTGGGTGATACACTTGCCGCCACGCCCGATCCGCAGACATTCGGCTTGAGTGCCACCGTCGCAGGTTTTTACGCTGAAATGGCGCGCCGCGAGGTCATTCTGGCTCCTGTCGTTGAGAAACTGGGTTTACCGTTTCCCTGGCAGGTGATCAGCACCTATATGCTCGCCACCAGTGTCAATCGACAGGCAAGCCTGCTTGACATTACCATTACCGACACAAACCCGCAGCGGGCCGCGGCGATTGCTGATGCGATAGCGCATGAGCTGGTACGCTTTAGCCCAAATTCACCGGAAAACGTTGCTGCGCAACGTAATTTGCTCAATGAACAGATTACACGCTCACAGGCCGAAATTGATCAGCTTGATCGCCAGATTGCCCAAACCCGCGAGATGCTGGCGCAGGCGACTAGCGCCACCGATTTGCGCGAGGCGCGCAATCGGCTGCAGGAACTGGAACTGGCCCGTGATACTGCCCAGAACGCCTATGCGCAGTTACTGCGCCTCCAGAATACCAGTCTGGTGAATAGTCTGTCGATTTTCGAGTCGGCCAAGGTACCCACGGCTCCATTACCAAATAAGCGGAATCTGACGGTAGCTATCGCGGGACTGGTTGGGTTAATCCTGGGGATGATGGCCTCGTTTGTGCTGGAGATGATCGATACACGCTGGCGGAATCACAACGATCTGCGTAGTCGGTTTGGCCTGAATTTTCTCGGTGTGGTACCGGGTAAACACCCCTCGATCAGCCTCAGCGATGAAGAAGCCAGAATACGCTTTAATGCGGTGAAAGAGGCGCACACCCAGATTGTCCTCGCCGGGTTGCCGCGCAATGCGCGGATTCTGATGGTGAGTGGGCCACGACCTTCAAATGAGCGAAGTGCGTTAGCCGTCGATCTGGCGCATTGCTACACGCTATCCGGCTATCGCGTGCTGCTGGTTGATGCCGAAACCGAGCGGGCTATCCTCAGCGAGTTCTTTGCCGATCCAAATGCGGTGCTGCAACCCATCTCTATTGACGGCGAAGCCCAGGTCTGGTCGAGTCTGCGGGTGACGCCGATCAAGAATGTGCTGCTGCTGGCCCGCAATACCGATGACCAGGGGCGTCCGTTGCCACCCTCGCAGCCCTGGCCCGCGCTGGTTGACGGCCTGCAACGGGCCGCCGATATTCTGATCTTCGATGGCCCGTCAACCCTGAGCGGCGTGGAAGCTGCCCTGCTGGCGCCAATGATGGATGGAGTTATCCTGGCCTTGAAACCGGTTGAAGATAGCAGTCGCGACATCCAGCAGAGCCTGAAACGACTCACCCTTAAACGCACTGATAGTGTGTTGGGTGCAGTAATGTTGACCGAAGAGTATGTGCTCCCCGGTCGAAAAGAACAGCCCCGCCTACCGTTACCCAGCCTGCGCCACCTGTTAGGCGACATTCCGCTGCGATTACTCAATCCCGGTAAGGGTGAGCGGACAAACACAACACAGCAAGCTGAGAACACCACTCATGCACATACTACCCGTGCAGTTGACACCAATCAGACACCACCGCCAACACCTGCCACAGCACCACAGGTCATCATCACGCCACCACCTCACGAGGATCGACGGGTGATTGTGGTACCGGCAATTGAAACCGATACAGCGTATGAAGCAGCAGAAGAGCTGTATGAACGGGCGGTTGGCGAGGCACCTCTCAACGTACCTGAAGAGCTGTATGAACGGGCTGTCGGCGAGGCACCTCTCAACGTACCTGAAGAACGGCAGTCATCGCTGCCACCGCCAGCGGCGAAACGACCAACACGGCGTCGTCCGCCTGCCGGTCGGCGTCGCCGGGGATAAGACAGACGCTTATGCACTACTTGCAGCGACCGATAACCCGTCGAGCATTTCTCTCCGGCCTGCTGGCTGCCACCGGACTGGGTGGACTGGTGGCCTACGGTGCGGAACACTGGCCATTGCCGCCACCCGCAGCGGGCGCAAGCGTGAGTTTACCGCCAGTTACCGATGGCTTTGCCCCGCTACTCCTGGTAGCCGATCCGGCACCGCGGCCCGATTTTACCGCGTACCTCGGCGAAATACTCCGGGCAGAGGGGTTTATTGGTCTGCGTCGGATCAGCTTTGATGATCAGATAGATCAGGTTCGTACTGGTGCAGTGATCATCATCGGTTCGGTACCGTTGTCCGCCGGACAGGTGGCGTGGTTGCAGCACTTTGTGCACGCCGGGGGCGGCTTGATCGGCATTCGCCCTGATCCTGCGCTGGCCGAGATATTCGGTGTCAGGTATCTGGGATCATCTCAGCGTGATGATTCACTCTTTCCCATTCCTGCAACCGGCATCAGTGGCCCGCTGCAACTTCATACTGTGTACGAGCGGGTGACGGTGCAGGGGGCGGAGATTATTGCCACCGGCAGCAATGGTGATCCGCTGGTAACGATTCACCAGTTCGGAGCCGGACGTGCGGCATTGTGGACGTTTGATCTGGCGCTGACGATTGCCCTGATCCGACAGGGCAACCCGGCCTGGACGAACCAGGAACGCGATCTGATGGAAGGGTTGCGGGCAAGCGATCTCTTCGTCGATTGGATTGATCTGGAACGAATCGCTATTCCCCAGGCCGACGAACATCAGCGCCTGCTCAGTCGCATGATTGAAGAGGTAAGTCCATTACCGCTACCTCGTCTGTGGTACCTGCCCGACAACGCTCCCGGTGCAATCATTGCCACCGGCGATGCGCATGGCAGTCGGGTCAGCCACATTGAACAGTGGCTGGGCATTGTTGAGCGTCATAACGGCACAGCTTCGATCTACTACACCCCACCACCAACAGATGCGTCCGGGCGCTTGAGCCGTAAATTGCGTTGGATGCTGAGCCGGGCACCGGTAATCGGCTCGACCCTCGGCGGTGATGATCCGTTGCCGGGCCCACACCATGTGCAGGCGTGGCGTGATCGTGGTCACGAATTCGGCATGCATCCCTACGTCGAAGAGGGGCTGGAAGCCGGCTATTACCGACACTGGAGTGAATTCATCAAGCTCGGCTATGGGCCACTGCCGCCAACGGTACGCACGCATCGCATCCTCTGGCAGGGTTGGGTTGACAATGCCATCGTCCAGGCGGCTTATGGTATTCGCATGAACCTCGATCACTACCATAGCGGCCCGGTTGTGCGCAAAACTGATGGCACATGGACAATGGGCTATCTGAACGGGAGCGGGTTGCCACTGCGCTTCGTTGACCGGGATGGAACGGTAATCGATGTGTATCAGCAGGCGACCCACCTGGTTGACGAACACCTGATGCCGGTGTTTCAAACCGGCTACGAGGTTGGTTTCAGCGGTGAACAGGCAGCCGCGCAAAGCATTGCCCAGATTGCAGCGAGTGTTGATCGTTACCCGGCAGCATTGGGATTACAGTGCCACGTTGACCCCTTCCTGATCGGTGGCCCGATTGCCGGTGAAGTCGCACGCTGGTTTGATCAAACACTCGCCTATGCCACTCAGGTTGGTTTGCCGATCATAGCGGCTGAGCAGTGGCTGCGATTTATTGATGCCCGCAGGGCGAGTGACCTGCAGGAGCTAAACTGGGACAACCAGCGACTCAGTGGCACCATCACCATCCCGTCAACGAGATTCGACCTCACCCTTTGCATCCCGGAAACGCATCGCACAGCACGGCTGGCCGCCGTCACCATCGGTACTGACAGGATGCCGCACTTGCAACGCCAGATCGCCGGTAAAACCTACCGGGTGATCAGGCTCACGAGCGGCCAACACCAGGTACAGGCCACCTACACCTGATCAGCAACCCATCCAGAAAGCGAGCACGGCATGAAGTTTATCCCATCACTTCACTCGACTGGAAAGTATCTCGGTCTAACCCTCCTCAGCGGTAGCATTCTTGCCCTGCAGATCACCTTCACCCGTATCTTCTCACTCATGATCTGGCACCACTTTACCTACATGGTCATCGGTATCGCCCTGCTTGGCGGGGGAGCAGCCGGTACATTTCTCGCCGTGCGCCGATGGGGGCCAGACAAGCTTCAGCGTCGGTTGGGCAAACTTGCGCTCATCTTCAGTCTCACCAGCCTGAGCAACCTGATCGCGATCAGCACCATCGCCATCGATCCCTTACGCGCTGCCCAGCTTGGATGGGCTATTGTCGGTCTTGGTATCTATTTCATCTGTCTGTTCAGCACCTTCTTTAGTGGTGGACTGGTGATCGCGGCGATCTTCGGTCGGTGGGCCAGTAGTTCGCACCGCCTCTACTTTGCCGACATGGCAGGAGCTGGTATCGCCACGATTACGGTTCTGCAGGTTATTCAGCTCATTGGCGGCCCGGCAGTCATTGCGCTGATTGCGGTGATCGGTGCATTCTCGGCCATCCTGCTGGGATACGAGGCACAAGGACGGCAACGCTGGTTGCCGGTAGCACTGATCGGGGTCGAGAGTCTCTTGCTGGTTGCGCTGATTGTGCGACCGCCAACCCTGGCCGTACCCGGTTCAAAAGAGCTGGGTTGGGCTATGCAGGCGCAGGGAACCGGCCCGGAATTTACGCATTGGGATGCGGTAGGAAGAGTTGATGTGATGCCGGAGATTGTGGTCACCGAACCAATGATCGTGGGGGCAGTCAGCTCACGCTATCCACTTGAACAGCGCCCAGAGCTGCCGCTGAAGCTGGTCACGATTGATGGTACCTCGATGACCGGGATGTACCGGTTCGATGGCAGTGACGCCGATCTTGAACGGTTTCGCTTCCTCGACCATGCGGTAATCAGTGCGGCCTACCATCTGGGCAATGAGCATCCGAGTACACTCTTGATCGGGGTTGGTGGTGGGCTTGACATTCTGCTGGCCCGGCTGTACGGAGCAGAGCGAATCACAGCCATTGAACTCAATCCAACCATCGTTAACCTCTTAAAAGGGAGATACGCCGATTACACGGGCAGATTAGCCGAGCACCCTTCAACTGAACTGATCGTCGCCGAGGGGCGCAGCTTTCTCAGCCGGACGACCGAACAGTACGACATTATTCAGGGTATTGGCCTCGACAACCTGGCCGCGTTGTCGGGCGGTGCCTACGTATTGGCCGAGTCGTACCTCTACACCGTCGATGCGCTGGAACAGGCGCTCAATGCGCTGACCCCCACCGGCATTTTTTCATGGACACGTGATGTAAACAGTCCGCCCCGTGAAATGCTGCGCCTGACCGGGCTGGCAGCCGAAGCGTTGCGGCGCATGGGGGTGAGCGATCCAGCCGTCCATATTGCAATCATCGCGAACGAGCAGGGGGTAAATGCTACGCTGCTGGTGAGCCGATCACCATTCCAGCCGGAACAGATCGAGCGCCTGCGGGCATGGGGGGCGGCAAACAACTTCACCATGCTGCACGATCCCTTTGTGCGCCTGAACACACCGTTCGCTGAATACCTGCACGCCCCCGATCCACGCGCTTTTGAACGAGCATACCCCTTCCAGATTTTCCCGGTCACCGACGACAATCCCTTCTTCTACAACTACTTCCGCTGGGACAATCTGCACTTCAACAGCAGTTATGAGGGGCGCCTCAATCGCTTTCCCATCGGCAATCTGATTTTATTGACGATGGCTACGTTTGCAATTGGGGCGGCGATTGCGTTCATCGTCACGCCACTGGTGCGCTACCAGCGTGATGGTCTCCGCCTGCCCGGTGCCTTGCCCACCCTGGCCTATTTCAGCCTGCTGGGTGCGGCGTATATGTTTATCCAGATCGTGCTGATTCAGCGCTTCACGCTCTTCATTGGCTATCCGATCCACGCTACCACAACGACGATTGCCAGCATGCTGCTCTTTGCTGCAATTGGTAGCCTGTTCGGCAGTAAACACATTCGCAGTAGTAACGCCTTGCGGCTAGTCTTGATCGGGATCGCGATCACAACCGTCATCTACATTGTCACATTACCGGTATTGTTTGCGGCCTGGATGCACTGGCCCGATCTGGCTCGAATTGTGGTGAGTATGATCATCATTGCCCCGCTCGCTACCCTGATGGGTATCCCCTTCCCTGCCGGTTTACGTCAACTGAGCGCACGCGCACCGGGACTGGTGGTCTGGGCGTGGGGTATGAATGGCGTCTTTTCGGTATTGGGGTCTATTCTGGTGATTGTGATCAGCATGAGCAGTAGCTTTACAACGGCAATGCTGTGGGGGGCAGCCGGCTATGGTGTGGCAGGATTGGTGAGTGGTGCGCTCTGGCGGGTAGCCATTCGCGATAGTGTCGCCGAGATTGCAGGTACGCAGACCAACCCATCTGTTCAGCCGACGCCATAATGCCGTTTTCTGAACGGTAAGGAGAGAGCGCATGCAAACCGCACGGATCGCTGCCGAAACCCGACCTATTGTTGTTGAGCAGCAGGCCAGCAGGCGGATTGTCGCGATTGACGCATTACGCGGCATTGCGTTGATTCTGATGGCGCTTGACCACAGTGCCTTCTTCGTTGGCGCAGGGCTTCAGGCCGAGTCGTATGGCGGACAGCCGGTGGTCTTGCAAAGTGCAGCCTACTGGCTCAGTGGACTACTCACCAACCTGGCGTCACCGATCTTCTTCTTCCTGGGTGGGTATAGCCTGGCCCTGTATGCCGCAGGGCAAAGCCGACGTGGCAGGCCAGCTTCGGCAACCACGCGATTTATCCTTATCCGCGCCCTGATTATTCTGGTGCTCGATCTCACCATCTGTGCCTGGTTTTGGCGCGGTGCAACGCCCTACGTCCACGTCCTGACCAGCATCGCCACCGCAATGATCCTGCTGGCCGGACTGCGCCATCTACTTTCCCCGCGTCAGATCGGGTTCGTTGCCATCATCACCCTCATCATTCATCAAGCATGGATCGGCGCTATCGCCCCGGAACTGGTCAGGAATGAGCCGCAATCGTTCTGGCAGGCCTTCTGGCTCACCTACAGCTACGACACTCAACCGGCTGTCGGTTTTGCTGTCCTGGGATGGGGGCCACTGCTCTGGCTTGGTTACGCAATGGGACACCAGCAAGGGCAAACAGCACACCTGTCATCGCGCCGCTGGTTCCAGATCGGGACCGGACTCCTCATCGGCTGGCTAATCTTGCGCCTGATCGGAGGGTTCGGCGATCTGGGCGCGTTCAGGGCGGTCGGCAACACACCAGCGCACTGGCTGGTTATGAGCAAAGCCCCACCCAGCCTGAGTTACTTTGCCTTCAACCTCGGCATTGCAGCTCTCATCCTGGCCGCGGCCTACGCCAAACCAGACCTCTTCACAAACGGACTCTTCCGCTGGCTGCCGATGGTTGGTCAGGTCTCGCTCTTCTTTTACGTGATGCACATTGTCATTTACCACCTGATTGCCCTGGTGATGAGCCAGCTCCCACTAAGCGGGCCGCGCATCATTTGGGGCTACAGTGCCTGGTTGATGGGTCTCGTGCTCTTGATCCCGCTCGGCTACTGGTATCGCCGGCAGCGCAAGCGATACCCGCAGGTGCTGGGGTACCTGTAGAGACTGGTCGCATATTGGGCAGGCGAAGATGTTGCCTTCGCCTGCCTGACTGTAAGATGGTTCGGATAGACTCACCGAGAACGGGTTGGCTGGAGGTGAGAAAAAGAACTGACAGGGCTTATTAGCCGGGCAGAACCTGACGCGGCATGCATTTGCGCGTACAAGGATAGCCCCGCCAGTGAACCTGACTTCGACAATGATCCCCTTTTCAGGAATGAGTACCAGCTTCGGCGAGTTCAATGCAGGAGATAAAACGTTCAATCCTTTGCGCATTGTCCAGTCGATCTCCATATCAACATCCGCACGTTCAACCAGCACCTCAGCCAAACCACCTGAAGCCTGAATGACGATGGCGTCATATTCGCTCTACAGTTTATTTAGCGGACTGTCAGCCATACGTGGTAAGGTAGGAATATGCATGAACCAGTAACAAGGATACTTGTGGTAGCGACAAATGCGCCGGTGCCAGGACTGGTAGCAGCGGTGAAGCAAGGCTTTCATCAGCGGGTTGATTATCTGGAGCTGGCAGAGCGCTTCGACAATCGCCACGTTGACTACGGCATCGTGCGGCCAAACCGCATGCTGGAGCGATTAGAGGGGATAACACGCTTCGATCTGCGTTTGGCATCACAGGTGAATCAGATAGTGCGCTCGGCGAGGTATCAGGCCGTGATCAGCCTTTCGGAGCGGGTTGGGATACCACTGGCTTTAATGCTCCCGCAGACAGTTCGCCATCTCGTGATCTTTCATCACGGCATGTCGGCACGCAAACTGCAACTGATACGAACACTCCATCTTCAACATCGGTGGGACATCGTGGCAGCGATTAGTGAGGCTGAGGCGAAAGGCATGCGGCAGGCTCTTGGATTACCGGCAGAACGGGTGGTTGCCCTGCATACACCAGTTGACACTGCATTCTACCAACCGCAACCGGGTAGACAGCAAGCCAGCGTCGTGCAGAGCCTGGGTCTATCGCACCGCGACTACCCCACCCTGATCCGGGCAATGCGTCGGCTGCCGCATATTCCCTGCCATTTACGGGTTGGCAGTAGCTGGATCAGCGGTCGCAGCGGTCACGAACGTGAAGTATTACCGGCTAACATCAGCCTCCAGCCCTTCGTGCCACCGGTGCAACTACGAACCTGTTATCAACAAAGCCGCATCGTCGTTGTCCCGATTAAAGCCAGCACCCAGTGGAGTGCCGGTTGCACATCGGTACAGGCAGCCCAGGCAATGGGACGACCGGTGATTGCAACTCGCCGACCAGGGCTGGCCGAGTATGTGGACGAAGGAAGAACGGCGTTACTGGTAGAGCCGGGCGATGCTGATGGGATGGCAGATGCAATTGCTACCCTTTGGGAAAATCCCGACCGGGCAGAGCGGATGGGGCAGGCCGGGCGGCAGTTGATGGAAGAGCGTTTTACGATTGAACAGTGGCTTGATCGCGTGGTAGAGCTGACGCACAAGATGATGGATTGGCCGGCTCGGCGATCCACATCCACTATGACTGGTAGCGCTGTATGAACCAGCTTGCAGGCACGATTCTGCGCAACTCAGTAGCCGGAATGATCGCCCAACTGGCGATCAAAGTCCTCTCGTTTTGTTTTTCAATCTTTATTGTCCGCCAGTTGGGTGCAAGCGACTTTGGCCAGTACGCTGCGGTGATCGGCTTTGGGAGCATCTTTCTCTTCATCGCCGATCTGGGGCTGGCGCCATACACCGTGCGTGAAATTGCCCGTCTGCGGAGCGAACCGGATCATCTGGATAAGATTCGCGATCTCTATGCCGATGTGTTGGGGTTGCGGCTGATCCTGGCCCTGATTGCCGGCATGCTCGTCGTGAGCGCCGCAATTGCAACCGGCCGACCCCTCTTGATGATCGGAGCGATTGCGCTGAACGGGCTGACCCTGCTCATCTATGCTGTTCACGGGAGCAGTGAGGCAGTGCTGGCCGGTCACGAACGTCTCGATCTCACCGCCGGGATGCAGGTGGTGAATCAGTTGATCTTCGTGACACTCGGTGGACTGGCGCTCTGGTTGGGGCTGGGGTACTACGGCCTCATTTTCGCAACCATGATCGGTGTCGCGGTGATGACTGCCCTGGTTGTCCGTGCCCTGTGGCGGTTAGGGGTAACGCCGGGGCGCTGGCAGCGCGAACGCTGGTTGCGTCTCTTACGTGCCGCCTTTCCGTTTGGTGTGATTGGGTTGACGCTAGGGCTGTCGTACCGGTTCGATACAGTTGTGCTCAACGTTAGCTTCGGTGATAGCGAGACCGGCTATTACAATGCAGCGTACAACCTGATCTTTGCCCTGGTTACGCTCTCAAACGTCCTGAACACCGCCCTGTACCCTTCGCTGGCACGCCAGGCCAAAACTGATCCAACCAACCTGCCACGGATTTATGAACGAATTTTAAGCTACCTGTGTATCGTGGCCCTGCCCATCACGGCGGGAGGATTTATTTTAGCCCGCCCGATCACCCTCTTCCTGTTTGGCGAGGACTACGCCGCTACTGCGCCACTGCTGGCGGTGCTCATCTGGACACTACCACTCATGTTTTTGACCGAATTTCTCGGTTATGTCGTGGTGATTGCCGACCGCGAGGCACTGGTGGCGCGCTCGATCATGATCAGCAGTGGTATCAATGTGATTGCAAACCTGATCTTTACCTCGCGTTACGGAGCACCGGCCGCAGCCATCATCACGGTAGTGACCGAGGCCGTGCTGGCAGTGCAATATGTCTGGCTGCTGCGCGATCAACTGCGTCTGATGCGCTGGCAAGTGGTGTACCGGGCAGCGATTGCCGTGGCACTTATGGCCGGCATGGTCTATCTGGCGCGTGAATGGCCGGTGTTGCTGGTGATCGGCGGCGGCGGACTCATCTACGGAGCACTGCTGGTTGGATTACGAGTGATTGGTACGGAAGAAACAACATTTGTGCGTAACCTGTTCGCTGCACGCCGTTAAGAGAGGAAGAGACGATGCGCATACTGCTGGCAGTACATCACTTTCCACCGCGCTACAGTGCCGGTGCCGAGCTGTATACGATGAGGCTGGCACACGAGCTGTTACGGCGTGGCGATGAGTGTGAAGTGGTGTGTGTCGAGACGCTCGATACGGAGCAGCCGTTTGGCGTGCGGGCTGAACGCGACTACTACCACAATATTCCGGTCTGGCGGCTTCACCTTGGTTTGCGCGATGCACCGGCCAACTGGAGCTATGCAAACCCGGCTATTACAGCCTGGCTTGAGCAGCGAATCCAGGTCTTTCAGCCTGATATTGTTCACTTGCAGAGTGGATATCTGATCGGGGTTGGCGCCATCAACGCCGCACACGCGCAGGATATTCCTGCTGTCGTTACACTGCACGATTACTGGTTTCTCTGTCCGCGGATTACCCTGCTGCGCGGGGATGGTACGTTGTGTAAACAACCACCGCTCGATCCAGCCGAATGTGCCTGGTGTTTGCAGCTTGACCAACGGCGCTATCGGCTTCCAGAACAATTGAGCGCGGGACTGGCCGGTAAAGCATGGATCACGCTCACCGGTGACCGTGGACGCGCCGCACAGCAGGTTCGCCGCGACACCTTACGGGCAGCGCTGGCGCAGGCCGATCTGGTCATCTCACCCTCACATTTTCTAGCCGGTCTGTTTCGGGAATGGGTGCCTCATGTGCAGGTGGTTCGTATAGGCATCACCCAAGAACATTTACGCCGGGTTCAGCCAGTCCGGTCTGGTCAGCGCTTGCGGATCGGCTACATCGGACAGATCGTCCCCCACAAAGGGGTTCATCTGCTGATTACTGCCTTTAAGAGCCTGCCCCGCAGCAATCGTCCCGCTGAACTCATCATTTTTGGTAATCCTGACCAGAATCCGGCCTACACGAATCACCTGCGGCGCCTGATAGGCGACGATCCGGGCATTCAGATCGCCGGCAAGTTTCGACACGATCAGTTGGCAGACGTGCTGAGCAGGGTTGATGTGATCGTGGTTCCATCCATCTGGTACGAGAATAGCCCGCTTACAATTCTGGAAGCACACGCAGCCGGGCGACCGGTGATTTGCTCACGGCTGGGCGGGATGGTCGAGCTGGTGCAAGACGAGGTGGATGGATTGCTGTTCACACCAAACGATGATCGCGATCTGGCACGCCAGTTGCAGCGTTTGCGTACCGAACCGGGACTGCTGGAACGGTTGCGTGACGGTATCCAACCACCACGAACATTTGCAGATGAGTTAAAGGAGATGTTGCAGCACTATACGACACTCAGCAAACGACGTACCACAGTGTGAGGGATTGGTGCATGAAACCACGGGTAGCCGTTATCGTCCTGACCTACAACGGTATTGCCGATACACTTGCCTGCCTGCAATCGCTGGCCCAGATGGTGTATCCAGGCGCATGTTACGACGTGGTCGTCGTTGACAACGCATCTACCGACGGCACACCGGCGCAGGTACGGGCAGCGTTTCCGAACACGATTGTCATCGAAAATAAGGCCAATCTCGGCTTTGCCGCCGGCAACAATGTTGGGTTACGCTACGCTCAGACGCACGGCTACGACTACGCCCTCTTACTCAACAACGACACCGAAGTTGCGCCCGATCTCCTTGATCGTCTGGTAGAGGCGGCAGAAACCGATCAACGGATTGCCGCAGTGGGGCCAATCATCTACTACCACGCTGCCCCCAACCGCATCTGGTCGGCGGGTGGCAGCATCGACTGGCAACGGGGAATTTGCCGGATGCGGGGTGAAGAAGAGGATTGCGGGCAATATCCGGCTCGCATCGTTGATTTTGTCACCGGTTGCGCCATGCTCATCAGGGTCGCAGCGTTGCCGCGCATTGGCCTGCTCGATGAACGCTTCTTCATGTACTTTGAAGAGACCGAATGGTGTGTGCGGGCCAGTCGCGCCGGTTATGTCTGCTATTTTACGCCGGCAGCAAAGGTCTGGCATAAGATACCGCTCAATGCGCGCTTTGATCGCGAATACCTGGCGTATTACATGACACGCAATCGCTTACTGTTCCTGCGGGCAACCAAAGCTGGCTGGCGCACCTGGATTGATGCGTTGATCGTGCAAGACTTACGCACCTACCTCAGTCTCTGTCTGCGCCCGAAATGGCGGACACGCAAAGGTCGGATTGGCATGCGGCTGGCCTGGATCGATTTCTGGCGTGGACGGTTTGGGCCGGCGCCGGTGTTGGAAGGGTAGCCGGTACAGGGCAAGGGGGATAGACTGATGCAACGCTCGCTCCGAATCGGTATTGATGTACGCTACCTCTCGCACGGCCTGGTCGGTGGTATTCACACCTACCTCCGCCACCTGCTGCCGGCTCTGTTTGCAGTCGGGAGCAACGAGCAGTTTTTTCTCTACGCCGACACCAAGGCACCGTTTGAGCTAGAGCACCTTCCGGCTAATGTCGTGCTGCGTAGATTACCCTACCGCAATCCGCTTTCGAGTATTGCCAATGACCTTGTGGGGCTCCGGCGGGCGATGGCTGCCGATCAGATCGACGTTGCCCACTTTCCGGCAAATTATGGCTTTGGGCCGAGGAAAGCAGCAACGGTCATTACGCTCCACGACGCGATTAACGTGATGCCGTGGCATAAGATTATCGCCGGCCACAACAAAGACCTGCGCTCGATAGCGATGATGAGTTACCTGCACCTGATGAGTCGGCGAGCAGTCGGTCGATCACAACGTCTTCTCACCGTCTCGCAGCATGCAAAACGCGATATTCTGCGCTACTGTCGTTACGACAGTAATGCGATTGTCGTTATACCACACGGCGCACCGCCCGATGTGGTCAGGATCGATGATCCACAGACCCTGGCCAGCGTTCGTCAGCGTTACGATCTGCGCCGTCCGTTCATTCTGGCCGATGGGCTAAAGAACCCGGCAGTGATTGTGCGGGCCTGGCAGATCTTGCCCAAAGAGTTGCAACAGCGCTACGAGATCGTCTTTTTTGCCCGCCGCGAGCCATGGCCGGCAGTGCAGAAGGCCGTCGACGCCGGGTATGCGCGTCTGCTGTTGCGGCCATCGCGCAACGACTTGATCGCGCTCTACAGTATGGCCGCAGCGTTTGTCTTTCCATCATGGTTTGAAGGGTTTGGGATTCCCCTGCTGGAAGCGATGATTTGTGGGGCACCGATCATCGCGTCAGACCGGGGAGCAATCCCGGAAGTCGTCGGTGATGCCGGGCTGATCGGAGATGCGGAAGACGAACAGATCCTGGCTCGCCATCTGCTGGCCGTGCTTGGCAATCCGGCAGTGGCAGAGCGCCTGCGCCAGGCCGGCTGGCAGCGCGTGAAGCGCTTCTCCTGGCAGAAGACGGCAGAGCAGACACTGGCCGCGTACTACGCAGCGGTTGCACGACCACAACCGCGTGTGATTACATCGCCTGTTTGATTGGAAGGTGGCAGGGCCTATGCGCATCCTCGTTCTCTCAACCTGGTGGCCTGAACCGGATGATAACGGTTCACGATTGCGGGCAATGGCCATTCTACGCGGCCTGGCCGAACACCATCACCTGCACCTGATTGCCTTCAGTCAGGGGCCGGCAACGGCAGTACAATCCCAGGAAATCAGTCGTCTTTGCCGCTCGTGGCAGGTCTTTGAGCGCCCTGATCGGCTGCTTACCCTGCGGGACAGGTTAGGCAGCCTGACCAGCAATAAACCGGCTTCGGTGCGGGTACGTTGGAGTCAACCATTTGCCGATGCGGTGTTGGCAAGCGTGGCTCGCTGGCAGCCTGATGTGATTCTGGCGATGCAGATCGATGTCGCACCCTACGCCTGCCTGATTCAGAATGTGCCACTGGTACTCGAAGAGCTGGAACTGGCAGCAATTCTGGAAGACCATCGCAATCATTACGGTCTGCGTCGACTCCGCAGTCTGTTGACGGCGATCCAGCATCGGCGCTATATTGCGACGATCATTCCCAGCTTTGCCGCTGTTACTACAGTCTCTGAGAAAGAAGCCAGCTTGCTGTACCAGATCACCGGCCCGCATACGCCACTGCTATCGGTTATCCCCAACGGCGTCGATAGTCGGGCCTGTGCCGCATACCCTTATCAGCCGGAAGCCGATACGCTCATCTACCCCGGCGCCCTCTCGTACAGCGCTAACTTTGACGCAGTCTATTACTTTCTCGCAAAAATCTGGCCCCTGATTCGTGCCCGCCATCCACAGGCTAAGTTCCGCGTCACCGGAAAGATCACCGCTGACCAACAAGCGCATTTACCCAGGGTCAATGGCGTGGAATTTACCGGCTACGTCAACGACATTCGAGCACTCATAGCCCGCCATGCGGTTGAGGTCAGCCCGATCCGGGAAGGGGGTGGCACCCGGCTCAAGATTCTGGAAGCGCTGGCGTTAGGTGTACCGGTCGTGAGTACAACCAAAGGGGCCGAAGGGCTGGCACTCATTGATGGTAAGCATATCTTGCTGGCCGACACGCCGATGGACTTTGCTCGTGCCACCAGTCGACTGCTCAGCGACCCACCCCTGGCCCGCCGACTGGGTGAAGCCGGGCGACGAGAAGTGGCGGCACGTTACGATTGGCGAGTGATCGTTCCCCGCTTAGATGATCTTTTGCGCGAGGTTGCTCAACGAAGGACTGTTTCCTATGACCTGGCCCGTACCTGATGTCAGTATCATTATTGTCAATTGGAACACACGCCAACTGTTGCTTGACTGTCTGGCTTCCCTCCCGGCAGCAACATGTGGGATTGAGGCAGAGATTTGGGTGGTTGATAATGGCTCACGCGATGGCAGTGTGGCGGCAGTAGCCCGGCATTTTCCAGACGTATTCATCATCGCCAACCCTGACAATCGCGGCTTTGCGACGGCTAACAATCAGGCAATCCGGGCCAGCAGTGGCCGCTATGTGATGTTGCTCAACAGTGATACGATTGCTCGACCCGGCTCAATTCAACGTCTGGTGCATTTTCTCGACACCCACCCGCAGGTTGGCGTCGTTGGGCCACGGCTGCTCAACGCCGACGGTACGCTGCAACCTTCGTGGGCCCTCTTCCCCAACCTGCTCACCGAGCTGACCGGCAAGAAAATCCGCTGGCGGCGGCGGTATCCAACGGTCGATGGCTCGCCGGCTTACGAGACCGACTGGCTTGACGGTGCGGCGATGGTTTTACGGCGTGAGGTGTTGAAACAGGTTGGCTTGCTCGACGAGTCGTATTTTATGTATACGGAAGAGGTAGACTGGTGCTATCGAATTAAGCGGGCCGGCTGGCCGATCTGCTACCTTCCCACTGCCGATATTGTTCACTTCGGCGGTCAGAGCAGTAAACAGGCGGCAACGCGCATGAAGGCCGAACTCTACTTCAGCAAATTGCGCTTCTTCGCCAAGCATTATGGACAGGGGACTGCCCGCCTGTTGGGGCACGGATTACAGATGATCTTTTTCTTGAAAGCTACGATTGGCAGTCTGCTGATTGCCTGTAGCGGAGGCCGCCACACGGTTGGGAAACATTTTGTGCGCGATGGTGGTCTGCTCTGGGCGGCAATCGGTCGGCGTGTGCAACAACCGGTGCTACCGGAACGGTTTTAGGTAACGGTAATGAATTCGCTCCTGCGTCATATAGATACACCACCCTGGATTGAACGGCTCCCCCGTCCGTTGGTGCTGGGAGGGGTGATTGGTGTCCTGATCGTCTACAGTCTGGCGGTTGGTTTCATGTTTGGCACCAATCGCCAACTGATCGGCTTTGCACTGCTAGCGCTTCCATTAGGGTTGATCGGGTTAACCCTCTTACTCTACCGGTTTGAGTGGTTTGTGCTGATCCTCCCCCTCACCGGGCTGGCAATGCGTCCGCTCAGCCTGCCGGCAGGCAACGGGAGCGAATTACCGATTAGCATGCTGCTTACCCTGGCCCTCAGTGGAATCTGGATTGTCAGCATGATCACCCGTCGCACGTGGCAACTGGTGCCCTCGCCATTGAATAAGCCACTGCTGGCGATGATGGCGATCTGTATCTTTTCGATACCGTGGGGAGCACTTTGGGCCGATCCGATCCTGGACTGGTGGATTATGGGCAATTTCCGCTTTGCCCAAATTGCCTCATTGCTCTCGTTGCTGGGATTGATGTGCATTCCTTTCCTGGTCGGACGGTTCATTCAGCACGAGTGGCAAATTAAAGCCTACCTGGGCATGTTTGTGGTCTGCGGCGGATTGATGACCATCGCTCAGGTGCTGAACATCAATCACGTGATCCTCACCGATGCCGGGCTATGGGGTTTGTGGTTTGGCGTTACCCTGGCAGGTATCATCTTTCTGCAACCACAGGTACCCTGGGGATGGCGACTGGCCGGGGGCGCTTTGCTCATCCTGCACATCTGGCTGGTCGCCGTTCGTAATTCGCTCTGGATTTCAGGCTGGCTACCGACCTTCGTCGCTCTGATTCTTATGGCCTTCCTCATCTCAAGACGACTCTTCTTCATCTTGATCCTGCTGGTCGGGTTAAATCTGGCCTTCGGGCCTGGCCGAAGTTACATCGATAGCGTCATTCATGACAATATCGAAGAGGGTGGCCTGGGACGATTAGAAATCTGGGCACGTAATTTATGGGTTGTGCAAAACCACTGGCTGTTTGGTACCGGCGTGGCCGGCTATGCGCCCTACAACATGACCTACTTCCGCTACGATGCACGTTCAACGCACAATAACTACTTTGATATTCTGGCTCAATTCGGCGTGGTTGGCTTCGGTATCTGGATTTGGTTTGCCATCGTGAGCCTCTATTACGGCTGGAAAACGATCCAGCTTGCCCCGCAGGGCATCTTGCGAACGACGGCGATCATCGCGACCGCAGGCTGGGCTGCCGCACAGTTCTCGATGATGCTCGGTGACTGGATATTACCGTTTCTCTACAATCAGGGGGTACCCGGCTTCAAATACACGATGTACAGTTGGGTGTTCGTTGGCCTGCTGATCAGCGTGCGCCAACTGATAGAGCGGAGGGCAGAGACATGAAGACGCGCTTTGCCCTCACCATCATGGTGTTTGTGCTTCTGATCGGTATTGCTGGTGAGCAAACCGCACGCAGTCAGGGATTTTGGACAGCGCCAGTCGAACTCTCGCCATTGCAGTACGGCCAGGTGCCACCAGAGCGGCTTGAGCGGCGATACGGCTGGTCGTGGCTACCAGATATGACCCTCGGCCCAGACGGTAGTGTGCATGTGGTCTGGTACGGAGGTCTCATTGTCGACCAACGGGAAGGTGGAACCATCGATCTGTTGATGTATCGCCGGCGCAACGCCGATGGCAGTTGGGAACCGGTACGCGAGCTGCTGGCTCCCGGTGTGGGTGGCTACACTGTGCGGGCAAGCATCGTGCTAGGGCGTGATGGGCGGCTCCATCTGCTCTACCGGGCCGGGACGAGTATCAGGTACAGCTCGGCACCGTGGGATACGGCTATTCAGCCGCAAACCTGGGATGAAGGGCGGCTGGTCAGCGATAGTGGCTACTACGTTGCCCTGGCTGCCGATCAAAAGGGTGTACTGCACGCCTTCTGGAGTGATGTGGTAGCCGAAAACACCAACCCGCAATGCTTTCAATGTGGCGAAATCTTCTACCGCCGTTCAACCGACAATGGCGCCACGTGGTCGGCAATTGTCAACCTTTCGCAGAGCGATTTGGGGGAGAACCGGCCCCAGGTACGGGTTGACACGCTCAATCGCATTCATATCGTCTGGGATGAAGGTGCCGACTGGTACGCCGGCCAGGGTCAGCCGCACTACGGTGTCTACCGGCGTTCAGACGATGGCGGTGAGACGTGGACGACGCCGGTCAAATTTCGCTTACCGACAACTGTTGTCCAACTGTTGCGGCAACAACCGGGCAACCGACAGCAGTCGACCAATGATCTGCCAGGGCCACCGTTGGAAGCGGTACAGCAGACGGCACTGACCGTTGATGCCGCGGGAAATCCGTTTGTCGTCTTTCGCGGTGTGCGCAACGACCGGCTCTACTTTCAGCGGTCACTCGATGGTGGTGACACCTGGACACCTCCGGTTGAGCTGCCGTATGTACGTGCCCGCAATATCGGTGACAACAACCTCGACTACTACAGTCTGGCAAATGACGGTGCCGGTAATGTCCATCTCTTGATGGTGGGATTTACGGCGGGCACGGAAACCGGTGACAGGCCACCGGCCTTGATCCATATGACCTTCGACGGCACGCGCTGGCTGCCACCGCGCATCATTATGCAGAACGATCTCTACCCCGAACTGCCACGGTTGGCGATCTACGAAGGCAACCAGCTTCATGCCGTCTGGTTCACCCGTTCACGGCTGTTTGAAGGTGATCGGCCCGAAGATCGACCGATCCATCAAATCTGGTACAGCAGCGCTCGCCTGAATCTGCCGCCACGTCCAGGATTACCGCTCTTCACGCCGACGCCACTACCGCCGACACCCACGGCTGCGGCAGGTGTTGTCGTTGAACCAACGCCAACACCCATCGTTCTGCCAGAGACGATTCGGAATGCCCCGCCGTTGCAAGAACCGATGAACTGGGAGCGCGGGGGATTGGCGGTCATCGGTATCGCGTTGGCCTTTACAATCAGCATTCTCGGTGCAATTGGCGGATTGATCATCTTTATTCGCAATCGCCGACACTAACCTCAACCAGCAGGCAGGAGCATGATATGGCAATAACGCAAACGACCGAACTGAACGCCATCGAGCAGCGTGCAGCTCAACGAGTGAACCTCAACACTGCTGAATGGCGATTTTACGGTGTTGTCATCCTCGGTTTGATGCTGGTGATTTGGGCGCCAATCGTCTTTGCGTTTGTCACCGCCCCACCTGATCGGCAATTCATGGGTGTTATTGATGGCGTCCCGGATCACAACCAGTATTTCGCGTGGCTACGCAGCTTCACGCATAGCGACCTGGCGGCCAACCGTCTGACACCGGAAGCCAACGAACCGGCCTTCTTCAACCTGCTCTGGTGGACAACGGCACGCTTCAGCGTCATCACCGGCGTATCGTACATCACCGCCTACACGATTCTGCGCCTAGTGGCAATCTTCTCGCTCCTCGCCAGTCTGCTGATCTTCCTGCCGTTGATCAACGACCAACCCCGGCAACGTCAGATTGCGTTCTGGCTGATCTGCACGAGCGGTGGCCTGGGAGTCATCTGGATCATTGTCAAGTATGCGGCAGGCTTACCCGAAGCGCCCTTCCCGATCAGCATCTACACCGTCGAACCAAACACGCTCATGATCATGCAGGCGTTTCCGCACTTTACAATGGCCCTGGCCCTGATCATCGCCATCTTCAGCCTGATGCTGCTGGCATGGCGAACGAAGCAATCACGCTATGCGGTCGCTGCCGGCATCGTTGGTGCGGTACTGGCACTTCAGCACGCCTACGATCTCCTGATCGTCTACAGCGCATTAGGACTGTTTGGGCTACTCATCTGGTGGCGTGACCGACGGTTTCCGGTTGCCCTCTTCAAACAAGGGGTTATCCTGGCAATCTTTTCGGCGCCTGGGGCACTCTACCTGGCCTATCTGGTGGCGAACGAACCCACGTGGGGGCGTAAGCTCGAACAATTTGACAATGCCGGCGTCTTCACCCCAAACCCATTACTGCTCATCATCTTACTGGGTGTACCACTCCTGTTGGCGTTTGCCGGCTTGCGCAAGCGGATGTTCTTCAGTCGTGACGACCGGGAAATATTTCTGGTTTCATGGTTTGTAGTTCACTTCGGGCTGATGTATCTCCCGCTCAAATTTCAGATTCACATGCTGCTCGGCCTGCAAATTCCGATGATGCTCCTGGCAGCGAAATACATTGACGAGCATCTGATACCTTTGCTTCGCCAGCGTGGGAAGTGGGCACTCACCATTGGCCTGATTACCGTGTTTGGCCTTAGCATCATCACCAGCGTCTACATCCAGGGCTGGCGCTTTGTCTATCTGGCCCGTTATGAACAGCCACACTACCTGACGAACGATGAAATTGCGGCCTTACAATGGCTCCAACAGCGGACGACCGGCAACGATGTCGTGTTGGCCGATATTGAATTCGGCCAGTTTGTACCGGTCTGGAGTGATGCCCGTGCGTACATTGCCCACTGGGCCGGAACGCTCGATTTCTACACCAAGCGCGACAATTCCCGCATTGTGCTCGATCCGGCGACATCGGCGACGCAGCGTCGGCAACTGCTCGATGAGTTCCAGGTCTCATACGTGGTGATGCGTGACCGTGACGGTAATCGATCTGAGCTGACCAGGCAAAGCGCTGATACGTTAGAGCCGGTGTACGAGAATGCAACGGTATCGATTTATCGAGTCAAGGGGAGGTGATAAAACAACGCCATCAAGGCTTCAATCGATACAACCGGTATGAGGCATTCTGATACACCAATTCATAATCATCCTGGAGTGAAGAAAATGGCACCATTTCAACAACCTGATTTTCGTGACCATCAATGATGTATTCAGCTCGCAGATCATTCATATCGGTAAAATGCGATATAGCAACATGTTTACCGACCTGCTTAGCGATCTTTGATTCATAATATTCGGCGGGAATAGGAATATAGGTTCTTGAACTATAGAACCATATGTCCCATTGCCCAGATACAATACGAGCATCAGCAGGTATATACCTGTCGATATACATTGCCATCATTTGCGCATCATCATTCGCTTCTGCAAAAAGACGACGAACAGTATTCTGGGCTGGCCACAGGACAATAATGACACAAGACAAACCTATAAATATCGGGTAGGCCAATTGTGCTAATAAACGCTTTGGCTCCTCCGTGATATACCGGTGCATCATAACCCGAATATCATCTAACAGTATTGCCAGCATGATACCGCCAACAGCCCAAATCGGATACGCATAGCGTGGCCAGCCAATTGAGAAACCGATATACCAGATTGACCAGACTACCAGGAAGAAAGACAAAACCAGAAAACCTGAATCAATGTTAGTCTTGCGAATAAATAACACATACAACACAGATGGAATAACAAATAGCACCCCATTATCATAAAGAAATTTCGCATTTTGAAACCAAAGCAGTGGAGAAACAATCATAACCCGGCTCAACGACAAATGCACAAGGTTATGTTGATGACCAAAGCCACTCAATAGGCTCATAATGTATTGAAACAACGACCAACCAGTGAATGCAACCAGGCATGCCACCATTGGCAATATGACACATAAGCGAGGGACGATCACCCCACGCCAACGCTGATAGACAGATGTGATGACAATTGCGGCAATAATGACCGGTGCGAAGAGGTCCTTAGCCAGCACGGCGAGCGCAAATGTCAGACTGGCCGCCGGCAAAAAACGTGATGGTTGAATTACGGCACGTGACCATAGCCAGCATCCTGTAATGAAGAGAACCAACGCGGGAACTTCGCCGTATACACAGCGCCCCATTGTCACACTATTAAGCCATGGCGGACCGAAGAACAGAAATAACGCAACAGCGAGTATGGCAGCCTGCTGACCATACCAGTTATGAACGACAAGGTAAACAGTAACGACACCAGCGATCAAAAACACACTAACCAGCAAACGAGCGAGCCATAACGAGGGGCCAAACAGCTTAAATGCAGCAATAACAGAACCGAGAACAAGCAAACCTGTTGAATCACGCCAATATTCCTGATACCCATCTTGGGTCAGAATAGCCCATTTTCCATGTTCAGTCACATTTCTCGCAAAATAGAGCCGAAAACCTTCGTCTAATGCCATGAAATCAGGATAACCATCTAAGTTATAGACGGCTAAAAATCCAGACCCAAGCAACAGGAGAAAAACCACCATCTTTTGGGCATTGATGAACCACCTCATATGCGCTCCTCATGAACTTCAGAGGTTCAACATTCGCCAGTGGAGGCACGTATGAGAAAGTCAGCATGATTGCGAGGGAATCGGCAGAATCGTCTCCTGATGTGAAACTTGTTAAAAACGAGTAAATAATTTTTGTAACTCCAATAACGATTAATCATGAATAATAATTTGTTATCATGAAAATATACGCAAAACTCCCACTTGATCAATAGGATTTTTAATATATTATTGTCATAAAACACAAAACTTAAAAATATGGATTCAAGCATTTATACAAAAATCACCATTTTTACTGGCAAATGTTTTGTTTTACTTCAAACAATCCCAATTGATCTCATCACATAATGGAGATAAGAATGTTAAAACCATCCGGTCCGTCGTACCCTATGCTAACGACATATCTCATCCTGATCCTGGCCCTCACCGGTTGCACGTCGGCCAGCCAACCAGAGGCTCGACCGACACCGAACCTCGATCCGATCAGTGCCGTCCGATACGAGGTTCGCTTCAAGGCCAACGATGGGATTGAGCTGGCCGGCGAATTAACGCTCCCACGCAATCGCTCCCAACCAGCGCTGGCCGTGATCATTCATCACTCAGGGCCGGTTGACCGTGATGCCTACGGGTACCTGGCTGAACTGCTGGTCGCCCGTGGTTACGCCGTCTTTCGGTTTGACAAACGGGGGACAGGTGCCAGTGAAGGCACGTATGGCTGTTGTGAAGCCCAAGACGCGCTGGCAGCGTATCGCACCGCAGTTCACCAACCCGGCATCGATCCGGGTCGTGTCTTCATCATTGCTCAGAGCATTGGAACGCGCTATGTCGCAGATCTATTCGACGCATACGTTGCCGCTTCACCGCCCTGTGGCGTGGCACTGCTCTCGAATTTGCTCGGCCCGGATGAGATAATTGCAATTTCCGCCCCTGTGCATGTGATCGTTGCGGATAGTGAACCAGAACTCCAACGGATTGGGCCTGACGCAGTTGCTGCCCACAATGCGCATTGGCCGTATGGGGCCAGCCTTTACATCGCGGAAGGCGCAGAACATACTCTGTTCGATATTCGTGATGGCCCGATTGATTGGAGCAATCCTGATTGGGTACATCGCTATCACCGGGGAGCGATGGCGAGTCTGCTGGATTGGATGGATGAGCAGCAGTGTGGTGATGCAGGATGACACGACAGCCGGGTAATGGAAAACAGACAGTCGTGTTAGGTGGACAGCAGACAACACCTTTCCCCGCCGTCAGGAAGCCCTGCTTTATGCGGACTACAGCCCTCTCTAACCACCTGCAAGCCACTCAGGGGCTATGATGCATCAGTATGCAAGCCCCCCGCTGTCAGGACCTATGTATTACCCATAACTGGTGTCAACCACGTGCGTATCAGCGGGGATGATCGCTAGGGGTGCTGGTTTGAGCGACTGGCCCGGTGGCAGAGCGCCGCTCCAGCCGTGCCGGCGCGTGCTGGAAGGATTGCTGTACCCGCTCGTTATGCGCGTGTCGCGTGGTTTGGAGTGCAGCAGCATGGCTGCCGCACCAGCTACGCTCACGATCCGGCGCGTGGTATACCGTTCCCCATCATGGTCACGGGAGTGCTGAACGTGCTCGTGCCGATCATCGAGTCGGTCAGGCTTGCATGCGATACCTGCGCGTAGACGTGTTGTTGCAATAGGTTCGTGCCTGCGCACCAGCGGCCACGGCCAGCACCTGCCGGCGATGGTGGGGATGCCTGCACGCAGGCTGGAAGCCTGCGCCACGCTACCTGCGCTACGGGGAGCGCTTGCAGCCCGGACTAACGCAGCGTGACATGTGGGTAATGAAAAGCTGTCAGGACAGCCCCGCAGGGGACGCCACGACATTCACGCCAAACCACCAGGACTGCGGTTTGGCGCTACATAATCGCCTCTTGCTGAGTGTGAACGAGTTCCAGGCCATGGCGTGATTTCTCCACAGAAGTGAGAAATAATTTCCACTCTGTTCACAGATACCCTTCAGAGATTGTCAACTCTCATCCAATACGGTTTAGCCCTCTCTTCAGTCCCTCCCAGCTACCCGGTAAGTGACATAATATTCATTAACCCTCCCACAACATTCAAACATTGTTTAAGTTTTGTTCTTACACTCATGCTATCGCGAATAGGGGGAGGGGAGGCGTGAAGCCATCACACATATCAGCAATCTGGCTTCGCTTGGCCAGCGCATTGACAATCACGTTACTGTTACTGCTCATTATCGGCAGTCTGTTGCCGGTGACCCCAGTTTCGGCCACCATACCCAACCGGCAGACGTGGGTGCATCAACCAGGGACGTGTCCACCGGCCCTCGAAGGGGCGGTCTTCGGTCTGGCCGGCGATGCTTGTGGCGGTACCGGCACCACCTTCGATACCACCCAAATCTACGGCCATACCCTCATCCGTGATGCCGCCTCGCCTGCCGCCCCCTGTGAAGCCGGACGCACCACCGGCCTCTGTTATCGGATGTGGTACTCCGGCTTTGATAACGTCGGTGTCCGCCGCATCGGTCTTGCCCTCTCCCCCGACGGCATCACCTGGACCCGTGTGGTTGGTCCCGGCCCTAACGGCAGTGTGCTTGGCCCTGGCCCCACCGGCACTTTCGATAGCGCCAATGTCTCCTTCCCATCAGTGATCCGTACCCCAACCGGCTACCTGATGTGGTATACCGGCGGTGATGGCACCACCTTTGCCATCGGCCTCGCCTCCTCTCCCGACGGCGTCACCTGGACCCGCATCCCCGGCCCCCTCCCCGGTGGCGCCGTCCTCCGCCCCTCCGGCATCGCCGGTACCTTTGACCAGACCATCATCGCCGCCCCCCGCGTCCTGCGCGATACCGCCACCCCCACCGCTCCCTGCGAAGGCGGACGTACCACCGGACTGTGCTATCGGATGTGGTACCAGGGGATTGATAGCAACAACCGCTTCTTCATCGGCTATGCCCTCTCGCCCGATGGTCTCACCTGGACCCGCGTCCCCGGCCCCGGCACCAACGGTAGTGTGATCGGTGAAGGGCCGACCGGCACCTTTGACGAACGCAACGCCGCTGTCGCCACCATTGTCAAGGACGGCCTGCTCTACCGGATGTGGTACAACGCGCAGGACGGGAGTGGGGTGCATCGGATTGGCCACGTGGTCTCGCTCGACGGTCTGACCTGGGTGCGCCCCGTGCCCAACGACCCGGTCTGGCGGGGGAGTGATGACCCCGGTACCCTCGTCCCGGATAATGTCTGGAGTCCATTTGTGCTCAAAGAAGGGCTGAGCTACCGGATGTGGTACAACCACACCACCCGGGAAAACTCGCGTCGGGTGGGGTTAGCCCAGGTCACGCCGGGCACCCCGTTGAGTGCAGTTGGGCTGAGCGGGGTGGGCACGGTCTACACGGTGACCTTTACCACTGCGGCGACGATCCCGGCCAATGGGTATGTGCTGGTGAGCCTGCCGGCCAGTGTAGCGCTCACCACCATCACGCCGGTGGGGGTGAGTGGCTTTGGCAGTGGTGCCACGTTGACGGTGGAGGAGGGGGTGTTGACCGATGCCGAAGCCGGGGGTGAGGCGCGTGGCGCCTTACTGGTGCGATTGACTGCCGACGCGGCACCCGGTCCCAAGAGCATCAGCTTCGCGCTCAGCACACCACCCGCCGATGACACCCCCGTGCTGGTACAGACCTTCGACAGCCGCGAAGTGCTTGAATATGCCAGTGTCACGATTGGCGCGGGCGGTGTTGCACCAACTCCGACGAATACACCTCTGCCGACAAACACGCCGACCAACACACCCACGGCCACCAACACGCCGACCAATACGCCCACGGCCACCAATACACCGACCAATACACCTACAGCCACCAACACACCGACCAACACACCTACGGCCACCAACACGCCGACCAATACGCCCACGGCCACCAATACACCGACCAGCACACCAACTAACACACCTGGACCTTCACCAACGCCCACACCGCCGCCCGATCCGGCGCCAAACACTCAACCGTGGACAATGGTCAATGGGCCGTGTACCGATGGTGCGATCTTTGGCGATGTCGATAGTGGTTGTGGCGGTGGGGGCACTAGCTTCGACACTGAAGAAATCTTCCCGCCCAGCGTGGTGCGTGACGAGGCGTCCACCCTGCGCCCGTGTGAAGGTGGCCGTACCAGTGGTGTCTGCTATCGGATGTGGTACGTTGGAGTTGATAACCCCCTGGATGCCAATCGGCGGATTGGGTACGCGGTATCACCCGACGGCATCACCTGGACGAGAGTGCCCGGTCCGCTAACCGGCGGGGCTGTCTTCGAGGGTTCAGGCGTGTCAGGAAACTTTGATAACTTTGGCGTCTCGACAATGTATGTGATCCGGTATGGGACAGGTTTTCGCATGTACTATACCGGCTTCTCTGAGCGCGGCATCATCGACAGTATTGGCCTGGCCGAGTCAAACGATGGTATCAACTGGACACGAGTGAATGGGCCATTCCCCAATGGCGCAGTGATCGCTCCATCAGGAATAAGTGGCCAGTTTGATAGTAGCTACGTGATCGCACCGGTTGTGCTGGTCGACAACGCCTCGCCGATAGCGCCGTGTGAAGGTGGCCGCACCAGCGGGGTCTGCCACCGAATGTGGTTTGAAGGCGTCTCCACCAGCCCCAGCTACACCTTCCGCATCGGCTATGCCGTCTCTCCTGATGGTATTACCTGGACCCGTCTGCCCCTCTACAGCGACGGCTCGGTTGTCCAACCCGGCCCCTTTGGCGATTTTGATGACAACAACGTCGGTGTGCCGATGGTCATCAAAGATGGTGCCATCTACCGGATGTGGTTTGAAGCCAACGGCTACACTGCCGGCTACTCCACCGGCTACCTCGTTTCGACGGATGGCCGTACCTGGCTCCGTGCCACGCCCAACACCCCGGTCTGGACAGGAGCAATGGATACCATCAACCTCGGTACACCTGACGAAGTTTGGGCCGTGCGCGCCCTGAAAGAGGGTGCGTCCTACCGGCTCTACTACACGACCAGCACCCGGCCCAATGCCCGCCGGTTTGCTCTGGCGACGATGACCCCGGGCACCCCCGTGAGCGTGAGTGTGACCCAGACCGGCACCACCTACACCCTGACCTTCACCACCGACCCGATTCCGGCAGGTGGTAGTGTGCTGATTACGTTACCGCCAGAAGTGCCGATGAGCGCGGTAACCGTGGATGCCATCAGTGGTTTTGGTAGCGGGGCAACCCTGGTAGCCGATCCGGCAGCCGTCACCGATGCGGTAGCTGCCGGCGTCGCCCGTGGAGCGCTTGTACTCCGCCTGCCCGCCGGTGCTCCGGCTGGAACCAAGAGCCTCACCTTCACCCTCAGTGGGCTGACCACCGACATCACTGCGTTGGTGCAGGTGTTCAATGCCCGCGAAGTGATCGGGTTTGACGAAGTAGTGTTGCCACTCATACCGCCAAGCCCAACACCGACCAACACACCCACGGCTACCAACACGCCAACCAACACGCCCACCGCCACCAACACGCCCACGGCGACCAACACGCCGACCAACACGCCCACGGCTACCAACACGCCAACCAACACGCCCACGGCGACCAACACGCCGACCAACA
>Ga0101945_1000924_pt1 | contig 37407 bp, 31 predicted proteins | sample DewCreD2012metaG_2_FD_75246 | JGI IMG/M metagenome (GOLD analysis project Ga0101945, IMG submission 75246) | Hot spring sediment bacterial and archeal communities from British Columbia, Canada, to study Microbial Dark Matter (Phase II) - Dewar... ... | reverse complement strand
CGGCCGCTCATCGCCGCGGCGAAGGCCAGGTTCTCGGCGGCGGTGAGCCCCTCGTACATCCCGTGGGCCGTGCCCACAAAGGCGGTGATCTGCCGCACCCGGTCTGCGGCACGCTCCAGGTCGTGTCCGAAGACGGAGGCGCGACCGGCGGTGGGCCGCAGGGCAGTGGCCAGGAGGCGCAGCAGCGTGGTCTTGCCCGCGCCGTTGGGGCCCACCACCAGCATCACCGACCCTGCGGGCAGCGTCAGGGTGACGTCGCGCAGCGCGTCCTGGAGGTGGAAGCGCCGGGAGAGCCCCTCCGTCCGCAGTCCCATCAAGTGCACGGGCGAATCGGGTGTGGCGCCTAGGTTACCGCCGCTCCGGCTCCCAGCCCCACACCGGCAGGATGTCCACCGGGGCGTAATCGTCGGTGAGCACGGGCACGTCGGAGGTGGGGATGGGACGATCGTAGTAGTCGTCGACAAAGGTGTGCAGGGGAAAGATGACCTTTCTGCTCCGCCTGAGCTGCAGGGCGGCCTGCAGGATCTGCATCCGTGTCAGCCCGCTGCGCGGGGCGGCCATCAGGATGATGGTGCGCACGGTGGCGCCGTCCCGCTGCGGCGCGTAGGCGACGGGGAAGGGGTAGAGGCCGGCGAAGACCTGGCCGTAGGTCCTGTAGAGGGCGCGGAAGAGCTTGCTCTCTCCGCCCTCCAGGGCACCGACGATGTTGGCGGCGATGACCCCCCGGGGGGTCAGCCGGCCGCGGGCCAGCTCGAAGAACTCGCGCGTGGCCAGGTGGAAGGGGATCCCTTCAGCATAGTAGGCGTCCATGACGATGAGGTCGTAGCGGGCGTCAGCCCGGCGCAGGAAGGTTCTGCCGTCCTGCACGCTGACCCGGTGCCGCGCATCCTCCTTAACCTCGAAGAACCTCCTGGCCACGTCCACCACCACCGGGTCCAGCTCCACCGACTCCACCGTCACGCCGGGGTAGTCGCGCCAGAACCTCTTGGGGATGGAACCCGCGCCCAGCCCCACCACCAGCACGCGCCTGATGTCGGCGTGGAAGACCCAGGCCAGGTGGGCGTAGTCGGTGTACTTGAAGGGGCTCTCAAAGGGGTCGTGCAGGTACATCCCCCCCTGGAACGAGCGGTCGAATCGGAGAAAGCGGACGGAGCCGTAGTCCTCTACGCGGATGCGGTGGTAGACGCTGTCCTTCTCGAAGATGACCTTCGGCTCCGCCGCGGGAGGCGCAGCGGGCGCCGCCGTCCAGCCCGGTCCGGCCAGCAGCGCCACCGCGGCCAGGGCCGCGACCGCCTGCCGCACGGCCCGGGGTGCCCGCACGCCGGCCAGCAGCAGCGCGGAGAAGGCGACCAGGGAGCCTCCCAGGATGTAGAGGATGGCCCTCACCCCGAAGGTGGGGATGAGGAAGAAGGCGGTGAGCAGCGTGCCGGCGATGCTGCCGGCGGTGGAGATGGCGTAGAGGAGCCCGGCCACGTTGCCCACGGTGGAGAGGTCGGTGGCCGCCAGCTTGACGGCGAAGGGCGAAGTCATCCCCAGCAGCACGCTGGCCGGAGCGAAAAGGATGGTGGAGGTCGCGAGAGGGCTCATCCGCGGGCCCAGGTCCCAGTCGGCGAAGCGCTCAAGGACCGGCCGGGAGGCCACGGGCAGGAACATGATCAGCGCTCCGGCGGCGAACAGGGCGGAGGCCAGCACCGCGGGGCGCGGCCAGCGGTCGGCCACCCGGCCGCCGACGTAGTAGCCCACGGAGAGCGCCGCCAGGAAGATGCTTATCAGGCTGCCCCAGACATAGACCGACGATCCGAAGTAGGGGGCCAGCACGCGGCTGCCCACGATCTCCAGACCCATCAGCGCCGCTCCGGCACCGAAGACGACGACCTTCAGGACCACTTCCTCGCCTCCTCCGCCATTGGTTCGCGGCACTAGCATAGAATGGACAGTGGGCATGCGCCAGTCCGGCGTCGACTGCTGCGAGCTGCTCGACTGCGGAGGAAGCGGATGACACGTCCCACCTACCTGGTGGGTACGTCGGGCTGGGTCTACCCGCACTGGCGAGGACGGTTCTACCCGGCCCGCCTGCCCCAGGCGCGCTGGTTCGAGTTCTACGCGCGCCACTTCCCCACGGTGGAGATCAACAACACCTTCTACCGTCTGCCCGGCAAGCCGGCGGTGATGCGCTGGCGGGAGCAGGCGCCTCAGGGGTTCGTCTACGCGGTGAAAATCAACCGATTCATCACACACATCAAACGGTTGAAGGACACCGGAGCTCCCCTGCGCCGATTCCTGCAGATCATACGGCCGCTGGAGCGGCACCTGGGGCCGGTGCTGGTGCAGCTCCCGGCGTCATTCTCCCGCACCGCGGAGAACCTGGCGCGGCTTCGCGCCTTCTTCCGCCTGCTCCCCTCCTGGCCCCGCTGGGTGGTGGAGTTCCGCCACAGATCGTGGTTCGTCCCGGAAGTCTACGCGCTGATGGAGGAGCACAGGGTGGCGCTGTGCGTGGTCAGCGACCCGAGCCGGCCCAGCGAGGACCGCTGCACCAGCGACTTCCTCTACGTCCGCTTCCACGGGCCCAGCGGCACGCGCTACCACGGCAACTATCCCGAGCGGGAGCTGCGCGCCTGGGCCGGCCGCATCGCCGCCCTGGCCGAGGGCAGGCCGGCGTACGTCTACTTCAACAACGACTACAACGCCTACGCCGTTCGCAACGCGCTGCGGCTGCGGGAGCTGCTGGAGTCAGGCCTGTGAGGCCGATCTGCCGGCCGGCGCGGCGCCACCCGGTCATCGCAGGTCACGGGCCAGCGCCGGCCACAGGGGGTCGTCGGGGTCGAAGGCCTGGTAGGGGCTGACGCGGTCCAGCAGGCCGGCGTAGCGCTGGCGCAGACGGTCGGCCACGGTGGAGGGCTCGGCCAGGACGGTGAAGGTGGCCAGCATCTCGTCGGAGACAAGGCCCGGCATCTCCGCCCAGCGCTGGGCCGCCGCCAGCCGGCTGAGGCGCTCACCCACATCTTCCCAGCCGTGGTGCGCCAGCACGCCGCGGTAGGCAGGCGTGGAGGCGTAGAAGGCGATGGTCTGCCGCGCCTGCGCGGCGCTGCGCTCCCACCCCGCCCCTTCGCCGCTCACGATGACCACGCTGGCGGCTACGGTGAAGTCCGACCGCGTCCGACCGCTGCGCCGGAGCCCACGATCCACCGCGGGGAGGACCACATCCCGCAGGTAGGCCGCCGAGTGCAGAGGGTGCACGTGCAGTCCGTCCGCGACCTCGCCGGCCAGGCGGCACATGGTCGGGTTGACCGCCGCCAGGTATATGGGGATCGTCCCGGCAAACGGCGGAGGGGTAAAGAACGGGGTCATCAGGGAAAGGGAATAGAAGGGGCCCTGGTGGCGCAGCGGCGTTCCCTCGCGCCAGCAGCGCCAGACCGCGCGCACCGCAGCCACCACGTCGCGCAGGCGCGCGGCGGGCCGGTCCCAGGACATCCCGAAACGGCGCTCCACGTGCGCCCGCACCTGCGTCCCCAGGCCGAGGACGAAGCGGCCGCCGGAGAGCCGGGCAAGATCCCAGGCCAGGTAGGCCAGAGAGGTGGGGCTGCGGACGAAGGCCAGGGCGATGGCGGTGCCGACGGTTGCCCCTGTGGTGTGTTCGGCCGCCAGCGCCGCCCCAAGGAACGGGTCGTGGGCGATCTCGCTGAACCAAAGCCCCTGGATACCCATCGCCTCGGCGGCCTGGGCCAGGCGGGGGACAGCGAGCAGATCGGAGTAGTGGATGCCGGCGTCCAGGTGCATCAGTTCGACCGAACCTCCTCCGGGTGGCAGGCTGAGGCAGGATTTGGCCATCCCCGACTCGAACCTCTGTTCCCTGTCGGGAGAGGCGACGGGAGAAAAACTAGGTGCTGAATGAGGCACGCAGGAGCGCTGCTCCTGACGGTGACGCTGCTGGCGTCACTGAGTCGTAGCGCTAACGGACAACTCTCTCCTCTCCGCCTGATCGTCAACGGCCAGGAGGTCCCCCTGGCCGCAACCCCTATTGTATACAACAGTGTGCTCATGGTCCCGCTGCCCGGCATCTTCGAACCTCTGGGCTCGTCGGCAGTATGGCTTCCCGACGAGAAGGCCGTGGTCATCAGCAACCGTACCCGCGCCGTGGTCCGCCTGCGGATCAACGATCCCTACGCCCTGGTGGGGAACGACCAGCGCCTGCTGCCCGTCGCCCCCGTGCTCCTGCGGGACATCCCATTTATTCCCGCTGCCGCGGTCTTCGGCCTGCTGGGCGCGTGGGTCAAGTTCGAAGAGGAGGAGAACGCGCTGCGCGTCAGCTCCGTGGTCAGCGGCATCACCCTCCAGCGGCCGGAAGGGATGTTGCGGTTGACGGCGCACGCCAGCGGGCCGGTGCAGGCGGAGACACGACGGCTGACCAACCCGGAGCGCATGGTCATCGACCTGCGCCACGCCGTCTTCCGCCTCCCCGACCAGGAGACCGCCGTGAACGCCGCGGGGGTGGCGCGGGTCCGCGTGGCGCAGTTCCAGGCGAGGCCGCCCATCACGCGCATCGTCCTGGACCTGACGCAGCCGGTGGACGTGCGGGTGGCGGACAGCCCCACATCCTTCGACCTGACCATCGAGGTGCGCCCGCGCACCGCCGAGGCCCCCCCGCAGGGCATGACCCCCGCGCCGGCGCCCGCCGCGCCGGGGGCGCCTTCCGGCATCCCGTCCGTGCCTGCGAGCGCGCCCCTTCCCGCCGACCCCGTGGGCAGCCAGCCTTCCACCAGCGATTCCGCACCCACCTCCACCTCGCCCAGCAGATCCCCGGGGGAGCGCCTGAAGATCATGCAGGTGCGGCTGGAGCAGGCCAGAGGGGTGACACGGGTCCTGGTCGAAGGGACCGCCGCCATGCAGTACGCTGTGCGCGAGCTGGTTGACCCCGACCGCCTGGTCGTCGACGTGATGGACGCGGTCTTCATCCCTGTGAAGCAGGAGATCCCTGTGAACAGCCCGGCGGTGGAGAACGTACGCGCCGCCCAGTTTCAGGCCAATCCCGACATCGCCCGCGTGGTGGTCACCCTGAAGCGCAAGGTCGCCTACAGCGTCGGCACCGACGGCGCAGGCAGCACCCTGATCATCTCCCTGGTCGACGCCCCCCTGCGGGGACACGCCGTCGTCCTCGACCCCGGGCACGGCGGCAAGGACCCAGGGGCCATCGGGCCCACCGGGCTGATGGAGAAGGACGTGACCCTGGACATCGCCCTGCGGGTGCGCCGCCTTCTGGTCGAGGACGGGATCCGCGTGATCATGACGAGGGAGACGGACGTCTTCAGCGACCTGGCCGAGCGTCCTCGTCTGGGGCGGGAACGCGGGGGGACCGTCTTCGTCAGCATCCACGCCAATGCCAACGCCCAGACCACGGTCAACGGGTCGGAGACGTACTACCTTTCGCCCGTCAGCCTCACCCTGGCCCAGATGATCCAGGACGAGATCACGCGCAGCCTGGGGTTGCCCAGCCGGGGGATCAAGACGGCAAACTTCCTGGTGCTGCGCGAGAACACCATCCCCTCGGTGCTGGTGGAGGTCGCCTTCATCTCCCACCCCCAGGAGGAGGCGCGCCTGAGGGAGGACGCATTTCGCGCGCGGATCGCCGCGGCCATCGCCCGGGGCATCAGGCGGTTCCTGGCCATCTATCCCGTCCCCGCGGGGCTGTAGGCGTCCATGCGTCTCACCGTCCTTGGGCGGTGGAGCCCGTATCCTCCCGCAGGGGGTGCCTGCCCCGGCTACCTAGTGGAGGCCGCCGGCCGCCGCCTGCTGCTGGACTGCGGGACCGGGGTGCTGGCCAACCTGCAGAGCATCGCCTCCATCTTCGAGCTGGCCGCGGTGGTCATCACCCACCTGCACCCCGACCACGTCCTGGACGTCTTCGTGCTGAAGCAGGCGCTGGAGTTCGGCCGCTTCCCCCAGGTGGCCCCGCCGCTGCGGCTCTTGGCCCCGCCGGATGCGCTGCAGGCCCTGCCGGCGTGGATGCCCGAGGAGTCCCGGGAGGCCTTTCGCGCGCGCTTCCACTTCCTGCCCATCGTCGCCGGCACCGCGGCCCGCATCGGTCCCTTGGTGCTGCGCTTCGCCGCTGCGGCGCACACCGTCCCTTGTTTCGCCGTGCGCGTGGAGGCCGAGGGGCGGGTCATGACCTACTCCGCCGACACCGCCCCTTCGCCCGCAGTGACCGCCCTGGCGGACGGGGCGCACCTGTTTCTCTGCGAGAACACGCTGCCCCCCGGGGAGGAGGGGCGCTCCGTGGAGGTGGGGCACCTCTCCGCCCGGCAGGCGGCGCGCATCGCGGTCCAGGCGGACGCCCGGCGGCTGCTGCTGACCCACTTCTTCACCCCGGCGGGCGACTACACCGAGGAGGCGAAGGCCGCGGCGGCGAAGGAGTTCGGCGGCCAGGTCCTCATCGCCGAAGAACTGCACACCTACGAGGTCTAGAGGGAGCCTATGCCCCGTCAGGAGGGCCGGCGGCCCGACGAGCTGCGGCCGGTCACCATCACCCGTCACTTCATCCCCCACGCCGAAGGGTCCGTCCTCATCACCCTGGGCGCCACCCGCGTGGTCTGCACCGCCACCGTGGAGGAGCGACTGCCGCCCTGGCTGCGCGGCGGAGGGCAGGGGTGGATCACGGCGGAGTACGGCATGCTGCCTCGGGCCACCCCGGAGCGCACCCCGCGGGAGACGGGCCGGCCGGCCGGGCGGACGCAGGAGATCCAGCGCCTGATCGGCCGCTCCCTGCGGGCGGCCGTGGACCTGCAGAAGCTGGGGGAGCGCAGCATCGTCGTAGACTGTGACGTGATCCAGGCGGACGGGGGGACGCGCACCGCGGCCATCACTGGCGCCTTCGTCGCCCTGGTGGACGCGCTTCACCTGCTGCGGCGCACGGGCGCGCTGGGGTGGTGGCCGCTGCGGGAGTTCATCGCCGCCACCAGCGTGGGGATCGTGGACGACGAGCTCCTCCTGGACCTGGACTACCAGGAGGATGTCCGCGCCCGCGTGGATATGAACCTGGTGATGACCGAATCGGGCCGTCTGGTGGAGATCCAGGGGACGGCGGAGGGGCTCCCCTTCTCCCGCCAGGAGCTGCTCACCCTGCTGGCCCTGGCGGAGAGGGGGATTAAAGCCCTGATCGCCGAGCAGCGCAGGGTCCTGGCCGACGTCCTGGCGGCCATCCCGCACTGATCCCTGCGTGTCCGCACCCCTAGTGATCGTCCTGGCCACGCGCAACCCCGGCAAGGTGCGCGAGTTGGCGGCGCTGCTGGGGGACCTCCCCGTGCAGGTACGCTCCCTCCTGGACTTTCCCGGCGTCGGACCGCTCCCCGAGGAAGGTGAGACCTACGCCGCCAACGCGGTGAGCAAGGCCCTGGCCGTGGCACTGGCGACGGGCCTGCCTGCGCTTGCCGACGACTCCGGGTTGGAGGTGGACGCCCTGGGAGGCGCCCCCGGCCCCCAATCCAGCCGCTGGCTGGGCGAGGAGGCGACCGAGGCCCAGCGCAACGCAGCGCTGCTGGACCGCCTGCGCGGTGTTCCCTCGCAGCGCCGCACGGCGCGTTTTCGCGCCGTGGTGGCCGTAGCTCTCCCCGACCGCACCGTGCGCACCTTCGAGGGCGTCGTGGAGGGCCGTATCGCCTACCGGCCGGCGGGAGCGCACGGCTTTGGTTACGACCCCATCTTCCTCCTCCCGGAGTACGGCCGGACGATGGCCGAGCTTGGGCCACAGGTCAAGGACCGGATCAGCCACCGCGCGCAGGCCGTGCGGGCGGCCCGCGCCTATCTGGCCACGCTGGCCGAGGGGGAAGCTCCCCCGGCGCTGGAACCGGCGGGCACCGGCTAGCGGCCCCCCCTACCTTCCCCGCGTCTGCGCTGCGGACCTGGGCCGGCTCTACGCTCGCTTGGTGGCAAGGGAAGACCCGTTCCCTGCGCCCGTGGCGGCGAGCGCGTCCTCCAGCCTCTGGTGCAGCCTGCGCATTTCCCTCCAGGGATCCGGGCGCTGCTGCAGGCGCTTGGGGACGGTGGCGCAGGTGAAGGCCAGCGGGTCGACGCCGCGCTCCAGCTCCTCCCAGGTCAGGGGAGTGGATACGGTGGCCTGCACCGTGGGGCGCAGGCTGTATGCGCTGGCCAGGGTGGCGCCCAGACGGTTCTGGTTGTAGTCGAGGAAGACCCGCCCGATGCGTTTCTCCACGGCCCACTCCACGGTCAGGCGGGCGGGGTGCTGCGCGGCCAGGTACTGGCAGACGGTCTTGGCGAAGGCGTGGGTCTCCTCGAAGGTGTAGCGGCGGGCGATGGGGACGTAGATGTGCAGCCCGGTCTTCCCACTGGTCTTGACGAACCCCTGCAGCCCCAGGGTCCGTAGCACCTCCCGCAGCAGCAGCGCCGCCTCCGTCGCCGCCGCGAAGCCGGCACGCGAGTACTGTGGGTCCTTCTCCCCAGGGCCCGCGGCTGGCTGCTGCCCTTTAGGGAAGATGTACGGGTCGATGTCGAAGACCAGGTGGTCCGGGTAGTTGAGCACGCTTTCGCGCAGGGCTTCCTTGGATGAAGCGAAGTCGGTGTGCGGAGGCTCCCCGCGCCCCTCTCCGCGTCGCGGCGGTGTGATCCGGCTGAACCAGGGGTGCACCTCGATGGCGCCGAGCTGGGCCAGCCAGAGCAGCGTGGCCAGGTCGTTGCACACCGGGGCGGCGTTGGCGGCTGTGCCGCTCTCGCTCCAGATGCGAGCGATGGTCACGTAGGGCGGCGCGCCGGGATAGTCCTTCTGGTGGAAGTCCTCCCCGTGGATGCCCTCGGGGAAGCGGCGCAGCGTCAGCGGGCGGTCGCGCAGGTGGGGGAGGATGGCTTCGTGCACGGCCAAGTAGTAGGCGATCAGATCCCCCTTGGCTAGTCCCCGTTCCGGCCAGTAGACCTTATCCAGGTTGGTGAACTCTATCGGCAGGCGCCGCCTGGCCAGTGCTGCCTCCAGGGCGGAGAGCTTGCCGTTACCCGTCCTCGGTTGGCGGGATGCCCTCGGGCCCTCCGCCAAGGAGGCCTGCGCTCTTTGCGGAGGCTCCCTCTGGGTGCGCGGGGCGTGCCGGTGGGCTTCCTCCAGACGGCAGGCCCTGGGATCTACCTGCGGCGCGATCCCCTGGAAGACCGGGAAGCGCAGTGAGCCCTCTTCCGTCCACTCCTGGTACTCAACGCGTACGACCAGCCGCGGCTCCGTCCAGACGGCCGGCTCGTTGGTCCTGGGGATGGCGGCGAACGGCGCCGTCGGCCGCTCCAGCGGACGCAGCGCCTCCAGGACCTGGCGCAGCTCCTGCTCCCTGAACCCCCCGCCCACATGCCCGATGTAGCGCAACTGCCCCCGGTCGTCGTACAGCCCCAGCAGCAGAGCGCCGAAGTGACTGCGGCGGCCGCGCCGTCCCCGCGTGTACCCGCCCACCACCGCGTGCAGGCTGCGGCGCACCTTCACCTTCACCCAGGCCCCGCTGCGCCTGCCCGGCTCGTAGGCGCTGTCTCTGCGCTTGCCCACGATGCCCTCCAGCCCGTGCTGTTGGGCCACCAGGTAGAAGGCCTGGCCCTCCTGCGGAAAAGCCTCGGTGATGCGCAGGGTGGGTCCCGGGGCGACGACCGCCTCCAGGATACCGCGCCGCTCCTCCAGTGGGCGGCGGGTCAGGTCGTGGCCGTTGTAGTGGAGGATGTCGAAGAGGTAGTAGACGACGGGGACTTGGGCCCGTACGGCGTCTACCTCCGTGTCACGCAGGTTGATCCGCTGTTGCAGGCGCTGGAAGCTTGGGCGGCCGGTGCTGTCCAGGGCGACGATCTCACCGTCCAGGACCGCATCGGGCAGGCCTGCGGCATAGAGGGCCTCCACCACCTCCGGGTACTGGTCGTTCATGGGGTTGAGGCTGCGGCTCTGCAGCAGCACGTGCTGCTGTGGGCCCTCCCGCCGGACCAGGGCGATGGCCCGCACACCGTCCCACTTCGGCTCGAAGGACCACCCGGGATCGTCGAAGGGCCTGGCGACCGGTCTGGCCAGCATCGGACGGATCCGTTGCGGCATAGGGTCCTGGCCCGGGCGGTGGAGGCCAAGACGGCGCAGCCTGGGAGGGACCTTAGGCGAGGGCGCAGGCGGGTCCGTCCGGCGAGCCGGCGCCCCGCGCCGGATCTCCTCCATGGTCCGGCCGGAGGCCACCGAGCGCGAGGGCCGCGGGGGCGACCAGCCAGGTACGGCGTCGGCGTCCCGTCTCTTGAACAGCAGCCACTGGTCCCCCCGATCCCGCCCCCCGCGCCTCCCCATGCGCGTCCGCACCAGGTGGAACTCCCCCCGCACCTTCTGCCCGTGCAGGATCACTGTCAGCTTGCCCTGGCGAAATCCCTCGTCCGGATCGCCCTGGGGCGATTCGTAGGTCCCCAGGTCCCAGACCATCACGGTGCCAGCGCCGTAGTTTCCCTCTGGGATGACACCCTCGAAGTCCAGGTACTCCAGCGGGTGGTCCTCCACGGCCACGGCGAGGCGCTTCTCCGCCGGGTCCATGGAGATCCCCTTGGGTACCGCCCACGAGCGCAGCACCCCGGCCATCTCCAGGCGGAAGTCGTGGTGGAAGCGGGTGGCGTGGTGCTCCTGGATGACGAAGCGCAGCGGCCCGCGGCGCGGCCGGCCCCTCCCCGGGGGTTCGGGGGTGCGGGCGAAACGCCGCCTGCGACGGTACTCCTCCAGCGGCACGGGCTAACCCCCTGCCAGCACGCGGAGCTGCTGTGCGTAGGCGGGCCCGGGAGTCCCCTCCTCGTGGGTGAAGTAGGCATAGACATCCCGCCCGCGGGCCATCTGCCGCGCGACCTCCCCGGCCCAGGCCCGCAGGGCCTCCGGCGTGTACCTGGAGCGGTGCAGCCGCAGGTAGACGAATGGCCCGGCGAACCGCCGCACCGGCTCGTCCTCGTCGGACTCCATGATAGCCAGGGCGGTGCGCTGCTCCTCCAACAGGACGAAGACCTCTTCCGTGTACCAGGAGGCGTGGCGGAACTCCACGGCCCGGGGCACTGACGGCAGCAAGTAGAGGAAGTCCCGCAACAGAGGGACGTCCAGCCGCAGGGAAGGGGGGAGCTGGAAGAGCAGGGGGCCGGCGCGGTCCTTCAGGGCGCCGATACGCTCGAGCTGCAGACGGACCAGCTCTTCTACCTCCCGCAGGCGGCGCGTGTGGGTGATCAGGCGGTTGGCCTTGATGCTGAAGCGAAATCCCCGCGGCGTCGCCTTGCGCCATTCCTCCACCTGGGCGGCCCTGGGGAAGCGGTAGAAGGTGGTGTTCAGCTCCACCGTGGGAAATACCCGGCTGTAGAAGCGCAGCATTTCCGCGGCAGGCAGGTCTTCCGGGTAGAAGCTGCCCCGCCACTCGGGATAACTGAACCCGGATGTCCCGGCGTACAGGCGGGCGGGCATGGGCAGGGAAGGGGGGAGCTAGCGGTGCCGCTCCCGCATGGCCGCCGCAGCCTGCGCCCGAGACGCGCCGCGGCGGACGGGCTGCGGCCTGCCCTTGCGCGCTAGCTCCAGGCTGCGGCGCAGAGCGTCCATGAGGTCCACGACCTTTTCCGGCCTGGGGGCGGGAGCGGCCGCCACGGCCTGGCCTTCCGCCTTGGCCCGGAGCACCTGCAGCAGCCTCTCCCGGTACTCGTCCCGGAACTCCTCCAGGCGGAACTCGCCGGAGAGCCCTTCGATGAGCTGCATGGCCATCTTGCGCTCGTTGGGGTGGATCTTCACCTCGCCGCGCGGCTCTTCTACCTCGTCAAGGCGGCGGATCTCGTCGGAGTAGAAGAGGGTGGACATGACCATGGCACCGTTATAGGGGCGCACCGCCACCAGGTGCTCCTTCTCCCGGATCACCACCTTGCCCACGGCCACCCTGCCCGCCTCGCGCATGGCATCCCGCAGTAGGGCGAAGGCCTTGCTCCCACCCTCGTCGGGCGCCAGGTAGTAGGACCTGTCGAAGTAGATGGGGTCGATCTCCCGCAGGTCGACGAACTCCATTATGGTCAGGTTCTCGCTGGTCTCGACGGCGGCGGCCTCCAGCTCCTCATCAGTCACCGGGACGTACCGCCCCCTGGCGTACTCGAAGCCGCGGATGGTGTCGTCGGCGGAGACGATGGTCTCGTGGTGAGGGCACCAGCGCCGGTTCTGGATGGGCACCCCGCAGCTCTTGTGCAGGAGTCGGAAGCGGACGTCCTTGGGGTCCTCGGCCACCAGAATCCTGATCGGGATGGTCACCAGCCCGAAAGTGAGATACCCCTTCCAGATCGGCCGCGCCATGGCGGTTTCCCCCTTTGCAGGGCTCGTCAAGCGGCGTCATCCCATTATAATTCCCCTGGGACGGGTGGCAACTCCGTCGGGCTGCGCCTGGCCGCAGGCGGGTGCCCGGCGATGGCTCGGCCCGTTCGCACGGGAAGGGGGCAGCTGCGGGTATGCCGGAATTCCTCAGACCATTCCTGCGGTACTGGTCGCTTTCGCTGGCGGTCTTCGTAATCTATCTATTCGCCTTCCTGGCGGCCATCGTCGACGTGGTCGTCGACCTGCAGGAGCAGGTGCGGAAGAAGCGGGCGGAGGCCTCGCCGCCCGCCGGTCCGGCACTGGACCCCAACCCCCTGCGGGGGAGGACCTTCGCCCAGACCTTCCAGAGCCCGGGGCAACGGATGGACGCCAAGCGGGGGTGGGTCCACGACCACGTGACCACTGTCCTGCGCGACCTGGGGATCGACGCGCGGGCGCTGGTCCTGGAGGACTCCAAGGGCCACCCCTTCATCCAGGTCTCCGACGGGCAGCGCCTGGTGACCTACCGGGTGAACCGCGAGGCGGTGGAGCTGGGCCGCGCAGGCGACACCCACAGGATCCAAGAGATTCGGGACTACCTGCGCCGTCACCTGATCGCGGACTTCCTGGGTCAGGAGGATGCCCGTCCCCCGCGGACGACGGAGCTGGCGCGCGAAGCCAAACCGGCGGCCCGTCCGGGGGAGGCCGCGGGTCCGGCTCCTCCCTCGGAGAAGCTCACAGAGGTTTGACCGGCCCGAGCCGCCCGTGATAGCGTGGACGCGGTCGGGGTGTGGCGCAGCCTGGGAGCGCGCCTGGTTTGGGACCAGGAGGTCGGCGGTTCGAATCCGCCCGCCCCGACCAGTCTACGTTCGGTTCCGACTTTCTGACCTCACCGCAGGGACCCGCGACACCGCCTGACCCGAAAGGATTGGCACCGCCCGACCCGGAGGGATTGGCACCGCCTGACCCGAAGGAGAGTCCACCGACGGGGTCCCGGGATCGGAGGCGACGCCGTGCCTGCCGTCTATGTGGGCGTGGATGTAGGGTCGGCCAGCGTCAACGTCGCGGGCGTGGACGCACAGCGGAACCTCGTGGGCCGCCCCGTCTATGTCCGCATCGCCGCCCACCCCTCTCCGGTCGACGCCCTGAAGGCTGCGTTCGCCGAGTACCGGCGCTCCCTCCCCGCCGGGTGGGAGATTGCCGCCAGCGGGACCACGGGGAGCGGTCGGGAGCTCACCCGGCACATCCTGCGTGCCCAGCTAACGCGCAGCGAGATCTTTGCGCAGGCCGTGGGCCTGCTGACCATTGTGGACCGGGGGCTGCTGGCATCGCCGGCGCCGGTCCAGGGAACAATCGTCGAGATCGGCGGCCAGGACTCCAAGGTCATCGTCCTGGCGGACGGCGTTCCCGTCTACTTCAACATGAACAGCATCTGCTCGGCGGGCACCGGCGAGTTCCTGCAGCAGCTCGCCGATGAGATAGGGCTGCCCGTGACCGAGATAGGACGCATCGCCCTGCAGGCGACGCATCCCGCGCGGATCGACGCGACCTGCACCGTCTTCAGCAAGCGCGACTTCCGCCACCTGACCCAGAAGGGGGTGCCTCTGCCCGACCGCCTGATGGGGGTCTGCCGGGCGCTGGCCACCAACTACGTGCGCAACGTGGTGGGCACGGCGCAACTTCGCCCCCCGTTTTTCTTCCACGGGGGTGTGGCCGGCAACGCCGGGGTGTGCGCCGCCCTGGCGGCGCGGCTCGGCCATCCGGTCATCGTCCCGCCGCATCACGCGGTTCTGGGGGCCATCGGCATGGCGGCCACGGTGGCTGTGGAGGTTGCCGGCGCAGCGCATCCCCCTTTCGACGACACCTTCCTGGAGAAGACTTTCCAGAGCCGCATCCGCTTCTGTCATGGCTGCCACAACAACTGCGAGATCACCGAAGCGCTGGAGCACAGCCCCGCCGGCGGTGGCCGTGTCCTCGACCGCCTGGGAGGCCGGTGCGAGCGCTCGCAGGACCCGCAGAACCTGCACGAGGAGCCGCTCCCCGTGCGGCCGCTTGCCTTGCCTGTGCGCGCGCAGGCGCCCGCGGCGTCCTTCGACATGTTTGCCCTCCGCCGCCGCCTGCGGCGGGCCCGGGATCTGTACTTCGCCGGCGTCGACGGCGGGTCGCGCGGTACAAAGTACGCCCTCATCCGCTGCGATGGCGACGGCCTCGAGGTGGTCGGCGTGGGCGTCGTGGAGACGGCAGGCGATGCGGTGGCCGCGGTCAAGGACGCCGTGGAGGGGATCGGCCGCCTCCTCCCCGGCGGCGCGACCCTCGCAGGCGTGGGAACCACCGGCAGCGCGGGCGAACTGGCGCGGGACATGATAAGTGCCGGCACCCGGAACTGCGCCGACTACCTGAGCACCGAGATACTGGCGCACTTCGCATGGGCTTCCTGGCTGTATCCGGGCGTGGGTACGGTGATGGACCTGGGCGGCAACGATGCCAAGATCATCGTCCGCCGGGGCGGCGCCCTGGAGTTCGCCATGAACGACAAGTGCGCCGCGGGCACGGGCGCCTTCATCGAGGCGGTGGCCAAGCGCTTCTCCTTGCCCATTGAGGACTACGGGGCCCTGGCGCTTGCGGCCACCTATCCCGCCCGGATCGCCGGCCGCTGCGCGGTCTTCGGTGAGTCGGACATCGTGCACAAGTCCCGCCTGGGCTACCCCACGCCCGATCTGCTCATGGGGCTGGCCGTGGCCATCTGCCGCACCTACCTCTCCGACGTGGCCCGCGGCAAGGAGCTCAGCCTTCCTGTGGTCGCCCAGGGGGGCGCGTTTCTCAACGACGCGGTCGTTGCCGCCTTCCGCCAGGTGCTTGGGCTGGGGGAGGAGGAGTTCATCCGCCACCCCGACCCCCGTTACGTCATCGGCGCGGGTGCGCTGGGAGCCGCCCTGCTGGCGCGCGCCAGGTACGAGGAAGGGCTGGCGACGGCGTTCAAGGGATTCGACGCCGTCTCGGGCAGGCGGTACGAGACCGTCTCCCTGGAATGCCAGCACCCCGAATGTCCTCGGCGGTGCGTCGGTGTCGTCGCCCTGCTGGAGGAGGGCGTACCCATCGCCGGTTACGGGTCCGTCGACTGTCCCCTGGGAATGTTCGAGGGAAGGATCGCGTCGCGGCGCGTGGAGTTCCACGTGCAGGAGCTTCTCAACCGCCAGGTGGGCAAGGACGGTGACCAGGATGCCACGGGTCGGCATTCCTCGGGCCCTCACCTACTACTACAGGTCCTCCCGCATCCTTGAGCGGTTTCTGAGGGAGGCGGGCGCCACCGTCGTCGTCAGCCCCAGGACGACGCCGCAGATCCACGCGGCGGCCACGACACTGGGCAGTGCCGACTACTGCCTCTCACTGCGCATGCTCGTCGGGCACGTACACCACCTGATCACGCACTATCCCGACCTGGACTTCATCCTCGTACCCAACCTCTGCCGTGAGGACGAGAGACGCAACAGTTGCTCCAAGTACCGGGACGCGGGCGGGGTGGCCCTGCGCTCGCTGACGCCCGTGCTGGGATACCTGCGGCAGCACAGCTCCGGGAGTGCGCGGCGCCGGGCGGACGCCCTCCTCCAGGCTGCGGGCGTGGCCCCGCCGGCCGGCGTCCGCTTCCCCATCCTGCTGCAGCCCTACGTCTGGTCCCTGCGTCGCCTGCCCATGCTTGGCACCTGCTTCGGCGTGTACTGCGACGTCTTCGGCGTCGCCCGGCCGCTGCGGGTGGGGGAGCCCCTGGTGCCGGCGCGGCTGCGCCGGTTCTTCGCCCCCCATCTTCAGCGCTGCCTGGAGCCATTTGCCAGAGCGTATGACTCGGTGATGCAGCACGACACGCGCCGCCTGCAGCGCTTCCTGGCCGAGGACCGCGCCGTCAGGCTGGCCATCGTGGCACGGGAGTACCTGTTGGCCGAACCGCTGCTCACCGCGGACCTCAAGGCCTGGTTCCTTAGGGCGGGGGCACGTGTGATCACGCCGGGTGACGTCTGGCCGGAGGACCTGCCGCCCGGTCCGGAGGCGCCGTGGGCCTTCTACGATTCTCACTGGCACTTCGACGCCTTCGTGGAGCTCGTGTCGCCCTATGTGGACGGCTTCGTCTTTGCCGGCTGTTTCGGCTGCCACCCCGATGCCTTCATCCTGGAGTTCCTGTTGGACCGGGTTCGCCGTCAGGGCATCCCGGCGTGGCTGCTCCGCTATGACGAGCAGGTGGGCAGCGCGGGCTTCCACACCCGGTATGAGACCATCATGCGCTTCCTGGAGATGCGGCGTGACCGGCGGCTGGCCGCCGCGGACCAGGCGGCTTCCCTGACCGGGATCGTCAGCGACGGACGGAGCGCTGCTCAGGAGGGCGGGGGCAGCGCTACAGCCGGCGAGGCACGCGTCCCGCTCATCGTCTGGCCCCACATGAGCGACACCATCGACCTGGTGATGGGGGAGCTCGCCTACCAGGCGGGGCTGCAGAAGTACGTACAGCCTCCTCGTCCCGTCAGCGACCTCACCCTGGAGCTGGCGGGGGACAAGTATGCGGAGTCATGCTGTCCCTACGCCTTCAGCACCGGCAGCCTGGTGGAGACCCTCAGAGAGCACTTCCGCGCCCATCCCGATGGCCCGCCGCGGCGCATCGTGGCTCTCATGGCCCGAGGAGAGGGGCCGTGCACGCTGGGGCTCTACCTCCCCGCTCAGGCCAGGGAGCTGCCGGAACAGTTCCGGGCCACCCTGGAGCGCGGAGGCCACTCTCTGGAATTCGTCTCCCTGGGGCTGGCCAATGTCGCTGAGTTCGTCGGGGGGCTGGCGGCGCTCGGTGATCGGCAGCGCCTGGGTCCCATCGTCGATTACCTGCGCATGCGTGCCGACGGCACGTTCGAGCGTCTCCCCTGGTGGCATCGGGCGGTCGCGCGGCGCCGCCTGTGGAAGACGGTCAGCGCGATCGCCATCACGGCACGTGCGAAGCTGGAGGCGGCGGAGGCACTGCGCGCCCGGGCGCTGCTGGTGCGGGCGCACGAGACCTCACGGGGGGCCACCACCGCGGCCTACAGGCGGGGTCTGGCTGCACTGGCCGCCGCGCACACGGTGACTGAGATCCGCAGCGCCCGTGACGCCGCGCTCGCGAAGCTGGAGGCGGTGCCTCAGGATGGAGCCATCCGGCCGCGGGTGGCGGTGGTTGGCGAGATCTACGTCGTTCAGGCCTCCTACGCCAACCGGGGTGTGGTTGACAACCTCCTTGGCCAGCACCGTGTGGAGGTCGTGGAAGGAACCACGCTGGGGAAACTCATCGGCTCCGCCCTCCGGGAGCTGCGCCGGCGCGCGTTGGCCGATGCCCGGCCGCTCCGTTCCCTCCTGCGTTGGCTGTGGGCGCGCAACGTCATGCTGCTGCACCGTGCGGACGAAGGCAGGGAGGCCCGCCCCTTCATCAACCTGCGCGTCGGCGGGGAGGGAGACCTGTCCGTGGCCCAGGCGCGGACGCTGGTGGAGGCGGGCGTCGACGGCGTGGTGCACCTCTTTCCGTTCAAGTGCATGCCGGAAGGGATTGCCAAACCGGCGCTGGCAGAGGTCTGCCGCCTCTACGGCGTCCCGTATCTTCCGCTCTCGTTCAACCGGGAGCTGGAGATAGAGCGCATCAAGACCGAGGTGGCCACCTTTGCGGCGCTGCTGCATGCCCGGATCGCCCATCTCGCTGCCGGGGGGAGGGAGGGATTCCGCAGGGCGAAGGCCCGCGAGGCGGCCCGCCGCAGGGCGATCGGTGCTGCCGTGAAGGCGCTGCACCGCCACGTCCGCCGGCATCGCTTCGCAGTGGCCTGACATGGCGCGGATCCTCCAGCAATCTTCGTCTAAGGATCGGTCGGATCGGGCATAACATGCACAAGAACTGACGGCCTGGTGGCCAGGGAGTGCATCCCCATGCGGACAGAGGTCGACAGGGTAGTCGGAGGGGACGAGGCGCCAGTGCGGGTCGCCGCGCCTTTTGTGCTCCTGGACAGCTTCCCGGCACCGCTCCCCGCATCGCAGGGGTTCGTTCTGGCCGCGCTCGGACTGACCGCGGACGGTATACCCCGCTTCCTGGCGGCGGAGGTGGCAGGAGGGGAGGAGGAAGAGGCGTGGCACGCGTTCCTCACCCGCCTGGCGGCGGTGATGAGCCATCGACCGCTGCTCGTCTGCGCGCCCGGAGAGCCTGCTCTGAGGGGCCTGCGGAAGGTCTACCCCCACACACATGTCCAGGTGAGCGTCTCCCACAGCCTCCGGTGGTGGGCGCGGCAGGCGGAAGGCGCGCACCGGGCGCCCTGGGTGGCTGAGGTGCGGCGCATCTTTGCGGCGCCCGACCTGGAGACCGCCGTTACCCGCTTCCGCGCCTGGCGGTTGCGCTGGCGGCACCGGGACCACAGGGCGGTGGAGGCGCTCGAGGCGGATCTGGCGGCGCACCTGGCCTTCTACCACTTCCCACGCCGCCTCTGGAAGCAGTTGCGCACGGCTACCGCGGTGCGCAAGGCCTTCTTGCGGGCGTTGCAGGCGGGGATCCTCGGCCGGCCCGTCCCGGATGGGGCTCGGGCCGGGGCTGCGGGACGAGGTGGGCTGGTCTTCTACCGCACGGTGAATGCGCCCGAGGCCGACGGGCCGCCGCCAGCGGATCCGAGGTGGCACGGCGCCACCGCACCCAACTCCCCGGATGTAGGCAGAAGCCCGGTGGGAGCCACGGTGTAGGATTTGGGCGGCCGGTGGGGAACATCCCGCCGGGATGTCCTCGCTGCATCGTCCGGTGGACCTGCCCACCTGGCCGGGTGTGATCGAGCGCTACCGCTCCTTCCTCCCTGTGACCCCGCGCACCCCGGTGATCACGCTGCTGGAGGGAAACACGCCGCTGCTGGAATCGGCCCGGCTGGGGCCGCGAATGGGGCTGCGCCTGCTCTTCAAGCTGGAGAGCGTAAACCCCAGCGGGTCGTTCAAGGACCGCGGTATGACGGTGGCGGTCTCGAAGGCGCTGGAAGCCGGCAGCCGCGCCGTGATCTGCGCCTCCACCGGCAACACCGCCGCCTCGGCGGCCGCCTACGCCGCGCGGGCAGGGCTCCCCTGTCTGATCGTCCTGCCGGCCGCAGGGGTGGCGGCTGGCAAGCTGGCACAGGCCTTCGCCCACGGGGCTCTGGTGGTCACCGTCGACGGGGGATTCGATACAGCCCTGGCGGTGACACGCGAGGTCAGCGCAAGGCTGGAGCTGGCCCTGGTCAACTCGGTCAACCCGCACCGCATCGCCGGGCAGAAGACGGCGGCCTTCGAGATCTGCGACGTCCTGGGGGCAGCCCCGGACCTAGTGGTCCTGCCGGTGGGCAACGCAGGCAACATCACCGCCTACTGGCGAGGGTTCGTCGAATACCAGGCCGCGGGTCTCATCACCGCGCCCCCCCGTATGGTGGGCGTACAGGCCGCGGGGGCGGCGCCGCTGGTCGACGGCCGACCCGTGGAGCGCCCCCAGACCGTGGCCAGCGCCATCTGCATCGGCAATCCTGCCAGTTGGCAGGGTGCGGTGGCTGCGGTCGGCGAGTCCCGAGGGCGATTCATCAAGGTCAGCGACGACGCCATTCTGGCGGCGCAGGAGCGACTGGCCGCCGAGGAGGGCATCCTGGTGGAGCCCGCCTCGGCGGCAGCGCTGGCCGGCCTGCAAGAGCTGGCTATGGCCGAGCCTCCCCGCGGTAGGACCGTGGTCTGCGTCCTCACAGGACACGGCCTCAAGGACCCCGGGGCCCTGCCCGGTGCCGCTGCCCCTCCCCCGCCTGTGGCCCCCACAGGTGAGGCGGTCAGCCGCGCAGTCCTGTCACTGCTCGGCTGAAGCCCAGCCGCCGGAGCTAGCGCGTAGCCCCTGCGTTGGACCGGACGCAGCGGTTACGCCCCGCGACCCCGGCTACCACATGGCGAAGACGCGGCAGGGACCCCCCGATCCCCCGGCGACCTTGGGCGCGCCGACGAAGACCCATGCGCCGCTTGGAGGAATCCTGGCCAGGTTCGCCAGGTTCTCCAGCCCCCAGCGGCCGGCCGGCAGCCAGGTCACGTGGGTCTTGAAGTCCTTGGAGGCGCCGAAGTCCAGGCTCAGGGTGTCCACGCCGATCCCCACCGCATCGCGCTCCGCCAGCAGAAACTCCACGGCGTTGGGGTGGAAGCCGGGGAAGTGCATCGTCCCGGAGGCGTCGGGATTGCGGAAGGCCTGAGAGCTACCGACGCGCGACTCCCAGCCGCTGTGCATGAAGACCGCCGCGCCCCGGGGCAGTCGGCCGTAGCGGCGCTCCCAGGCGCGGATGTCGTCGGCGGTGACGCGGGTGTCGGGGTCCTGCGCCGCCCGCTCGTGCACGTGGATCACCACCACCGGGGCGATGAGGACCCCGGGGCCCAGCCGCTCCACCGTGGGCGCGCCGTCGCCGAAGTGGGCGGGAGCATCCATGTGGGTGCCGATGTGCTCGAAGTAGGAGATGTTCAGGCCGTAGAAGCCGTCCTTCTTCACCGTGACGGCCACGTCGGACTTGAAGACCGGCTGGCCGGAGAACGAGGGGAAGGTGGGCTTCAGCGTGTGCGTGAGGTCCTGCACCCGCCGGAAGTGCGGGGTCACCGGGGCGGCCAGCGCCTGGGTGGCTCCCAGGAGCTGCGCGCCACCGACGGCGGCGGCCGACGCTGTGGCCAGCCGCAGGAAGCTTCTCCGGGTGACCTCGGTGCGCACGGCGTCCATGACGACAGGTCCACACATCGTGGTTCCCTCCTCTCCTGCGGGAAGCTTTGGGGTTTGGCGCTCTATATTGGCCATCCCGGCCTCCCCCCCTGCCTGCACAGGCGTGCCTTGATGCTGGGCCCGTCGCCCCGTCGCCTGCAGGGCTTGACGATCCGGCCTCGATGTGTGAAGATGAGCCCGCATCGGGAGCGGCCCACTGTAGTGGTGGGCCCGGCAACCTGGGACAGACAGCCAAGGTGCCTCCCGCCTCCGGCGGGGATGCGGCCCCGGCAGGACGACCTGCACGGCGGCAACTTCTGTCTGAGTGAAGGGCCCGTGCTCCTGATGTGGAGGCGGGCGTTTTTATTTCTGCAGAGAACGGAGGGCCGGAGGGACATGGTCGCGGAGAGACTGCGCTGCCGGGCCTGCGGTCGGGCCTATGAGTTGGCCGCTGCCTACGTCTGCGAGGAGTGCCTGGGTCCTCTGGAGGCGGAGCTGGGAGCCCTTCCTGATGCGGCCACCTTCCGGGCTCGGGTGGAGCGGGGACCGCGGACCCTGTGGCGCTATGCAGACCTCCTGCCGCTGCCCTACGACCCCGCGGCCGACCTGGGCGCTGGCCTCACTCCGCTGCTGCGGGCCCGCAACCTGGGGGCCGCTCTGGGGCTGCGCCGCCTCTACCTGAAGAACGACGGGTGCAACCCCACCTGGTCGTTCAAGGACCGCGTGGTCACGCTGGGAGTGGCGGCGGCCCGCCGCTTCGGCTTCTCCGTGCTGGCCTGCGCCTCCACGGGCAACCTGGCCAACTCCGTCGCGGCGCACGCGGCGCGGGCCGGGATGCGGGCGGTGGTCTTCGTCCCCCGCGGCCTTGAAGCCGGGAAGCAGGTGCTCTCGGCGGTGCACGGTGCCACCATCGTCGAGGTGGACGGGACGTACGATGACGTAAACCGCCTGTGCGCCCAGGTCGCCGACGAATACCCCTGGGGGTTCGTCAACGTCAACCTGCGACCGTACTACAGCGAGGGCGCCAAGACCCTGGGCTACGAGGTGGCGGAGCAGCTGGGCTGGACGCTGCCGGACCATGTGGTCGTCCCGCTCGCCTCAGGCAACCTCCTCCTCAAGATCGAGAAGGCGTTTCGCGAGCTGGTCACCCTGGGCGTCGTCCCCCCGCGGCCGGTGCGCGTGCACGGCGCGCAGCCCGCCGGCTGCGCGCCCATCGTGGCCGCTTACGAAACCGGGGCGGAGGTGGTCTCCCCAGTGCGGCCGCAGACGCTGGCCCACTCGCTGGCCATCGGAATTCCCGCCGACGGGCGTTACGCCCTGGAGGCGATCCGCCGCAGCGGGGGCGCGGCGGTGGCGGTCAGCGACGCCGAGGCGGTGGACGCGGTGCACGCCCTGGCGGAGGAGGAAGGCATCTTCACGGAGACCGCCGGGGGGGTCACGCTGGCCGCGCTGCGCCGCCTGACGGCCGCGGGGACATTCGCGCCGGACGAGACGGTGGTGGTGTACCTGACGGGCATGGGCCTGAAGACCCAGGAAGCCGTTCAGGCGACCCTGCGCCCGGCCGTGCGCGTGCGGGCCACCCTGAGCGACATCGAGGCCGCGGTGCTGCCCGCCCTGGAGGCGCGCGCCGCGGCCCCGGTGGAAAGGTGAGGCCAGGGGCTACCCCTGAGCCTGCACGAAGGCGACGAAGCGGCTGAAGGCAGCCTCCCCGCCCTTGAAGCGGAAGGGGAAGCAGCCCACCCAGACCCTCTGGTTGAGCACCCGGTCGATCTCCCCGCCCACGTTCTCCACGTGGTAGACACCCTTGGGGAAGAGCAGCGTGTGCGTCGCCTGGTAGTCCCGCGGCCAGGGAAAGGCCTCCTCCAGGGGCATGCCGATCTTGGCCTCCACCTCCGGCACGAGGTCGGGACGGGCGCGGCGCACGTTGGTGTTGAACGGGTGGTCGGTGGAGATGGCGTCCACGGCCAGCCAGCGGATGCCACGGTCCAGCACCCACTGGCAGAACTCCGCGCGGGGGCCGGGGTGCTTCAGGAAGGAACGGGGCAGGTTGGGCCCGGCATCCGGGTGCTGCTCACGCGTGGCCGGGGACCAGTCCTCGTTGTAGTAGGCGTGGTATCCGGTGTGGATCACCAGGATGTCGCCGCGGTTGATGGTGATGCCGTACTTCTTCTCCCACTGCTCGAAGTGCTCCGGTCCGTAGATGTCGTAGTCGCCGATGCCGAACTGCTGCAGGTCGACGATGCAGGCGGGTCCCACTAGCTGGGTGATGGGGATCCCCGAGACGTCGGGACCCGGGTCGTGGAAGTGCAGCGGGCTGTCCAGGTGGGTGGCGATGTGGTTGGTGGAGGAGATGAGCTGGGCGTTCACCCCCTCGAAGGCCAGTTTCTTCACCCACTTGATCGTCGGGCCGTCGTAGTAGGCAAACGGTGGCGAGTCCACGCTGAAGTTCTGTGAGAGATCCAGGACGCGCACGTTGCTCAGGTCCACCATGCTCATGTCGCCTTCACCTCCCTTGCGTCAGGTACGCATCTGCGCCGCGGCTTCCAGCGCGGCTTCGAAGCAGGCCATCGGGGGGCGGACCAGCCCCGCCCCCACCTGGCCGATCCCTGGCTCCTTGTGGGCGATGCCGGTGTTCACCCGGGGCGTGATGCCGGTCCTGACCACCCGACGGATGTCGATGCCGGTGGGCGTGCCCCTAAAGCCCAGGACGGGAATGGTCCACGCCGGGTTCTCCGCCACCGTGATTTCATACATCTCCTGCGTCGCGGCCAGGGCCATCTCAGGGGTGCCGCCGACGAACTGGACGATGGCCGGGGCCGCGGCCATAGCGAAGGCCCCGATTCCGGCCGTCTCCGTGATGGTGGAGTCGCCGATGTCGGGGTTGGCGTCCTCCTGGCTGAATCCGGGGAAGAAGAGGCCTACCGGGATCTCGGCGGGCGCAGTGAACCAGCGGTCGCCCAGCCCGCTGACCCGAATGCCGAAGTCGGTGCCGTTGCGCGCCATGGCGGTGACCAGGGTACTCCCGGGGATCCCGTGCGCCGGGTCGAGCAGGGCCTTGCAGGTGGCCATGACCGGGTTGAGCACGGCAAGATCGGTCTCCGCAAAGTAGCGCAGCACCCGGCTCAACTCCCGCCGCTCCAGGCCGATTTCCGCCAGCGCCGGCGCCAGCATCCGCGCCATGAGGGCGGATCCGGCACGGTTCCGGTTGTGCCCCTCGTCCCCCATGGTCAGTTGCTGGGCGATCAGGCTCTTCATGTCCAGGCCGTCCACCGCGCGCAGGGCCTCGCCGACGGCCGGCCCCAGCACTTCGTTGATCCAGCGCAGCCGGTCCAGGACCTCTCGGCTGTAGGCGCCGTAGCGCAGGACCTTGCCGTATCCTTCGTTCAGGGTGGAGTAGGCCCGGTTGCCGAAGCGCCGGTTCTCCACCACGTAGACGGGCATCGACGCGGTGGTCACCCCGGCCATTGGACCCACCGCGCCGTGGGCATGACACGGCGCGAAACGCACCTCTCCTGCCGCTGCCCGCTCCACGGCCTCCCGCTCGTCGCCGGCGAGCCCCTCATACAACAGCCCGCCGATCACCGCTCCCCGCAGCGGACCGGACATCCGCTCCCAGGTGATGGGAGGACCGGCGTGCAGGACCAGGGTCCGCTCCATACCCGGGATGACGTCGGCGGCGCGGGCGACATCGGTCAGGACGGGCTTGCCCTCCAGGAAGCGCGCCACCGCCTCTTGGTTGGCCCGGTCGATGGCCATGGCAGCCTCCTCGCAGAGGGTCAATGCACACTTCGCCCGCCGCGGGGGAATCCCTGGTGGGACGGATAGCCCGCGTTGACGCCGCGGGGAGGGGGGTGGTACAGTCGGCAGGGCGTTCCAGAGGGCGGCCATGGTGCGCTGCGACAACTGCGGCTATCAGAATCCCCAGGGCGCGCTGGTCTGCCGGCGATGCCGACGCCGGCTGCGTACCCGTCCCGAACCCGCGGGACCCCGGCGCCAGAGCGAGGCCGAGCTGACCCTGGTCGTGGCCGAGGGACTGACCCGGCTGGCGATGATCGCCGCAGTCATCCTGGGACTGGCCAACCTGCTGGCTTTCCCCGTCTACCAGCGTGTCGCTCCCGGGATGCTGGTCCTGACGGCACTGGCCCTCCTGGCGGCACTTGTGGGCCGCTGGCGGCTCTCTGGCCTGCGCAGCTCGGGCGCGCGATAGGCTGGCGGGAGTACGACGCGCACCCCGTGCATCGCCAGCCGGACCATCGGCTCCAGACCTCAGCTCGATCCGTGAACTCGCCTCAGCTCGATCCGTGAACTCGGTCCGGGCCGAGTTCGTCGCGGCGTCATGTCATGTTTTTCAGTCCCTCGATCTGGCGACTTGACGAAGTTTTTCTGCACACCTACGCACCCGCAGGCCCAATCGCCAGGATGGCCCCAAATGGTGCGCAGACGGCCCAGGCGCCGTTCCCGGGGCTGGCGAGTCTTCGGGAAAGGTCAAAGCGACCGGAGCCCTCCTGGCGGCCTTCCTGAGGGCCCCTGCAACCCCGTGCTATCCTCTCCATGCCATGAGCACTAGACCGCAGGCCACCACGGATCCCACACCGCCGGTTACGAGGGACGCCACACTGAGGGCCGCCACGGACGCCACTACCCTGCTCGCAGCCGCCGCGCGGCTCTCCGACGACGACCTGCTGACCCGGGTGGCGGTCCTGGCCGCCCGCGAACGGAAGGCCACCGTGGCCCTGGTCGCCCACCTGGCCGAGCTGGATGCGCGGGGGCTCCACCTGGCCGCCGGGTACGCCTCGCTGTTCTCCTACTGCACCGGGGCGCTGCATCTATCGGAGCACGCCGCCTACCACCGCATCCAGGCGGCCCGCGCCGTGCGCCGCTTCCCGGTGATCCTGGATCTGCTGGCCAGTGGCGCTTTGACCCTGACCACGGTGACCCTCCTCGCCCCGCACCTGACCTCTGCAAATCATCGGGAGCTGCTGCACGCAGCGAGCGGCAGGTCGAAGAGGGAGGTGGAGGTGCTGGTGGCCTCGCTGCACCCCCAGCCGCCGGTGCCGGCCATGATCCGGCGTCTTAGAGCTGCAGGGCCGGCGGAGCCGCCCGGGGCCAGGTCCACCACAGTTGGGATGGAGGCGACCTCGGTACCACCTTCCCACCGGCCAGTCGTCCAACCCCTGGCCCCCGAGCGCTACAAGATCCAGCTCACTGCGAGCGCGGCGACGGTGGCGAAGCTGCGGCAGGCGCAGGACCTGCTGCGCCAGCAGATCCCCGACGGCGACCTGGGGGAGGTGATCGACCGGGCCCTGACCGCACTCCTGCGCCAGCTTACGCAGCGCAAGGCCGGTGCGGCGCCGCATCTGCGGGAGAGCGCAGACCGAAGCCGTGCCAATGGAGAACCCGACGGGGTCCACAGGCATGGGGACGAGAGGCCTGTGCGCGCACCACCCCTATCGCGGCACATCCCCGCATCCGTGAGGCGAGCGGTCTGGGCGCGGGACGGGGGCCGGTGCGCCTTCGTCGCGCCGGATGGGCGGCGCTGTGGCGAGACCGCCTTCCTGGAGTTCCACCACGTCAGGCCGTATGCCCGGGGCGGCCCGGCCACCGTGGAGAACATCGAGCTGCGGTGCCGCGCCCACAACGGGTACGAGGCGAGGCTGGCCCTCGGCGATGGAGAGACGACCCACGACCTGGCTCGGCCCGGGCCGAGTCCCCGCCCCGGAGGAGGGTGCCGGGCGCATGGGTGAAGTCCTGCCGGCCCATGGGAGTGATCACCGACCATCACAGTAGGTGCCGGAGGCACCACAGTACTAATCTGGCGCTGATCCTGCCGCAATCTTGCCCCCGTAGGGACATCCTTTTCGTCTGAGACGTCCTCTAACTGGGCATACTTCTCTGGGGTACCCGGTACACGTGCAGGCCAGTAGCCACTTACGCCATGTGCGAAGGTGGCAGGGACGGGATCGGATGAGCACGCTTGCAGCGAGTGCGCAGCGGCGCCCCTGCGGCGCCGGCTTCACCTTTGTGGAATTGATGGTGGCGTTGTCGCTATTCGCCACCGTCTCCCTCTTCGTTCTGCAGGCGTTTATCGGTGGCATGGCCCACGCCGGCCGCTCCAACGAGAACGCCGCGGCGACGACCCTGGCGATTCAGATCATGGAGCAGATCCGCGCCAGCGCCAATCCCTACGAGATGGTGGGGTACACCGACCTGCCACGGACGCCTCTGCCGCTGCCGGCTCCCTACACCGGGGTCGTCAACCCGTCGCCGCACGTCTTCGAGGTGGCGGTCGACGTCACCCGCGATGAGAACCTGACGTTGACGACCGCCAGCGTGCAGATCTACCGTCCGGCGGACGCGACGCCCTTCGTCACGCTGACCACCGTGCTCGATGACCAGTAGCCGCCGCCCTCCACCCGCCCGTCTGACGGAGCCTGCCGCCGGGCATATATCCATGGCGGGATCCCGGATCTCCAGGCACCCGGCCCGAGGCGGTGCGGCACCCTGCACGCCGGCGGCGGGCGGCGGCATGGGGGAAGGGAGGGTGGCCCGATGAGCGCCAGGCGGCTTCGGCGCGACCGCCGGGGAGCGACCCTGCTCGAGATCGTCATGGCCCTGGGCCTGTTTGCCCTGGCCGTAGGGGGAATCTACGCGTTCGTCGCCACCGGAGGAAAGTCGGCCCGCGTCACCAACGACTTCCTACAGACCCAGGCGCAGCTGCGGGCGGCGCTGGACAACGTGGTGGACGAGATCCGCTGGGCGCAGACCGTTACCGCCGCCGGCGCCACATCGGTGACCCTGCTCATCCCCCAGAACACGCCTTTCTCGGCATCGAGCCCCTACACGGTGACCTTCGCCTACAACGCCTCCGCCCGCACCATGACCCGCCAGGTCGACCCCGACGCCGGGGGGCCGGGGCTGCCCGGGCCGGCGGAGGCGCTGGCCTACTCGGTCGTGCAGGAGGACGGCAGCCCCGGCGTGGCCTTCGAGTACTTCGATGCCGGCGGGACCCCGCTGGGATCGACGCCGCCCGACGTGGGAGCCATCGCCCGGGTCCGCCTGACCGTGACCACCACGCAGAACCAGGTCAGCCGGGTGTTCACCAGCGACGCCGCCCTGCGGGCGCGCTAGCTAGGCTAGCTATTATAGCTAGGAGCCTGTCCGAGAAATGTGGCGCAGCGGAGGCCCCAAGAATCGCGTGCAAACTCTCGGGGTGCCCTCGCGCTGGCTTCGATGGAGGCGAGGGAAGTATGAGCGGGCTGCGTGACCAGCGAGGACTGGCCATCGCCTCGGTCCTCTTGATGATCTTCGTGCTGGCGGTGTTGAGCGGGCTGGTCCTCTACCTCACGGGGAAGGAGATGGCCCTCACCGCCGCGCGGCGCACGGGCACGCAGAGCCTGTACATCGCCGAGGGCGGGGCGGTCGCAGCCCGCTCCGCGCTCCTGGCGCTGATGAACGCCGACCCCATCGGGGTGGCCACGTTGGACTCCTCGCTGGGTGGGGGCGACCTGCTCGGCTTCTTTGCCGGGGGGAACCCGGCGGCGCAGAACCCCTTTGGCTTGTTTGACTACATCGTCCTGGACGGGCAGCGCTACTCCATCGGAGCCACCCCGTCCACGGAATCCGTCACCTTCAACGTAAACTGGAGCCTCCCCCAGGCGCACCGCAAGCTGGAGGTGGCCAGCGGCCCCGCGCCGGCGAACGCCCTGGGGGCCGGGCAGTACAATGCCACGGTGGTGATCTCCCGGCGCAAGGTTGCGCACCCATCTTGCCTGCCCGGCCAGGACTGCTACATCCACAAGCTCGGCCCGGACGAGTACGAGTACTTCTTCACCTACAGCATCACCAGCGACGGCCAGATGCCTCCCCGCGGCCGCCGCCGGATCACCCTGAGTCAAGACTTCAGCATCCGGGTGCGGCGGCAGAACTTCGCCCAGTACGCGCTCTTCACCGACGTGCACCTGACGCCGGGCGGGGGCGAGATCTGGTTCACCAGCCGCACCAGCTTCGACGGGCCGGTGCACACCAACGGGGAGTTCCGCTTCGCCTTCTTCCCCAAGTTCGGCACCCCCGACTCGGGGAGCCCCTGTGATCCCGCGCGCATCGCCACCACGGCGCTGACCAGCGTCAGCCGCTACGCCTGGTTCAACAACAATGGCAGCCCGCGGCGGCTGCAGGCCAACGAGAACGTGGTGGGCGGGGTGCGCCGCGACGCTCCCGTCGTGCCCGACTGCACCCCGACCAACTATGCCGATGATGCGGACAACCCGCCGGCCAACTTCACCCGGGGCGTCCCGGCCATCCGCCTGCCGACCAACGCCTACAGCCAGAAGGGGGTCTCCATCGGCCGCGACCCCAATGACACCTCCACCGTGACCAACTCGCAGATCCGCCAGGCCATCCCCGGGCTGGCCAACAACGGCAGCCGGGTGCCCAACGGTATCTACATCCCGGTCGCGGAGAGCGACGGCGACGAGAATCCCGAAGACGGCGAGCCCATGGGGGGAGGCATCTACGTCCAGGGCAACCTGGATAGCCTGACGCTCAGCCTGGGGGGCCCCAGCAACAACCTGGCCGTCTACACCCTGGTCCAGGGCTCGCAGACGGTGACGGTGACCGTGGACCGCCAGGACGGGACGACGACGGTGACCAACAGCGCCTGGGCGCCCCCTAGGACGCGCACCTTCTCCGGCGTGCCCAAGGGCTGGCAGGGGCCGGGCAGCGACAACGCCACCATCATCTACGTGGAGGGGAACATCCTCTCCCTGGCTGGCACGCTGGAGGAGAAGGAGCAGACCACCATTGCCGCCTCTGGCCGCATCGACATCACCAACCACCTGCGCTACGAGGACCCACCGGTTGTGACCGACCCCAACGACAACCCATTGAACGTCCTGGGGGTCTATTCCGCGGGGAACGACATCCGCATCACCACCGCCGCGCCCAACGACCTGCAGATCCACGCCGTCCTCATGGCGGGAAGCGCCAGCGATTCCTTCAACAGCTCGGTGAACGTGCAGAACTATGACTCGGGCTCGCCGCGGGGATCGGTCTACCTGATCGGAGGCCTCATCGAGGAGTACTACGGGGCGTTCGGCACCTTCGACCCGTCCACGGGCAACCCGCGCACCGGATACGGGCGTGACTTCCGCTACGACCGCCGCATGAGCCGGGGCTTCTCGCCCCCCTACTTCCCCACCACCAACCGCTTCGAGGTATTCCAGGGGAGCCAGGGTCTGGCGGGGGTCCGCCCCGTGTGGCGGGAGGCGAGCCCGTGAGCCGCAGCCGGGCGGGAGGATTCACCGTCCTCGAGCTGGTCGTCGTCCTGGGCCTGGTGGCTGTCCTGCTGGGGCTGGCCTTCAGTTCCTGGCGGGGGCACGTGGCCCAGCAGCGGCTGCGCTACGGGACCGTGCAGGTGGCCACCGGGCTCCGGCAGGCCCAGGAGCGGGCAAAGGAGGCCCGGGTGCCGTACACGGTGACGTTCACCGCGGGCTCCGCCGCATATCGTATCGCCGGAGGGGGGTTCGTCGAGAACGCCACCATGCCGGAGGGGGTCACCGCCGTGGTCGACGACGTCGTCACCTTCTCCGCCTTCGGACAGCCCGACGCCGCACACACCATCACCCTGCGCAACAGCAGCGGGGATGGAACGGTGACGGTGAACGCCACCGGCGGCATCTCCTACCAGACCCCTTAGGCGCCAGCGGAACCTCCGGCCTCCCCGCGCGTTCCACCTATCGAGGTCGCCTTGACCCCTGCGCAGGGGGGGTGTTAGAGTGAGGCAAATCTTCGGAGGCGTTCCGTGACCACCCCACTGTCAGCCATTCAGCAGGCTTCGGCCACGATGCGGCAGGTGCTTTACGAGGTCAAGCGCGTCATCGTGGGCCAGGACCTGATGCTGGAGCGCATCCTGGTTGCCCTGCTGGCGCGGGGGCACGTCCTCATCGAGGGCGTCCCCGGCCTGGCCAAGACCCTGGCCATCAAGACCACCGCCCGGGCCATCGACTGCCAGTTCAAGCGCATCCAGTTCACTCCTGACCTGGTCCCCGCCGATCTCATCGGCACACGCGTCTACAACCAGCACACGGGGACCTTCGACGTGGAGCTGGGGCCGGTCTTCGCCAACCTGGTCCTGGCCGACGAGATCAACCGGGCGCCGGCGAAGGTGCAGTCGGCGCTGCTGGAGGCGATGCAGGAGCGGCAGGTCACCATCGGCAAGCAGACGTTCCGCCTGCCCGAGCCCTTCCTGGTACTGGCTACCCAGAACCCCATCGAAAGCGAGGGAACCTACCCGCTGCCCGAAGCGCAGGTGGATCGATTTATGTTCAAGGTGGTGATCACCTACCCTTCGTACCACGAGGAGATGGACGTGGTGGAGCGGGTGACCACCAGCCTGCCCGTGCTGGAGCCGGTGATCCACGCCGACGACCTGCTGGCCATGCAGCGGCTGGCGGACACCATCTACGTCGACCCCAAGGTTATGGACTACGCGGTGACGCTGGCCACGGCCACGCGCCGCCCGGGGGAGTTCGGGTTGAGCGGGATCGCCAAGTACATCGCCTACGGGGCCAGTCCGCGTGCTTCGGTGAACATGATCCTGGGTGCCAAGGCGCTGGCACTGCTGCGGGGGCGGGAGTACGTCATGGTGGAGGACGTGCGGGATGTGGCCCCGGAGGTGCTGCGCCACCGGTTTGTCCTTTCGTACGAGGCGCTGGCCGACGAGGTTACCCCCGACGCGCTGGTGGATCGGATCCTGGAAGCCATCAGCGCCCCGCGCGTGCACATCGGCGACCCGTACGAGGGGCGTGCCGGCGAGGTGGTACCACCGGCCGCAGGCTAGGCCCAAGCAGCAGTGACCGCAGCCGGCGGAGCGTGGCCATGGCTGTGATGGAAACGCCGGAGAAGGTCCTCCGGCGCCTGGAATTCAAGGTAGTCCGCCGCCTGGACGGCTTTCTCTTCGGCGACTACCGGGGCGTCTTTTACGGCCCCAGCCTTGACCTGGCCGAGGTCCGCGAGTACCAGCCCGGCGACGAGGTCAGGCGCATCGACTGGAACGTCACCGCGCGGATGAACCGCCTCTTCATCCGCCAGTACCTGGAGGAACGCGAGCTCACCGCCTGGCTGCTGGTCGACCTCTCCCCCTCCATGGGCTTCGGTACGCGCCGCCACCTGAAGCGGGAGGTAGCTGCCGAGTTTGCGGGGGTCGCCGCCTACATCATCACGCGCCACGGCGACAAAGTGGGCTGCCTGGCCTTCCCCGGCCGGCACCTGCCGGTGGTCCCGCCGCGCACGGGGCGGGTGCAGGCGCTGCGCATCCTGCAGCTCCTGCAGAGGGCGGAGGCGGGGGAGGGGGGCCTCACCGACCTGGGCGCGGCCCTGGGCCACGCCGCCCGGATGCTGCGCCGCCGCTCCCTGGTCTTTGTCGTCAGCGACTTCCTCGCCCAGCCGGGGTGGGACGGTCCGCTGCGGGACCTGGCGCAGCGGCACGACGTCATCGCCGTCTGGGTGCGTGATCCGGCGGAGGAGGAGCTGCCCGACGTGGGCGTCATCCCCATCCGCGACCCCGAGACCGGCCAGCAGGCATGGGTGGACACCTCAGACCGCCGCGTGCGCGCGGCCTACCGGGAGCTGGTGGCGGCGCAGCAGGCGCAGATCCGGGAGGCGCTGCGCCGCTCCCAGGTGGATGTGCTGGAGCTCTCCACCGCGGGGACGATGGTGGACCCGCTGGTGAAGTTCATCACCTACCGGAAGCAGCGGGGGCGATGGCGTTCACCTGGCCGGTAATGCTCTGGGCCTTGGCGGCCCTGCCCCTGCTGCTGTGGGCATACCTGGGGGTGCTGCGCCGCCAGCAGCGGATGCGGGAGCGGCTGGCAGACACCCGGCTGCTGGCGTACCTGGTCACGCCCCTTCCCCCCTGGCGCCGCCACCTCCCGGTGGGCATCTACCTGGTCGCCATCCTGCTCCTGGTCCTGGCAATGGCCCGGCCCATTGCCGCCATCCCCCTGCCGGTGAACCGCGCGGCGGTGGTCATCGCCATCGATACCAGCAAGAGCATGATCGCCGAGGACGTCAAGCCCAACCGCCTGGATGCCGCCAGGAACGCGGCGCGGGAGTTCATCCGGACCATGCCCGGGGGCGCCCGCATCGGACTCATCGCCTTCAGCGACTACGGCACCGTGCTGGTCCCTCCGTCCACCGACCGCCAGGCGCTGGGGGAGGCCCTAGACCGGCTGCAGCCGCAGCAGGCCACCTCGGTGGGCTCGGCGATTCTGGAGGCGCTGCGCGTCCTGCCGCTGCGCAGGGAGTTCCTGGGCGACCGACTGGAACGGCTGCGCGGGCCGGTGCCGCAGGCAAGCCCCCTGTTCCCGTTCCCCCTGCCGGCTCCGACCCCGACCCCAACCCCTGGCCCGCCGGCTTCGCCGCCATCGGTGAACGACCTCCCGCCGGCGGCGATCCTGATCTTCTCCGACGGGGTGTCCAACCTGGGGGCCGATCCCCGCGCCGCAGCCGCTCTGGCCGCCGAGGCCAGGGTGAAGATCTACGCCGTCGGCCTGGGGCAGCAGGGTGGCTCGGTGATGACCTACCAGAACCAACTGGTGCTGGTGCCGTTTGACCCGATCCTGCTCCAGGAGGTGGCCCGCCTGACGGGCGGGGAATACTTCAGCGCGTCCAACCTGGACGATCTGCGCCGCATCCACCGGCAACTTGGCCGGGCCATCGGCTGGGAGCGGCGGCGCACCGAGGTGACCTCGCTCGTAGCCGGGGCGGCGGGGGTGCTGATGCTCACCGGCGGGCTGCTCTCGATGCTCTGGTTCCGCCGGCTGCCATGAGGCCGACATTACTCTGGCCGGCGCTGCTCTGGGGACTGCTTCTGGTGCCCCTGCTGCTCCTGGGCTACCTGCAGTTGCAGCGGCGGCCGGCGCCCCGCCCCGTAGCTTTTCCCAACGTCCCGCTGCTGGCGGAGGCCATGTCCCGGGGGCGAGGGATACGGCGGCACCTCCCGGCCGCGCTGTACCTGGGCGCGGTGACTTTCCTGCTGGTGGCCCTGGCCCGCCCGGTGGCGCCGCTGCCGGTGCCCTCCACCAAGAACACGGTGGTCCTCTCCATCGATGTAAGTCGCAGCATGCTGGCGGAGGACATCGCCCCCAACCGTATGGAGGCGGCCAAGGCGGCGGCGAAGGACTTCGTCCGCGCCCTCCCGGCGGGGCTGAAGGTGGGCCTGGTCACGTTCAGCTCCTACGCCACACTGATCGTCCCCCCCACGGCGGACCGCACCCGGGTGCTGGACGCCATCGACATCCTCTCCACGGAGTTCGCCACTGCCATCGGCGATGGCCTCCTGGAGGCGGTCTGGGCACTACCCGGCCGCAGGCGTCCGGCCGCGCCCTACACGTCTGCCGCCCCTCCCTCCGAGCCCCTGCCTCCGGGGACGGTGGTGCTCCTCTCCGACGGGCAGAGCAACCGGGGGGCGCTGCCGCACGACGCGGCGCGAATTGCCCGGGAGCAGCAGGTGAAGGTCTACACTATCGGCGTGGGCACGCCGGAAGGGACCTTCCTCAACCTCGGGGGGCGCTCCATCTGGGTGCGGCTGGACGAGGAGACCCTCAAGGAGATGGCGGAGATCACCGGGGGGTCCTACTTCCGCACAACCTCGGCGGCAGCCCTGCGACGGGCCTACCGCCACCTGAGCAGGGTGATTGGTTGGGAGCGCCAGCCGACCGAGGTGACCGGCCTGGCGGCGGGAGGCGCGGGCGTACTCCTGCTGAGCGCGGTGTTGCTCTCCTTCCTGGCGGTGCGGCGGGTGGCCTGAAGGCGTACGGCCTGAGGGCATGCGGCGCTATCTGATCGTTTTCCTCCTGCTGGTGCTGGCCTTGGGGGCGGCGGCTGTTGCACCGGCCGTCGCGCAGAGCGGCCACGTGGGGGCCGACGCCTTCGAGGCCGCCTATCTCCTCATCACGCGGGAACACCTGAGCCCGGCGGCGCCGCGCGACCTCCTGAGGGGCGCGGCGGCGGGGCTTGAGGCATACCTGCGCGGCCGGGGCCTTCCGCCGCAGCCCCTCGTGCTCAGCGGGCATGAGGGACGCGACCTGGAGGCGGTGCGCGCCGCGGTGATAGCCGTCGGAAGGCGCCTGGGCTCGGCGGCGGCAGAGCGTGACGCAGGCTATGCCGCCATCGAGGGGATGCTCCGGGTGCTGGGGGATCCCTTCACCCGCCTTCTCCTGCCTGGCAGCGGCCGAGGGGAAGCCCGGCCCGGGGGGTACAGCGGGGTGGGCGTCGTCCTGGACCTGGAGGTGCGCCCGCCGATGGTAGTCGAGGTGATAGACGGCAGCCCGGCCCAGCGAGCCGGGCTGCGGCGGGGCGACCTGATCATGGAGATCGACGGCCGCCCCACCCTCACCATGCCGCCCGAGGAAGTCATCGGCCGCCTGCGCGGGCTTCCCGGAACCTCCGTGGTCATCCGTGTGCGGCGGTCCGGTGCTGAGTTGACCGTGACGCTGGTGCGGGAGCTCATCGGCCTGCGGCAGACGGCATTCCGCCTCTGGGGGACGGTGGGCTACCTGCGATTGGAAGAGTTCGCCGCGGGAGCGGGTGAGGAGGTCGTCGCCGTGACCGCCGAACTGCAGCGCCGCGGGGCGCGTGGGCTCATCCTGGACCTGCGCGGCAACCCGGGTGGGTTCCTCGATGAGGCCGTGGCGGTGGCCAGCGTCTTCCTGCAGCAGGGGACGGTAGCGGTCCTGGTGGGCAGAGAGGGTCGGCGCACGCGGCTGGATGCCAGCCCAGGGGGCTTCAAGTTCACAGGGGCGGTGGTGGTCCTGGTGGACGGGCGCACGGCCAGCGCGGCGGAGATGGTGGCCGGCGCCGTGGCGGACGCCGGCCGGCCGGTGGTGGGCAAGCGCACGTTCGGCAAGGGGACGGTGCAGGAGCTGCGCCGGCTCCCCGGCGGAGCAGTGCTGCAACTGACGGTGGCGCAGTACCTGACCCCGAGCGGCGCCTCTGTGGAGGGCCGAGGAATCCTCCCGCAGGTCGAGGTGGAGACGGAAGAAGCCACCTTCGGCACCGACGACGACCGCGTCATCCAGACCGCCCGCCGCTGGCTGGAGACTCGCCTGGGCGCCCTTCTCCTGCGGGCTGCGCAAGAGGGTATACTATCCTAGGTCTGACGAGATCCCGAGCAGTGTGCGCTCGGGGTTTACGCTCATGGGCCCGTAGCTCAGTGGAGAGAGCCGCCGACTTCTAATCGGCTGGTCGGGGGTTCGATTCCCTCCGGGCCCGCCACTCGACCCTGCACAGTCCCCGCGCCCGAGCCGCGCCCGCCGCGGCTCAATGGCGGCCGCCCGATGGTTTAAGCCCCGCCGCAGCGCCTACGGGGCCGGCAGGACGTTGATCGCCCCCACCTGACCTTTGGCCGCATGGTCGGAGATGCCGCAGATGAACGGAAACGACCCCCGGACGCTGGCGACAAATTCCACCTCGATCTGTTTGCCCGGCTCCACGGCGAAGAAACGCCGCCCCTCGGCGGTGCCCTGGCGGAAGACGTCCCCGCGGGCAGTCACCGGGACCATCGTGAACAGCTGCGCGGCGATGCTGTGATTGCGACCCTCGGCGTCCGCGTTGACCACCTGTAGCACCACTGTCTCGCCGCTTTGCACCTGGATCAGGCTCGGCTCGAACTTGTAGGACGTGGCCACAACGCGGATCACGCGCTTCGCCTGGGCTTGCGCCGGCACCCCCGGCACGGCCGCAAGAACCACCATCCCTGCGCACAGGCCCAGGGCGATCCCGCGGACTTTCATCTCCCCCCTCCTGCGCGACTCCGGCAGGTACATACCCCGCCGGACCGTGATGTCATGCCACCTGGATACGGGATGAATGTAACAGCGGTGTCAAGGAGGGGCGGTGCGGAGAGGAACCGGTGGGCCGCGGTCGAAGGGTCTACGCCGGTGCAGCGCCGGGTATATACCCTTGGTCAGTGATCCTCTCATGACACCGGTCGCACAGGCAGCCCGAGCATACCGGCGCACGGAGCGGCGCGCCCTCTGGCGGCTCGAACTCCCCTATGGCGCAGAGCTGCTCCCGTTGCAGTACGCCCGTACTCACGACCCGGAGCTGCGTGAGCGCATCGTCGCCGCCTACGTGCCGCTCATCGAGCGGGCACTGCTGGACTTCGCTTCCGCCGGTGCCCCTGAGGAGGACCTCCGCCAGGTGGGCTACATCGGCCTGCTCACCGCGCTGGAGCTCTTCGACCCCTCGCGGGGGACGAAGTTCAGGACCTACGCCAACCACCTCATCCGGGGGGAGATCTTCCACTACCTCCGCGACCAGCGGGACACCATCCGCCAGCCGCGTTGGCTGCGCCGCCTCAACCGGCAGATCGAGGCCGAGGTGGCCCGCGCGCTGAGCGAGGAAGGGCGGT
>Ga0101945_1000911_pt1 | contig 37833 bp, 32 predicted proteins | sample DewCreD2012metaG_2_FD_75246 | JGI IMG/M metagenome (GOLD analysis project Ga0101945, IMG submission 75246) | Hot spring sediment bacterial and archeal communities from British Columbia, Canada, to study Microbial Dark Matter (Phase II) - Dewar... ... | reverse complement strand
AGCGCGTGCTGCTGATTCAACCCACAGGCTGGGGCAAGAGCCTCGTGTACCAGATGATTGCCGCCACGCGCGGGCTGACGCTGGTCTTCTCGCCCCTGCGCGCCCTGATGCGCGACCAAGTGCGCCAAGCGACCGAGCGGTTCAACCTGCGCGCCGATACCGTCAACTCCGACATGGACGACGAGACGCAACGCGCCGTGCTGGAGCGCGCCGCGCAAGGCGAGTTAGACCTGCTCTACATCGCCCCCGAACGGCTGCAGAACCCCCTGTGGCAGGAGTTCCAGACGCGCCTGCCCATCCGCGCGGTGGTCATCGACGAGGCGCACTGCATCTCCATCTGGGGGCACGACTTCCGCCCAGAGTACCGTCGCATCGTGAACCTCGTGCGCCTGCTGCCGCACGAAGTGCCCGTCGTGGCGGTCACGGCGACGGCAACGCGCCGCGTCGAGCAGGATGTGCGCGAGCAAATCGGCGAGCCGTTCCATGTGCTGCGCGGCGACCTGATGCGCCCGAACCTGCGCCTGCGCGTCATCCGCACGGCAAGCGAAGCCGAGAAACTCGCGTGGCTGGCGCATCTGCTGAACCACCTGCCTGGCAGCGGGCTGATTTACACCGCCACACGCCATTCCAGCGAACTGGTCGCCGCCTTCCTGCAAGCGCAGGGCTACCCCGTGCGCTACTATCACGCGGGACTGAGCGACGAGCGCGTCGAGTTGGAGGCGCAGTTGCAGCGCAACGCGCTCAAGGCGCTCGCCTGCACCAACGCGCTCGGCATGGGGCTGGACAAGCCCGACCTGCGCTTCGTCGTCCACTACGAGACGCCCGCCTCGCCCATCCACTACTACCAAGAAATCGGACGCGCGGGACGCGACGGCGTCGAATCGCACTGCATCCTGCTCGCTGACCCTGACGCTATTGAGACGCAACGCTCGATGATTCGCAACAGTCGCCCCGACCGACAGGCGTACCTGCGCATCTACACCCTGCTGCAGACGGAGCCGATGCGCGAGCGCGACCTGCTGCTGGCGACAGGCTTGCCCCAGCACACCACCCGCGCCATCCTGTATGACCTGCAGGATCAGGGATTGATTACGCGCGACACGCAACGCTACTACCGCGCCATCAGCCGCCACGCGCCGAGTTTCGAGCAGTACGACGCGCTGCTGCAGGCGAAACTCGACGAACTGCAGGCGATTGTGGACTACTGGGAGACGCCCGACTGCCGCATGCGCTACCTGTGCCGTTTTTTGGGCGACGAGGCGGCGACGGCATGCGGGCAGTGCGATACCTGCACAGGCGAGACGCTCGCGCCGCCGTCCCCTGCGCTCCAACGCGCCGCCGAAGTGTTCGCGTTCCATCCGCCGTTGAACCTCGACACCAAGCACCAGAAGGAGTTGGTGTACGCGGCGGGCGTCGCGCTGAGTTTCTATGGCAACACCCCTGTCGGCGAGGCAATCCACGCCTGCAAGTACGGCGCAGCGCGGCAACCGTTCCCCGATTGGCTGGTCGGACAGTGCGCGTTGCTGATTCAGCAGCGATTCGCAGGCGAGGGGCTGGAGGGGATTGTGCCCGTCCCGTCTACGGTCAGCGGCTCGCTGGTGGACGACTTCGCGAGTCGGCTGGCGGCGCGGCTGGGCGTACCGCTTCTGCCCGCCCTGCGCAAAGTGCGCCCGACGCAGCCCCAGAAGGACTTCACGAACGCCGCGCAGAAGGCGGAGAACATCAAGGGCGCGTTCGAGTGCGCCGCGCCTGTGCAGGGCAAGACGCTGCTGGTCGTCGACGATGTGTACGATTCGGGCGCGACGCTCAAGGAAGCGGGTAGAATCCTCAAGCAGGCGGGCGCAGGGCGACTCTATGCGTTCTGTATCGCCCGCACGCGCCACCGAGGCGACCTATGAGACTGGAGCCACGCGACGACTGGGTCTACTGGATGCTGCTGGCGCACTACGCCTCTACGGAGACGCGCAAGCGGTTCTGGAAGGAGCGTCCTGACGATGTGGGGCAGTTCCTGCGCACGCTGCCCGACTGGGACGCGCTGCAGGCGCATCTGGTGCAGGAGGCGTTGACGCTGAACCTGCTGTGCGAGCAGGGCGGCTGCCTGCTCACGATTGCCGACGACGCCTATCCCGACGCGCTGCGTCAGGCGCAGGGGCTGAACCCGCCGCTGGTGCTGTACGCGCTGGGCGATGTCGGCATCCTACACGAGCCGCCGCTGGTCGCGCTGGCAGGCTCGCGCCACGCCTCCGAGCAAGCCCTGCAGGAGGCACAACGCCTCGCCGCCGAACTCGTGCAGGAGGGCTACCACACCGTCACGGGCTTCGCGCGCGGGGTCGATGAGACCGTTGCGCAGACCACCCTGCACTATGGGGGCAAAACGGTCGGCGTGCTGGCGCAGGGGCTGCTGCACCGCCTCACGCAGCAAGCCGCCCGCGCCTATATGCACGCGCTCAACGACGACAGACTGCTGCTGCTCAGCGAGTTGCACCCCAACACCCCATGGGCGGGCAAGTTTGCGATGATGCGCAACCGCATCGTGGCGGGGCTGGCGGACTTCCTGATTATCGTCGAGGCGGGCGCGGAACTGAGCCAGCGCGACGGCAAAACGGTGCGCAGCGGCACTCTCGAGTGCGCCAAAATCGCCCACAAAGCGGGACGCCCCGTCTACGCGCTCGACTTGCCCGCCGCGGGCAACCAGCAACTGCTGGCGCAGGGCATCGCGCATCGCTGGGGCGAGCCGACGCCAGCACCCCAACAAGGCGCGCTGTTTTAGCACGCAGGAGACGCGCCTACACTGCTCTCTCAATTCACTCGCGCTGGAGGGAATCAAACTGCTGCACTGGGATAGACAGAACTGTCCGACCATCCAAGCTTAATTCCAAGATAAATCCCCTATAACGGTTTTTGCTCACGCGAGCCTCACCTCGCTGATGCAACAAGATTGCAAAATCACGCGACGCATTTAGCCAAAGCCATTCTTTCAGCTCACTGTTTGTGGTATAGCGCAAGCACACTTCTACACAGCGCCTGAGCCGCCCAAAGGGAACTTTCCTCAGGGATGTTGTTTGCTCGCTCAGCTTCCGTGTCATGCCAAACAGCGTTTCTACCCAGTACCAGGCAAACCACTGCTGACCTAAAGTCGCTAAATTCAGTTGACCAAGATGTTCGTCTTTGAAAGGTAGAGCTAAGTGTTGTAGGGCAATCAAGGGATCCAGCATCGCTAAGCAATCAGCTTGTGATGCCGAGATAAGGCGTCGCAACCGCTGAAAGTCCGAGGGGGGCTTCTGACCACCCTCCACCCAGCTAAGAATCGAGGCTAAGGGCAAATCGATCGCACGGTCTATAAAACTAAGCCAATTCCGAAAGATTAAAACCCCTTCCTTCGATTCTGCACGCCATATCCCGTTCGTACTCAGTCTGTGAGCTATGTCCATCAGTCCCACCTGCTGGTGAGGACTTCCCTCGGTCTCTAGCAACGCCCGCGCTGGGTAGACCTCAACGATCACCTCCTGTTGTTTCTCTGTTGCCAACGCTGCAATCCAGCTGTAAATTGACGGATACGATGGCAACTTGATTGCGAAATGCATATCTTGTTGCCATTTTAGTATTGCTTGCTTCAGCCAATCCCGATGAATCTCGGTGGCAACCTTGTACTTGTCTACAATCGATTCGTCCATTTCCTTGAAAACCGCAATTAGCGCCTCGGTGTTTATACCATATTCAAGTGTATACTCACAATGCGGTAAATCTACAGGTATTTTCTCGCTCCCCACCAAAAGATCCAGTGAGACTTTGAATGCTACTTCGGATGGAGCGAATTCACAGCTGAGAACAGCTATCGGGGAACTATCGGGTTTGATAGCGGCTTGATCATACTCGCTTTGTATACTCTCCCACTCCTCCTGCAAAAGCATTCGCAAGTGCTCATCGTTAGATGACAGGTGAAACACCTTGAACGCATAACCGTTTTGAAGCGACTCTTCTATCAGGCTAGCAGGAAAGTTTGCGATGAGACGCTCAAGCAGCATGTAGCGGCCTCTGTAGCGTCCAATCTCAGCGAGGGCGAACAGAGCGAACTTTGCCCTTACTGCTTCTTCCTCTCCGTAGAAGTATCTACCGAAATAGCTCCCATATGTCCGAATGAAAACATGCTGGTCTAAGCTCGCTTGCTGCTGCGCCCATTGCCGAAGCTCGGGTGAAACCTCCAGTTCAGCTGCATTCCGAATCTGCTTTGCCAGAAGCTCAACCCGAGTGCCAGAAGCCTCTTCCAAGTCTCCATGCTCCCGTTCCTGAGAGACTGCTCCGACTTGTGCCCTTGCTTGAAGGTACAGGTCGCGTAGATCTGTGTCGGTTATGGTATGAGGCAGACTTCTGAAAATCTCGAACATATTCAACTGGCGCGGTGGAGAGGCAGTTTTGCCTGCGAAGTATCTGGCAAGCCAATCTGCGAGTTGCTTTCGCATGAATTGCTCCTGCGAGAGAACCTTCCTGTCGCGCTCCAAAATCCATACTGCTCTAGACGCATTCGTGTCGACGGCGGGACGGATACGAAGGTCTAAACCATACTCTAATAGGTATCTTGTCTCCTCCCAAGTGCGGGGTCTCAACGAAAGAAAAGCGACTCTCTGTCGCAACGAAGGCTCGCAACGCACTTCGCGTGTCTCTGTGGACAGGCGCAGAGCAATCTGCTCAAACGAGTATAAGCCGGGCTCAAACCCAACTTTCGGCTCTCCCGCTTGAGCAAAGCCCAGCGCTGTCCACGCTGACCATACCGCTATCAAAAACAAGTATCTTGCTCTGTTGCGAAGAGGGTTTCCGCACCCTGCGGGGAAGCCAAGCAGGGGCGCGCACAGGTTCAACCACCTCGGCGCATGAGCAGGGGTCTGAGGATAGACAAGCTTCTTCGCAACAGAGCACAAGCATTTCATAACTGTCTCCGCAAGCCAGTAATCGAGAAGAGGAGCATCATACTGCACCCCAACAAAAGCTGCCAAGGGGTTGCTAATCGCCCTAACACAATCGGCGGCGCAGGCGGCACAGGAGGCGCGGGGACAGGTCCTGGCTTAGGGCAGTGTGGCCCAGATGTGCAGAAGTGTCTTGGATCATGTGGGTCTCTACCGCTAGTGCAGCCGTTATGGGAGGTACAGCCTGCGCCTATCGTGCATCTGATGCTTTTTGTGCAGCCCTCCCCTGCCGTGCAACGCCACCCTGCCGTACATCCCCTTCCCCTCGTGCAGTTGCCATCCACACCGCCCACGGTACAGTTTGCGCCTGCTCTACAGTTGGGATCCCAAGTACATCGCTGCCCGTAGGTACAGTCGCTTCCGCTCGTGCAATCTGTGTTTTTTGTGCACTGAACATCGCTGGTGCACCCACCAGCGCCTGTGCATTCCCCTGAAGTGCATTGCTCCGAAGTACAGTATGCCCCAGGAGTGCAGTCGCGGTAGTTTGTACACTCAGATCCAGCTGTACAACCCACCATCGTTGCAAGAGCAAGGCTTTCTGCATTCACATCAGGTTCCTGTCTATCCCGTCCGACTGATTGCTCTCTATCACCATCATCGGGTAGTTTACTCACATGCACAACAGTCCGTTCCATCCCCTTAGTGCTCAGTATCGCGATAGGTTGATACAGCGCACCACTATGCTCCTCAGCCAAGCTTAGCTGATGGAAGCACATTCCCAACGCGAACAGCGTTGCTCGCATAGCGTTCCTAATCGCTATCATCGTAGCACCACCGTGAATTAACAACGCTCAAAAGACACCTTTCGGGACATAGACATGCTTCTTTAGCCAAGCCTGCAACACATTCCTGCCGCGCACTCGCCCTATGTAGGTGTACTGCATTACTCCCTCTATAAGACCAACACCGCCGCGCCGTGAATCGTGCCCGTGCGCAGCGCCTGCAACGCCTCGTTCGCCTGCTCCAGCGGGAACGGTGTCGGGTGCGTCTGCACAGTGAAGGGGCGGATGCGCTCGAAAAACGCTGCACCGTCTTCGCGCGTCAGGTTCGCCACCGAACGCACGACTCGCTCGCCCCACAAAATCGCATACGGGAACGACGGGATGTCGCTCATGTGGATGCCGCCGCACACGACCACACCGCCCTTGTCCACTGCCCGCAGCGCGGCAGGCACTAACTCGCCCGCAGGCGCGAACAGTATCGCCCCGTCCAGCGGCTCTGGGGGGATTTGGTCGGAACCGCCCGCCCACCACGCGCCCAGCCCCCGCGCGTAGTCCTGAGTCTCGTGGTCGCCGGGGCGTGTGAAGGCGAACACGCGCATCCCGTCGCGGATGGCAATCTGGATCAGGATGTGCGCCGCTGCGCCGAAGCCGTACAGCCCCAGCCGATTACCCACCATCTCGCGCCGCGCCATCCGATACGAACGGTAGCCGATTAGCCCCGCGCACAGCAACGGCGCTGCGCCCACTGCGTCGTAGCCGTCGGGGATAGGGAACACATAGCGGGCGTCGGCGACGGCATACTCGGCATAACCGCCGTCCAGTGTGTAGCCCGTGAACTTCGCGAAGGGGCACAGGTTCTCACGCCCCGCCTCGCAGTACCGACACGCGCCGCAAGTCCAGCCCAGCCACGGCACGCCCACGCGCTGACCCACCTGCAGCGTGTTGACCTCCGCGCCGAGTTGCACCACCTCGCCGACAATCTCGTGCCCCAGAATCAGCGGCAACTTCGGGTTCGGCAACTCGCCGTCCACAATATGCAGGTCGGTGCGGCACACGGCGCACGCCTGCACGCGAATCAGCACTTGGTGCGCCTCGGGCTGCGGAATGGGCGCCTCGCGCAACACCAGCGGCTGCCCGACCGCCTCCAGCACCATCGCCCGCATCGTACTCATACGCGCTCAAAAAGTCCTGCCGCGCCCATGCCCAGCGCGGCGCACATCGTGACGAGACCGTAGCGTCCGCCCGTGCGCTGCAGCGCATACGCCAGCGTGACGACCTGTCGCGCGCCCGTGCAGCCCAGCGGATGCCCCAGCGCAATCGCGCCGCCCAGCGGGTTCACCCGCGCCATCGGCATCTCGAAGATGCCGTTCGACGCCAGCACCTGCGCTGCAAACGCCTCGTTGAACTCGATGTGGTCGATCGCGTCGATGCCGACGCCCGTGCGCCGAAGCAGTTTCGGGATGGCATAGGCGGGCGCGACACCGAAGTCTTCGGGGGTTAGCGCGGCGGTCGTGTAGCCCACGAAGCGCAGCATGGGCTTGACGCCCAGCGCGTCCGCCTTGCGTGCGCTCATCACCAGCACGGCAGCCGCGCCGTCGCTGCGCTGCGAGGCGTTGCCCGCCGTGATGATGCCGTCGGCGCGGAACGCAGGCTTGAGTTTCGCCAGCGACTCCATGCTCGTGTCGCGGCGGGGTCCCTCGTCGCGGGTGAGGGTAATTGCCTCGCGTTGCGGGCGTCCGCAGGCGTCCACCGTCTGCACTTCGGTCTGCACGGGGGCGATTTCGGCGTCGAACAGCCCCTCGTCTTGGGCGCGGACGGCTTTCTGGTGGCTCTGCAGCGCGAAGGAGTCCGCCTGCTCGCGCGTGATGCCGTACTTGCGGGCGAGTTGCTCCACCGACAGCCCCATGCTCAGGTAGGTGTTGGGCGCGTCGCTAAACAGCGTCGGGTTCGGGTGCGTGCGGATGTCCAGAAACGGCACACGGCTCATGCTCTCCACGCCCCCTGCAAGGATGACTTCTGCGTCGCCTGCGCGGATGCGCTCGGCGGCGATGGCGACGGCTTCCAGCCCCGACGCGCAGAAGCGGTTCACCGTCGCGCCAGGCGTGCTTGGGGGCAGCCCGGCGCGCAGGGCGGCGACACGGGCGACATTCATGCCCGATTCGCCTTCGGGCGTCGCGCAGCCGAAGATGACATCTTCGATTTCACTGGGGTCTACGGCAGGGCATCGGGCGAGGACGGCTTGAATCGCCATCGCCGCAAGGTCATCGGGTCGGGTATGGCGCAGGCTGCCGCGGGGCGCTTTGCCGATGGGCGTGCGCACCGCTGCCACAATCACGGCTTCGTTGCTCATGCGTGCCTCCATAAGCCGATGCGTTCATAGTCAATCAAGTCGCGCACGGGATGGGGCAGCGGCGGGTGCGAGTCGCGGATGCGGAACAGCGTCTCCATCGGCGAGGCGTCTGTCGTGGACACAGGCTCGCAAAATACGATACGCACCTCCACTTCGGGCAAAGGCTCGCCAGGCAGAGGGCGGATGGTCTTACCGTCGTAAACGCCACGAATCGTTAGCATACTATTCCCTCTGTGTAAAGTGTTGAAGCGCCAGCTTCAGCACTCCGAAGCGTGGGCTACGCCTTGTGGATGCAGTGTCCCGCCGCGTCGTGGAACGCTTCCATCAGCGCCTCCACCATCGTCGGGTGCGGGTGGATGGTGTCCACCAGCTCGTCGAGCGTCGCTTCCAGTTTGATGGCAAGCACCGCCTCTTGCAGCAGGTCGCTGGCGTGCCCGCAGCAGATGTGGACGCCGAGGATCTGCCCGTACTTGGCGTCGGCGACCACCTTGACCAGCCCGTCGCGCTCGCCGACCGCCATCGCGCGCCCCAAGATGCGCGGCGGGAACTTGCCGACGCGCACTTCGTAGCCCTGCTCGCGCGCCTGCTTCTCCGTTAGCCCAACGCCCGCCACTTCGGGCACGGTGTAGACCACATTCGGCACGGCGCGGTAGTCCATCGTCCGCCCGGCGCCGAAGCAGTTCTCGGCGGCGACAATCCCCTGCACGCTCGCCACATGCGCCAGCGGGGCAATCCCCGTGATGTCGCCAATCGCGTAGATGTGCGGGATGTTCGTGCGCATATGCTCGTCCACCGCCACATAGCGCTTATTCATCTGGACGCCGACCGTCTCCAGCCCGATGCCGTCCACATTCGGCTTGCGCCCGACGCCGATTAGCACCACCTGCACCTCAATCTGCTGCATGCCGTTGGGCGTCTCCACATGGCAGCGCCAGCGGTCGCCCACGCGCTCGGCGGACTTAAGCGTGCTGCTCGTAATGAACTGTATCCCCTGCTTCGACAGGGCGCGTTCCGCTTCCTTAGCGACCTCCTCATCGAAGGTGGGCAGGATCTGGGGCATCATCTCCACGACCGTTACATGGCTGCCCAGCGCGTTGAACACGAAACTGAACTCCACGCCGACCGCGCCCGCGCCCAGAATCAGCATGCTGTCGGGCACGAACGGCGCGTTCACGGCGTCGTCGCTCGTCCATACATGCTCGCCCTCCAGACCGGGAATGTTGATTTTCATCACGCTGGAACCCGTCGCGAGGATGATGTTCTTGCCGCGCACGAGGTCTTTGCTCCCGTCGGGGCGCGTGACCTCGATGGTGTGCGGGTCTATCAGTTTTCCTGTGCCCTCGATGCTCTGGACGCCGTTTTTCTTGAACAGCATGCCGATGCCGCCGCGCAGGGTCTGCACGATTTTGTTTTTGCGCGCCTGCATCTGGTCGAAGTCGTAGTCCACTGTGCCGTTGATGAGGATGCCCATCTCCTTCGCGTGCAGCACATGCTGATAGCGTTCGGCGTGGGCAATCATCGCTTTGCTGGGGATACAGCCCCAGTTGAGGCAGGTTCCGCCTAAATATTCGCGCTCGATACAAATCACACTGCCGCCGCCGTGTTCTTTGGCGAGTTGCCCCGCGCGGATGGCAGCCACATAGCCGCCCGGTCCCGCGCCCAGCACCACCACATCCGCTTCGTAAGTTGCCATAGACGCCTCCCTAACGGCGGGAAGTATACCCCAGCGGGGGCGTCTCTGGCGTCAGAACCGATACTGCGCCGCCAGAATTGCGCGGTCGTTGGCGACGCGGTTGCCGCGCTCTTCGGTATTGGATTCGTAGCGCAGGCTGAGTCGTATCCGCTCCTGCACGAAGTAGTGATAGGTCAGCGAGAGGGTCTGGATTCGGTCGCCGCCGCGCTTGGTGTCGGGATCGAGGTCCTCCCACGCCAGCACAATCTGGTTACGGGGGTTCGGCTCGTAGATTGCGTACAGGAACACCGTCTGCAGGTCGCTGGGGGTCAGAAAGCGCGGCGCGGTTCCGCCTGCGGGGTTGCGGTCGCGTCCCCAAATGTAGTCGGCGCGAATCCGCAAGGGTATGTTCGGGATGCGCTGCTCCAGTTCGGCGTAGAAGATACGGCGGTCGCTGTCGGGCACTTCGATGGGGTTGTTGTTCGCGTCGCGCGCCTGCAGGCGAGGGCGTCTGCCGACCAGTGCGCCCAGCCTCAGTTGCGTGTCGCCGCGGGTGTAGCGCCAGGTGAGCGTGCCCGCGACTGCCGCTTGACCGCCGCGCGCGTCCAGTTGCGGGTCGCGATAGGCAAGGCTGTTCCAGACGCCCGCCTCCAGCGTGTTCTGCGCGTTCACGCGGTAGGCGACATACCCGCCGCGCAGATATGCCCCGCCGAAGAAGACGCGCGTCGTGTTGCCCCGCTCCAGCGTATCGAGGAAAGCAACCCGCTCGCGCACATCGTAAAAGAGGGGCGCTAAAATCTGCCCTGCAACGACCGTTATCGTCGCGTTGGGCTGCCAAGTCAGGGAAGCGTCCACAAGTTCGGCGGCGCGCCCACCCTCGCCTGCAGCGAACTCCACGACGATAATCCCTGTGATCTGCTCATCCGCTCGGAAACGCGCACCGATCCGCGCCAGCCCCAGACTGAAGCCGTCGCTGCCCTGCGCGCCCTGCGCGTCGCTCCACTGCACGCGCAGCACGCCTGTCATCTGCACCCGCTCGTCAAGCGCCTCGCCTGAATGCGCAAGGCTCCACAGCACGCACAATCCGCCGAAAAGTCCCCAAAGCCTCCTGCTTCGCATCGTCGCCTCCTTGCTTGCGCTGAGATGGAATACGCCGCACGGGGCGCGTCTCCTGCTGCTGGAGGCGTGTTTCCACTCCCGCCCGTCGGGTACACTACCGACGGGTATGAAAACGGTCGTTATCGTGGGCGCGGGGATGGGTGGATTGGCGACCGCCGCGCGCCTGGCAAACGCAGGCTATGAGGTTGCCGTGTTCGAGGCGCGCCCCCAAGTCGGCGGGCGCATCGGCGAACTGCAACGCGACGGCTACCGATTCGACACAGGTCCCACCTTGCTGATGATGCTCGAACCGCTGGAACGCCTCTTTGCCGACCTCAATCGCCGCGTGGAGGATTACCTTGACCTCGTGCTGATTGACCCATCGTATCGCGTCTACTTCGGCGACGGCACGGTGTTCGACTCCACGCCGAACATCGCCCGCATGGTGCGCGAGATCGCCCACAAAATCAGCCCCGACGAAGTGCCAGGCTACCTGCGCCTGATGGCAGACCTTAGCGCGATGTACCACGCTGTTGTGCCCGCGTTCGTGCGCCGCCAGTACGACAGCCTCGCTGACCTGTTCACGCCGTACCAAGTCGGGCTGCTGCTACGCCATCGGCTACTCGGCAACCTCTGGCGGCGCGTGGGGTGCTATGTGCGCGACCCACGCCTGCAGATGCTGTTCTCGTTCCAGACGATGTATCTGGGGCTGTCGCCCAAAGACGCGCTGTGGGTCTACGGCGTGCTGACCTACATGGAGTCGGGCGAGGGCGTGTGGTATCCGCGCGGGGGGATGCACCGCCTGCCCGAAGCCGTCGCGCGAATCGCCCAAGAGGAAGGCGCACGGATTTACCTCAACCAGCGCGTGCAGGAGGTGCTGATTGAAGACGGGCGCGCGGCAGGCGTGCGCCTCGTGTCGGGCGAGGTGCTGAAAGCCGACTATGTGGTCATCAACGCCGACGCGCCAACCGCCTACCGCGAACTGCTGCCCCCAACGCCGTATGCCAAGCGCGAGTTCCGCAACTCGTGTAGCGCACTGATGTTCTACATCGGCTACACCGAGCCGCTGCCCCACCAACTGCACCACAATGTCTACTTCAGCCGCGACTTCGAGGCGAACCTGCGCGAGCTGTTTGTGGAGAACCGCATACCCAGCGACCCGTCGTTTTACACCTGCCTGTCGAACCGCACCGACCCCACCGACGCGCCCGCAGGCTGCGAGAACCTGTATGTGCTGGTTCCCGCGCCCAACCTAACGGGGGAAGACGCCCGCGCCGCCGCCCCGCGCGTACTGGAGACGGTCATCCAGCGCGTGGGTCTCAAGCGCGAGCGGATGCAGTTCGTGGAGATGCTGACCCCGCACGAGTGGCAAGCGATGGGGCTGTGGCAGGGCGCAGCGTTTGGCATCGCGCACACCTTCTTCCAGTCCACGGCGTTCCGCCCGTCGGTGCAGACGCCGTTCCGCAACGGCTACTTGGTGGGGGCAAGCACGCAACCCGGCAACGGTATCCCGATGACGCTGATTTCCGCCGAGTTAGTCGCCCAGCGCATTCTGGGCACTTGGGGGCGAAAGGCGTAGACTGCCGTACTGCAGCCCTTACAGCTGGCTCCAGTCTTCCACCGTGAGACCGTCAATAAACCGAAAGTGCCTATCCGCACTGACCAAAATCATATCGTAGACCAGCGCACTGGCGGCTATCCAGATGTCGTTGGTGGGGATGGGGCGTCCCGACCGCCTCAGATAGGCAAGGAGTTCCGCGTAGTGTGTGGCAACCGCTTCCGTGATGGGCAAGACCCCAGCCGCTTGCTCTAAGGTTTGTTCGTACAAGCGTTGCAGACGCTCACGGTGAACCTCGTTGACGACTACAACGACTCCCGACAGCATCTCACCCTGAGTAATCACCGACATGTAGAGCTGCGACTCTCTACTGAGCTGGCTTACACGCCCCATGACTGCAGGATGTCCCCGCTGCAGGTAGCTCCAGTGGTCTGTGTCCAGTAGGTACTTCATGGCTTCTCTTGCTGCCAGAGTTCTGGATCAATGCGGCGTATCTCCTCGTAGACAAACTTGCGAATCGCCTCCGCTTCCTCTTCGGTGAGCGTTCCCGCCAGCAGTTGCAACACCAACTGCGGCGAGCCTTTCGGCAACGGCGGGTCGCCAATCCCAACAATCTCAAGATGCACGCGCGTGCCTTCAGGCAACGCCAGCGGCTCGTCCAGTTCAATCACCGCGCCGCGCACAGTGCCTTTGAACGCCACGGCTCATCACCTCCACGCCAGAGTGTACCCCACATATGCGCAGACCATTGCCCGCGGTCTACAGACCACGACCCGCGGTCTGTAGACCGGCGTCCGCGGTCCGCAGACCGGCGTCCGCGGTCTGTAGACCGTGACTTGCGGTCTGTAAACCATCGCCTGCGGGGCAGCGGGCGTCCCGCTACAGCCGCTCCGCCGACGCCATCTGCAGGAACGCCTGCACTTGGGGGTGGTCGCTGGCGCGGATGGCGTCGGGCGTCCCCTCGGCGATGATACGCCCCGCATCCAACATCACGATGCGATGCGTCGTGCGCATTAGGCTCACCACATCGTGCGAGACCACCACCGCCGTCAAGCCCAACTCGCGGTTCAGGCGCGTAATCAGGCGGTCAATCTGATAGGCGTTCACGGGGTCTAAGCCGCTGGTGGGTTCGTCGAACAGCACGATGTGCGGGTCCATCGCCAGCGCACGCGCCAAGCCGACCCGCTTGCGCATCCCGCCCGACAGCTGCGACGGGTAGAGGTCTTCGATGCCCTCCAGCCCGACCCACGCCAGCCGCTCGCGCACAATCTCGCGAATCTGCGCCTTGCTCAGCCGCCGATGGCGCTCCAGCCCAAACGCCACATTCTGGAACACGGTCAGGTAATCAAACAGCGCGGCGTACTGGAACACGATGCCCAGTCGCAGGCGCAACGGCATGCGTTCGCGTTCGCTCAGGAGCGCGATATTGACGCCTTCCACCCACACCTCGCCTGCCGTCGGTTTGACCAGCCCGCACAGGCATTTTAGCAGCGTGGTCTTGCCGCTGCCCGACGCGCCCATAATGCCGACCACCTCGCCGTAGTCCACGCGCAGGTCAATCCCGTGCAAGATGGTTCTGCCGTCGACGGCGTAGATCAGTTGGCGCGTTTCGAGGGCGGGCGTCTTGCTCATTGTTTGGCAAACAGTAGGTCGGCGAGGAAGTAGTTCGCGGCGAAAATCAGCACCATCGACAGCACGACGGCGCGGGTGGTGGCGTGCCCGACGCCTGCTGCGCCCCCGCGCGTGCCCAGCCCCTGCTGGCAACTCACCAGCGACACAATCAGCGCGAACACCAGCGTCTTGAGTAGCCCGCCGAGGAGGTCAAACGGCTCGGTCAGCAGGCGGATGGACTGCAGGAAGGTGTTGGTGGCGACGCCGAACGCCTGCGCGACCGCCCAGCCGCCCAGCACGCCCGCCGCGTTAGCAATCATGCACAGCATCGGGAACATCGCCAGCGACGCCAGCACGCGCGGGATGACCAGATACTGCACGGGACTGACCGCCAGCGCACGCAGGGCGTCGATCTGCTCGGTGATTTTCATCGTGCCCAGTTGCGCGGCGATTGCCGACCCGCAGCGGGCGGTGACCATGATGCCCGTGAGGATGGGCGCAAGTTCGCGCGTCATGGCTAACGCGATTGCCCCGCCGACGAAGCCCCCACCGCCGACATCGACCAGCAGCGACGCCGAGTAGAGGGTGACCACCGCGCCTGTGAACGCGCTGGTGAGGGCGACGATTGGGGCGGACGCTGCGCCGATGAACGCCATCTGGTGCAGCGTCTCGCGCAGTTCGATTCGCGCCTGCAGAATCCCGCGCAGGCTGGCAAACAGCAGCAGTCCCAGCGCGCCCACAAACTCCAGCGACGCCTGCAGTGCGCCCTGTCGCCGCGGCGACCCCTCGTCCAGCCACACCAGCTCCTCGCGCACGGCATGAAGGGTACCTGACGGGGGGTGCGCCTGTAAGGTATCCTCATGGTATGTTCGAGAGCCTGACCGACAAGTTGCAGGGGATTTTCGAGCGCATTCGGGGCAAGAGTCGCCTCGACGAGAAGACCGTCGACGAGGTGCTGCGCGAGATTCGGCTCGCCCTGCTGGAAGCGGATGTGAACTTCCGCGTGGTCAAGGACTTCATCGCCCGCATCCGCGAGCAGGCGGTCGGCGAGGAGGTGCTGAAGAGCCTCACACCCGACCAGCAGGTGATTCGGATTGTGCGCGACGAACTGATTGCGCTGTTGGGGGGCGAGGCGGAGCCGATACGCTGGGCGGCGCGCCCGCCGACGGTGTTCATGCTCTGCGGCTTGCAAGGGTCGGGCAAGACGACCACCTGCGCCAAGCTCGCGCGCTGGGTCAAGTCGCAGGGGCGCAACCCGCTGCTTGCCGCGTGCGACCTGCAGCGACCCGCCGCCGTCAAGCAACTCGAAGTGCTGGGGCAGCAGGTCGGCGCGCCCGTGTTCACCCCACAACTGGCGGGAACCCAAGATCCCGTCAGCACAGCGCAGCGCGCCCTTGAGTACGCCCGCACGCACGGCAACGATGTGCTGATTGTCGACACCGCAGGACGCCTGCAGGTCGACGAACCGCTGATGGACGAGCTGCAACGCATGCACGCCGCGCTGCAGCCCCACGAGGTGCTGCTGGTCGTCGATGCCACCACAGGGCAAGAGGCGGTGAATGTCGCGCAAGCGTTCCACGAGCGGCTCGAACTCACGGGCGTGATTATGAGCAAGATGGACGGCGACGCGCGCGGCGGGGCGACCCTCTCGGTCAAGGCGGTCGTTGGCAAGCCTGTGCGCTTCGTCGGCGTCGGCGAGCGCACCGACGCGCTCGAACCGTTCCACCCCGACCGAGTCGCCAGCCGCATCCTCGGCATGGGCGATGTGCTCTCGCTCATCGAGCGCGTCGAGCAGACCATGCAAGAGGAAGAGGCGAAACGCCTCGAAAAGAAAATGCGCGACGCCAGCTTCGACTTCGAAGATATGCTCGCGCAGATGCAACAAATCCGCAGGATGGGACCGTTCGAGCAGCTCATCAAGATGCTGCCGGGATTTAGCCAAATCAAGCAGCAGGTCGGCGATATGCCCATCGATGACCGCGCACTCAAGCGGGCGGAGGCGATTATCTTGTCGATGACCCCGCAGGAGCGTCGCCATCCCGAAATCATCAACTACAGTCGCAAGGTGCGCATCGCCAAAGGCAGCGGCGTCAAGCTGGAGGAGGTCAGCGCGTTGGTGAACCAGCTGTTTGAGATGCGCAAGCTGATGAAGCAGATGACCAAGCTGCAGCAGCGCATGCACAAGCGCAAGTGGTCGCCGTTCGGCAAGCGGCGGTAGAGGTTTCACCCCTGCTTTTGCCCCCCTCCTTTAGGTTCCCCCCGCTTCGCGAGGGGAACCGCGCACGGGTTCGGTTCCCCCTGCTCGCAGGGGGAACCTTATGGAGGGGGTAGAAGCCCTGTCTCCTCATCCCCTGCCAGAGCATCGTCCAGCGCGGCGGTTGCCAGCGACGCAGGGTCGGGCAGCGCGTCCTCTACAATCTCGCTCGCGCGGGTCTGCGGGTTGCGCCGCACCCGCAAACACCGATCCGCCGACTCGTTGATCTCCTCGAAGTGCGAGATGACCAAGATTTGGTCGAACCAACTGCGCAGGTTGTTCAGCAGCTCCATCACGCTGTGGCGTCGCTCGGCGTCCAGCGAGGCGAACACCTCGTCGAGAATCAGCAGCGACATCGGCTGCCCCGCCCGCTCGGTAATCAGCCGCGCCAGCGCAAGGCGCAAACTCAGGTTCACGATGTCCTCCTCGCCCCCAGAGATGACCTGCTTGCGATGCCCCTCGTCGATGAGCGTGAAGCGGTACTCCTCGTCGATGTCGAGTTCGGAGTAGCGTCCGTTGGTGAGCGCGTTGAGGAACTCGGTGGCGAGCGCGGCGAGGGTGGGGCGCAGGCGCGTGTTCAGGTCGGCGCGGAAGTCCTGCATCGCCTTGCGCAGCAGGCTATGCACGCGCAGCTGGTGTTCCTGCTCGCGTAGGGCGCGCTGGAGTTCGAGCAGCCGTTCGAGTTGGGCGCGGAGTTGGTCGCGCAGGGCGGTCTGGCTGGCGTACTCGGCTTGACGCGCGGCGAGGCTGCGCTCCAGCGTGTTCACCTGCGCCTCCGCCTGCTGGTACGCCTCCGCCGCCTGCTGGTACGCCGCCTCCGAGTAGCCGAGTTGCGCTATCTGCGTCTCCAGATGCTCGCACTGGGCGATGACCCGTTGCAGGGCGGTTTTGGCGTCTTCGATGCGGGCGCGCAGGGCGTCCCGCTGCTGGATAATCGGCGCGAGTTGCAGGCTCTCTTCGTACAGCGGGCGCAGCTGCTCGGCTTGCGTGCGCAGGGCGGCGTGCTGGTCGGGGTCGTAGCCGTCGGGCAGGCGATCCAGCTCGCGCTGGATGCGTTGCGCCTCGCGCTCGGTCTGCGACAGTTCGCGCTCGATGGCGGGCAGGCGGCGCAGTTCACCTTCGAGCGCGTGCGCCTGCTGCAGGGCGGGCTGCAGGGCGTCCAGTTCAGCTTGGGCGCGCTGCTCCGCTTCGGGGTCGTAGGGCGGGATTTGGGCGAGGCGCTGTTCCAAGTCGCGCTGCTGGCGCTCCAGCGCGGCGGTCTGGCGCAGTTCGGCGTCCAGTTGGCGCAGGCGCGCCTGCAGCTCGGCGAGTTGGCGCTGGGCGTCGTCGCGCGCCTGCTGCTGCTGGGCGAGTTGCTGGCGCAGAGTGCGAATAGCGTCTGGCTCCTGCTCCAGTGCGCGGCGCTGCTGGCGCAGGGCGCGCAGCTCGCGCTCGGTCGCCTGCGCCTCCTGCTGCGCGGCGGTCAGCACGCGCTGGTAGGCGTCGCCCAACGGCTGCCCGCAGGTGGGACACTCGCTTGACTCGCCCAGCGCTTCGAGTTGCTGCACGCGCGCGCGCTGCTGCTGCAGGGTCGCCTGCACGGCGCGCAGTTGGGCGTCGAGGTCGGCGCGCTGTTGGCTCCACGCCTGCAGGGTCTGTTGCAGCTCGGCTTCGGTCTGGGCGCATGCGGTGTGGCGGGCGTGCAGATCCGCCTCGGCGCGCTGCGCCTGTTGCGCCAGCGCGTCGCGTTCGGTCGCCAGCGCGTGCAGCCGTTGGCGTTGCTCGGCGATTGCCTGCAGTTGCGCTTCGAGCTGGGCGCGCTGGGCGGCTTGGCGAGCGATGTGGCGCAGCGTCTGCAGCTCGCGGGCGAGTTGCTCGGCGCGTGCGCGTTGGGGCTGCAGCGCATCGAGGTGCGCCTGCTTCTGCAGCAGCGCGTCGCGTTCGGCGTGCAGTTGGGCGCGTCGCTCGCCCAGCGCGTCCAGCCTTGCCTGCAGTTGGGCGCGCTGCTGCGCCGCCTGCGCGAGTTGCTCCATCGCCTCCAGCTCGCGGGCGAGTTGGCGATACCGCTCGGCGTCGGGCTTGATGACCTTGTAGCGGTCGCACGCCGCCTTGAGTTGCTCCCACTGGGCGCGGAGTTCGTCAATCCGTCGTTCGGCGTGCTGACGGTCGTTCTGCAGCAGCGTGCGCTGCTGGTGCAGCTGCAGGTACTGCTCGCGCAGGGCGGCTTGGGCGTCGTAGTGGGCGCGTGCGGCGTCGCGCGCGGCGACGGCGCGTTGCAGCGCAACCTGCTCCGCGTGCAGGGCGGTCTCCGTCGCCTGCAGGGCTTGCTCGACGGCGTCCAGCTGCGCCTCCAACGCGCGCGGGTCGCCGACGCCCTGGCGCAGCCCCTCCACCGACGCTTTTAGCTCGCGCTCCGCCCTGCCAATCGCCTCCACTGCCGCGCCGACGCGCTCGTAGCCCAGCATGCGGCTGATCTCTTCGCGTCGCTTTTGGGGCGTGTAGCCGAGAAACTCCAGCTCCTTCTGGCGGGCGCAGAAGCTGGTCTGGAACTGCAGGTGGTTCATCCCCAGCAGCTGCTCCACCAGTCGGTTGACGGCGTTTGCGCCGCGCGCGAGCGAGAGCCACGCGCCATCGGGATTCAGCTGCGCCAGCTCCGCATCAGTCGGCGTGCGCCGCACCCGATAGCGACGACTGCCCAGCGCGAACTCCAGCAGCACGCGCACCTTCGCCCCGCCTTGCGACCACAGGAAGCGCAGGGTGTGCGTATCGTCGCGCAGCACGCGCGCGCCGTACAACGCCCACAGAATCGCCTCCAGCAGCGTCGTCTTGCCCGCGCCGTTCGCACCCACAATCGCCGTCACGCCCGACTCGAACGCCACCTGCGCGTGGGCGTACTGGCGAAAGTTCTCCAGCTCCAGCGCAATCAGGCGCATCGGTTATCGCTTGTCAGTCTTGGGCGTCTTCGGCTGGACATCCTCTTCGGTCTGCCACTTCGGTTCGGGTACCAGCATCGTGAAGGCGGACACAGGGGTCAGCTCGCGCTTGACGCCGTCGATAGACGCGCTTCCCGTGCCCTGCATGGTGAACGCGGCGACGCCCTTGAAGTCGATGCGCACCTCGCGCAGCACTGCCCGCACCGAGTCGTACTTGCCCTCGATGCGCACCGTGCCCTGCCCCATGTAGACCTTCAGTCGCTCGCTCAGCGGGGGCTTGATGCGCACCCCGCGCGGCAGCTGCTTGACCTCGCGGAAGCCCTCAATCTGCACCTTGCCGCGCACCGTGTTGATGACCAGATAGCCGCGCCCGCGAACGACCAGCGTCCCCTCGCCCCGCGAGAAGAAGTTGATTTGCCGCCCTTCGGCAGAGAAAACGCCTGGCTTGGGCGGCTCAGGCTGTTTCGGTTGTTGCGGTTGCGGCGACTCCTGCTTCGACGGCTGCTGCGGCGCGGGCGCGTTGGACCGCTGCGCCACCCCGACCACCAGCACCGCGAACGCCGCGATCAGTGCAACTAGTTTTCTCATGGCGATTACTCCCGCGCGGTATTATACCCGCCCGCGCCCCACCCGCCTCTCCGAATCCTTAGCCACGCTAAACTTCTGGCGAACCCCCCACCCAAAAACCCCACCCGCACCCAAACTTCAACCAATACTCCAACTTCACACCCCAAAACAACGAACTCAAACCAACTCAATCCCTTAGCCACGCTAAATTTCTGGCGAACCTCCCAACCCCTTGAACTCGGATCATATGTCTACCGACCTTCGCCAACCCCTTAGCCACGCTAAATAGTTGAACCTAACGCCACCACACACCCCACACCACCCCCAAAACGCTGCCCAATTTTGAACTCAAAACCACCCCCAAAAACGACCCACACCACCCCCGCTGCAAACCCCTACAAAAGTGGCGAACCTCCCCCGAATTCGCCCTTGAGTTCAAATCGCGTTGGGGTTCGCCACAACGGCTGAGTTCAAAATCGTTGGGAAATGTTAAGAAGCGCGTTGACCCCTTGACAAGGGGGGGGTGTGATGAGGTAGACTATACCGTAGCATTCACCCCCAAGGGTGGGTGCCCGTTGAAACACCGACCAGATCAGCCGGCAACACGCGGGGGCTATAAGGCGGCATGTAGCATTCACCCCCAAGGGTGGGTGCCCGTTGAAACCCTCGAGCACCGTTTTAGCAAGGTTATCGGCATCCCCAAAGCCACGCGAGTAGCATTCACCCCCAAGGGTGGGTGCCCGTTGAAACCCCAGTTGCGCTGCACTACTCGGACAGCTTGGAGACCTACATGCAAGTAGCATTCACCCCCAAGGGTGGGTGCCCGTTGAAACCTACGCGCCCGTAGTAGAGAGATCACGTGGGGGTTTTTGAGTAGCATTCACCCCCAAGGGTGGGTGCCCGTTGAAACTCCCCTGCCGCCGCCGCCTAGCGGGCGCGGGGCGACAACAGGTAGCATTCACCCCCAAGGGTGGGTGCGTGGCGGACGAATGGTTGTGGCGACGCACAGCAAGCAGGGCACGGCGTGCCGTGCCCTGCTACAACGCCACGCCATTCACCCCCAAGGGTGAGTGCTTGTTGGGATTGGGCGGGACAGTGGGGCGAACAGCCGTTCGCCCCTACAGGGGTATGTTCACTGCAAGGGTGGTAGGTATTGGAGCCGACGCTGTGCCTGTGGGGGATACGGCGCGCCGTGCCCCCCCACGCCTGTCGAAATCGCGTACGCGCCCGCATCGGGCACAATCGCGTACTTGATGCCCGCGCCCTGATCCAGTTGCTCGAAGACGGCGACAATCTCGCGCAGGGGGTACACGCCTGTAATCAGCCGTTCGACAGGCAGTTGCCCGTGGCGCAGGCGTTCCAGTGCGGTGTGGGCGTCCTGCGTGGTGAAGTGGAAGCTGCCCAGAATCGTGAGTTCGTCGTAGTGCCAGCGTTCGGCGAGCACCGAGACGGTTTCGCCCTTTGCCAGCCCGCTATACAGCAGCACCTTGCCGCCGGGCGCGGCGAGGTTGGGGGCGAGTTCCCAGATGGCTTTCGCGCCTGTGGCTTCCACAACCACATCTGCGCCGCCGTCGGTGAGCCGAAGCGCCTGCGCCTGCCAGTCGGCGTCGTCGCTTGCCTGTATGATGTGCTGGGCGCCGAGGGCGCGGGCGAGTTCGAGCCGTTCCGCGCGCCTGCCGACCACGACCGTCTCGCAGCCGCGCGCCTGCGCTTCCATTAGGTGCAGGTAGCCCATCGCGCCCGTGCCCACGATGCACACCCGCTTGCCGGGCAGCGGCTCCAGTTGCCGCCATGCGTGGATGACGCACGCCAGCGGCTCCACGAACGCCCCCTGCAGGTCGCTCAGCCCCTGCAACTGGAACACATGCTGGGCGGCGACCCGCGCGTTGATGCGCAGGTACTCGGCGTAGGTTCCCAGCACGACGGCGTCGAACAGGCGGCGGCACAGGTTGGGGCGTCCGCGCTGGCAGAGGGGGCACGCGCCGCAGGGGGCGGTCGGCAGCCAAGTCACGCGCTGCCCGACCTGCAGGTGCGACACCCCGTCGCCGACGGCGACCACCTCGCCCGCGCCCTCGTGCCCGAACAGCCCGAACGGCAACTTCGCATGCCCGCGCCGATAGGTCTTGAGATCCGTGCCGCAGGTGAGCGCGACCCGCACGCGCACGACCACCTCGCCCGCATCGGGTACGGGGATGGGCGCGTCCTGCAACCGCAACGCACGCGGGGCGTCCAGCCATGCTTGAAGCACGCCAAAAGTGTACCCCCGCCGTAAGGTTCCCCCTGCAAGCAAGGGGAACCGTGAAGAGGTGTACCTGCTCTGTGAAATCGGGTACAATCTGAGTGGTGAGACCTATGGACACGCGCGTTCAAGAGATTGTGCTGCGCGACTCCTCCACACCCGCGATTCCGAATCTGGAGATGGGCGGGAATGTGCTGGTGACGCGCTTGGACGAGATTGTGAACTGGGCGCGGCGCAACAGCATCTTTCCGCTGACCTTCGGGCTGGCGTGCTGCGCGATTGAGATGATGTCGTCGGCGGCGTCGCGCTTCGATTTGGCGCGGTTCGGGATGGAGGTGTTCCGCGCCTCGCCGCGTCAGGCGGACTTGATGATTGTCGCGGGGCGCGTCAGCAAGAAGATGGCGCCCGTGCTGCGCCAGATTTACGACCAGATGCCCTCGCCCAAGTGGGTGGTCTCGATGGGCGCGTGCGCGTCCTGCGGGGGGATTTTCAACAACTACGCGATTGTGCAGGGCGTCGACCAGATTGTGCCTGTCGATGTCTATGTGCCAGGCTGTCCCCCGTCGCCTGACGCGCTGATTTACGCGCTGATTAAGTTGCAGCAGAAGATTCGCACGCAGCGGCTGGGGATGCTGCTGGAACTGACCCCGCGCGCCGAGACGCCCGCGCTGGAGACAAGCGACGGGACCCGCGCGATTGAGGCAAGCGATGCACGCAAGTAGCGATGATTGGATGGCGCAAGCCAAACGCGACCTTGAAGGCGCGGAGTGGGCGATCCGAGGGGGCTACTATGAGTGGGCGTGCTTTATGTGCCAGCAAGCCGCCGAGAAGGCGCTCAAAGCCGTCTATGTGGAGCGTGGCGCGGATGCGTGGGGACACTCGATACGACACTTGCTGCGCGGGCTCCAAGCCGAGATTGACCCTGCCGAATATCCCCACCTCGACGACTGCGCCCGCGAGTTGGATACCTACTACATCCCGACGCGCTATCCTGACACCCAAAATGGAGGTGTTCCGTATGAGACCTACCAGTCAGCCGACGCGAATCGCGCCCTCGCTTGTGCGCAAAGAATGCTACGGCTCTGTGACGATTTACTGGCTGGATCGTGAGGCGGCACGCCAGCAGGTGCGTGCGGCGGCGCAGCAGTTGGTCGAGGCGCGCCCCGAAGTGGTCGCCGTCTACCTGTTCGGCTCGCTGGCGACCAACAAAGCGACCCCGCGCAGCGACGCCGACATCCTAATCGTGCTGCGCACAAGCGACCAACCCGTCTGGTTCAAACGCGCCTACGACTACTTCCCCTACTTCGACGCGGTGGAGATGCCCACCGAACTGTTCTGCTACACGCTCGACGAGTTGCCGCGCAAAGCTGTCGCGCGGCACGCCCTGCAGTACGCCATTCTTATGGCAGGAAGCGAAATCCGCAACGAGGTGCCCGTATGAATATCGTGCGTGATGTGCTCAAACCTATCGGCAAGGGTCTGAAAATCACGATGCGCCACTTTCTGGAGCCGAAAGACACGGTCTCCTACCCCGAACAGCGCAAGGAGCAGTTCGCCCGCACGCGCTGGAAGCATGTGCTGCTGCGCTACGAGAACGGGCTGGAGCGGTGCATCGGCTGTTCGCTGTGCGCGGGGGCGTGCCCTGTGCGCTGTATCTATGTGGAGGCGGCTGACAACACCGACACCGAACGCTACTCGCCCGGCGAGCGGTACGCCAAGCGGTACGAGATTAACCTACTGCGCTGCATCTACTGCGGCTACTGCCAAGACGCCTGCCCAACGGGCGCCATCGTGCTGCGCGAAGACTACGAACTGGCGGACTACACACGCGAGTCGTTTATCGCCACCAAAGAGATGCTGCTGGAGCCGTTGCCCGTGCGCGACGAGGTCGCCGAAGGCGTGAAGTAAGGGTCGGCGGCGCAGTCGCCTCCAGCGGAAACGGGCAGGAATCTGACGCGCCTGCGCGAATTCGGGGGCTATGTCCGCCTTCAAAATCGGCATCAACCGCTGGACACTGCCCGCCAACTGGGATGTCAAAACCTGCCTGCGCGTCGCCAAAGAGTCGGGCTTCGACGCGATTGAGTTCAACATGGACCTCGAGGGCGCGCTCAGCCCGGCGACCAGCGATGCGGACGCGCAGCAAATCCGCCGCGACGCCGACGCGATGGGCGTTGCACTGAGTTCGCTCTCCACAGGCGTCTACTGGCAGAAGCCGTTCACGCACCCCGACCCGCAACTGCGCGCCGAGTCGCTGGAGTTGTGCCGCCAGCAGTTGCGGCTGGCGCAGGCGTTGGGCGTGGATGCGATTCTGGTCGTGCCTGGGGTGGTGACGCCCGATGTGCCCTACGATGTCGCCTACGAACGCGCCCGCGACGCCCTGCAACAGTTGGCGCCCGAAGCCGAACGGCGCAAGGTCGCCATCGCCATCGAAAATGTGTGGAACCGATTCCTGCTCAGCCCGCTGGAGGTGCGCGACCTGATAGACCGCCTCGGCAGCCCGTATGTCGGCGTCTACTTCGACGCGGGCAACATTCTGGCGTATGGCTACCCGCAGCACTGGATTGCGATTCTGGGCGCGCGCATCAAGCGGGTGCATGTGAAGGACTTTCGGGGCGACATTGGCAACATTCAGGGCTTTGCGAACCCGTTGCAGGGCGATGTGCCGTGGCTGGCGGTGCGGAGCGCGCTGGAGTCGGTCGGCTATCGGGGCTACATCACGGCGGAGGTTGGGGGCTATCGGCTGTTCCCCGAACTGGGGCTGCGCCACATCGCCGACGCGCTGCGCGCCGTGTTCCAGAGTTAGGGGGTTTGGGGACGCCCTCATGACCTCCTGATAGGGGTACACCGTTTGGGTTCACCGCATGCGGAACGGACGCGCGTTCTTCGCCCTCACCCCCAGCCCCTCTCCCACGCTGTGGGAGAGGGGTGTAGGGGCGCACGGCGGTGCGCCCTGCTTTGGAGTGCTGAAGCGTTAGCTTCAGCATCAGGCGGAAGCGAAGCTTCCGCACTCCACAATCCCCCTCGCCCGCTCGCGGGAGGGGGGGACACAGGGAGTAAGGGGCTAAGAGGCTCTCATCACTCCTCGTGCCCTTCGTACTTCTCCTTGAGGGCTTGCACGACGGCAGGGTCGGCGAGGGTGGTCGTGTCGCCCAGCGCGCGCCCCTCCGCAATATCGCGCAGCAGGCGGCGCATAATCTTGCCGCTGCGCGTCTTGGGCAGGTCGGCGGTGAAGAATATCTGGTCGGGTCGGGCAATCGCGCCGATTTTCTGCGCCACATGCTGCTTGAGGGCGTCCTTGAGGCTCTCGTCGGCGGGGTAGCCCTCCTTGACAATCACGAACGCCGCGACGCCCTGCCCCTTGATGTCGTGGTGGACGCCGATTACCGCCGCCTCCGCCACCGCATGGTGGTCTACCAGTGCGCTCTCCACTTCCATCGTGCTGAGGCGGTGCCCCGACACATTAATTACATCGTCCACGCGCCCCAGCAGCCAGAAGTAGCCGTCGTCGTCTTGGCGTGCGCCGTCGCCCGTGAAGTATAGCCCGTCGTACTTGCTCCAGTAGGTCTGGATGAAGCGTTCGGGGTCGCCCCACAGCCCGCGCGTCATCGACGGCCACGGGCGCGTAATCACCAAGTAGCCGCCCTGATTTGCGCCCACAGGCTCGCCCTTGTCGTTCAGGATGGCAGCGAAGACGCCCGGAAACGGCTTGGTCGCCGAGCCGGGCTTCGTGGCGACGATGCCTGGCAGCGGGGTAATCATAATCGCGCCCGTTTCGGTCTGCCACCAAGTGTCCACAATCGGGCAGCGTCCGCCGCCGATATGCTCGTGGTACCACATCCACGCTTCGGGGTTAATCGGCTCGCCGACCGACCCCAGCAGGCGCAGGCTGCTCAGGTCGTGCTTGCGCGGGTACTGCTCGCCCCACTTCATGAACGCGCGAATGGCGGTCGGCGCGGTATACAGAATCGTCGCGCGATACTTCTCCACAATCGCCCAGAATCGGTCGCGGTCGGGGTAGTCGGGCGCGCCTTCGTACATAATGCAGGTCGCCCCGTTCGACAGCGGTCCGTACACCAGATAACTGTGCCCCGTCACCCAGCCGACATCGGCGGTACACCAAAACACATCCTCGTCCTTGAGGTCGAACACCCACTTGGCGGTCAGCGTCACGCCCGTCATATAGCCGCCTGTGGTGTGCATAATCCCCTTGGGCTTGCCCGTCGAGCCAGAGGTATACAGCAGGTACAGCAGGTCTTCGCTGTCCATCGGTTCGGCGGGGCAGGTCAGTGGGGCGTTGTGCATCAGTTCGTGCCACCACAGGTCGCGTCCGTCTTGCATGTTCACGGTGTAGTCGCCGCCGATGCGCTGGTAGACGATGACCTTCTGCACCGAGTCGGTCTGGCGCAGGGCGTCGTCGGCGTTGCGTTTGAGGGGCACGATGCTGCCGCGTCGCCAGCCGCCGTCGGCGGTGATGAGCACCTTCGCCTGCGCGTCGCGGATGCGGTCTGCCAGCGCGTCCGCGCTGAAGCCGCCGAACACCACCGAATGCGGCGCGCCGATACGCGCACACGCCAGCATCGCAATCACCGCTTCGGGAATCAGCGGCATGTAGATGCACACGCGGTCGCCTTTCTGTACCCCCAGCGACTTGAGGACATTCGCGAACTTTTGGACTTCACGGTGCAGGTCGCCGTAGGTCAGCACGCGCTCGTCGCCAGGCTCACCTTCCCAAATCAGCGCCGCTTTAGTGCGCCGCCAAGTCTGCGCGTGGCGGTCAACGCAGTTGTAGCACGCATTCAGTTTGCCCCCGATGAACCACTTTGCGTAGGGCGGGTTCCACTCCAGCACCGTGTGCCACTTTTCGAACCAGTGCAGGCACTGCTCGGCGTGTTTTGCCCAGAACGCTTCGTAGTCCCGCGCCGCCTCGTCGTACACGGCGGGATCGCTGATGTTCGCCTGCTTCACAAACTCGTCCGAGGGCGGGAACACCCGCGTCTCTTGCAACAGTGCATCAATCGCCGTCGGTTGCATCGCATCGCCTCCTTCAGATGGGGGGATTCGGCAGGGCACGGCTCCTTCCTGCCGGCGTGCTGTGTTGCTTTCACCCCCTTTGCCTCCTCTACTGCGCGGCGGGCGAGGGGGGATTATGGAGTGCGGAAGCGAAACTTCCGCCCCGCTGAAGCTGCGCTTCAGCACTCCAAACGGGCCAGCGTGCTGTCACCCCTCTCCCACAGCGTGGGAGAGGGGCTGGGGGTGAGGGCAGATCGGAGTTATATCAATCGCGCGTTCAGAGTTCATCGCGACAGAGCAGGACGGTACAGCAGCAGCCGCAGCCCGTTCAGCACGACCAGCAGCGTGCTGCCCTCGTGCCCGACGACGCCGAGGGGCAGGCGCAGGTTGGCGACGAAGGTCAGGATCACCAGCGCGACAATCACGCCCGTCGCGAAGAGGAGGTTCTGCTTCAGGATGCGCATCGCCTGCCGACTGAGCGCGAGCGCGTAAGGCAGGTTGCTTAGATCGTTGCCGACGAGCGCGACATCGGCGGTTTCGAGGGCGACATCGGTGCCTGCGCCCATCGCGACGCCGACTTCCGCTGCGGCGAGCGCGGGCGCGTCGTTTACCCCGTCGCCGACCATCGCCACCGCGCCGTACTCCGCGTTCAGTTGGCGCAGCGCGTCCAGTTTCTCGTCGGGCAGCAGGTCGGCGTAGATGCGCTTGATGCCCGTCTGCTGGGCGACGGCGCGGGCGATTGGCTCCGCGTCGCCCGTGAGCATGGCGATGCAGGGGATGTCCAACGCGCGCAGTTGGGCGACCGCCCCCGCCGCTTCGGGACGCACCCTGTCTGCCGCCGCGGCGACGGCCAGGAACCGCCCGCCGACCCAGACCACCATCGCCGTCTTGCCCGCCTGACGGAGCGACTGCACCGCCTGCACCGCCGCGTCAGGCATCGGGAGGTCTTCGAACAGGCGCAGGTTGCCGATGCGCGCTTCGGAGCCGTCTGCAAGCGTGGCAACGATACCCTTGCCAGGCAGGGCTTCCACGCGCGACACAGGGCGCGGGGTGTAGCCGCGCGCCGAAGCCGCCTCCAGCAGCGCACGCGCCAGCGGATGCTCCGAACGCGACTCCACATCGGCAATCGCCTGCCACGCCTCTGGCTCGGACGCGCCTGCCATCAGCACGAGGTCGGTGAACGCCAGTTTGCCCTCCGTGAGCGTGCCCGTCTTGTCGATAGCGAGCGCGCGGACGCCCGCCAAGCGTTCAATCGGCTCGCCGCCTTTGAACAAAATGCCCCGCCGCGCGGCGTTGGCGATTGCGCTCAGCAGCGTTGCGGGCGTGCTAATGACCAGCGCGCAGGGCGAGGCGACCACCAGCAGCGTCATGGCGCGGTAGAAAGCGTCGGGGAAACTCCAGCCGATAAGCGGCAGCCCCAGCGCGACCGCCGCCGCGCCGCCGATTACCGCCAGCGCGTACCGCTGCTCGAACCGCTCCAGCCAGCGCTGCGTGCGCGCCTTCTGCTCTTGCGCCTGCTCCACCAACTGCAGGATGCGCTGCAGCAGCGTCTCGGCAGCGGGGGCGCGCACTTCGATCTCCAGCGTGCCGTTGCCGTTCACCGTGCCCGCAAACACGGGGTCGCCGACGGTCTTGTAGACGGGCACGCTCTCGCCCGTAATCGGCGACTGGTCGACATGCGACTCGCCCAGCACGACCACGCCGTCGGTCGGGATGCGCTCGCCAGGGCGGGTCAGCACGCGGTCGCCGACTTGCAGGTCTTCCACAGGCACAGTCTCGGTTCCTGTGGGGGTGATTCGCGTGGCGGTGTCGGGCTGGAGCGTCATCAGGGCGCGCACGGCGTTGCGGCTGCGGGCGAGCGCGTAGCTCTGCAGCGTGTTGGACAGCGAGAACAAAAACAGCAGCGTCGCGCCTTCGGGCGCCTCGCCGACCATCGCCGCGCCAATCGCCGCCGCAATCATCAGGAAGTTCACATCGAGCCGCCGCTCCTTGAGGGTTTGGTAGCCGTCCAGCACGCCGAAGTAGCCGCCTGCGAGGTAGGCGACGGCGTAGGCGAAGTTCGCCAGCGTCGCCTGCTCGCCCCAGCGCAGCAGCCCGCCTGCGACAATCATCAGCAGCGTCAGCGCAGCCAGTATCGGCTCCCAGAAGGCGCGACTGCGCCAGCGCGGGACGGGTCGCTCCAGCGCCTTGACCCGTCGCAGGATGCGGTCGGTCGGCTCGGCGGGGGCGTGTTCCTGCTCGACGGTCAGCGTCTCGCCGTCGAAGTGGGCGCGGTAGACGACGCCGTTGAGTTGCCAGCGTTTGCCGTGCTGGGCGACGCTGGGGCACGCGGCGCACACGCCCGATTCGGGATTGCGCAGGCTACAATCGGGCGCGCGCACGCCCAACTCGCGCAGCAACGGCTCGACGGCTTGACGCGCCGACTCGGGGCTGAGGCGTTCAGGGTCGTACTCCACCTCCACGGTGTCGTCGCGATAGCGGTAGCGCACGCGCCGCAGCCCCCGATTCGCCAGCGCGACCTTCGCCATCTCGTCGACGCACGAGTCGGCTTCGGCGAGCCGCTTGCGTACATAGCGCACGATGCCCATTACGCGCTCTCCTTGCCGTTGCGCTGCGCCGCGCGGCAGTCGGGGCACAGCCCGTAATACACAATCCGCGCGCCCTGCACCTCGTAGCCCGAACGCTGCTCCACGATGTGCTGAATCTCATGCACCAGCCGCTCGTCGAAGTCCACCACGCGATGGCAGCGCACGCACACGAGGTTGATATGCGGCGTCAGGTCGGCGTCGAAGTGCTCCGCGCCGTCGCCCGCGTCGCCCAGCGCATGCACCAGTCCCATCGATTTTAGCACATGCAGCGTCTTGTAGACCGTCGCCAAACTCAGCGTGGGGAACTGGGGCAGCAGTTGGTGGTAGATCATCATCGCCGTCGGGTGGTCTTTGCTCTCTGCCAGCACTTGGCAGATAGCCACGCGCTGTGGGGTCAGCCGCAGCCCCGCTTGCTTCAGCCCGATGATTAGTCGGTTCATCATCGCCTCCTATGGAAAATGGTTCTCTGAAGCGAATTATACTCTACAAGGCAGGCGCGTGTCAAGGGGGCGGCTTGAGGTATCCTACCCACTCGATGGCGGAGCGCGTGTTGTTGGGCGATGGGCAGCCGCTGCTGATACGCGAGGCGCAGGTGCGCGAGGTTCTCACGATGCCCCGCGCGATTGACGCGCTGGAGGCGGCGTTCCGCGACTGGGCGCACGGCAGGGCGACGAACCAGCCGCGTCAGCGCGTCTACACCCCGCAGGGCGCGCTGCACCTGATGGGCGCGGCGTGGCACAGCAAGGGCTACATCGGCTACAAGGCGTACTTCTCGTTCCCGACAGGCACGCGCTTCCATATCGTGCTGGCGTCGGCGCACACGGGCGAGTTGTTGGCGCTGCTGGAGGCGGACTGGCTGGGTCGGGTTCGCACGGGCGCGGCGTCGGGGCTGGCGACGAAGTACCTCGCGCGCGAGGACGCGGCGACGGTCGCGATTCTGGGCGCGGGCGCGCAGGCGGAGACGCAACTGCAGGCGGTGTGCGCCGTGCGCCCCATCCAGCAGGCGCTCGTGTTCAGCCGCACGCCCGAAACGCGCGCCGCCTTCGCCGAACGGATGACCGCCCAACTTGGCGTCCCCATCCAGCCCGCCGAGAGCGTCGAACAGGCGGTCGCCGAAGCCGATGTGATTTGCACGATTACCAGCGCGCGGGAGCCGATTTTGCAAGGCGCGCTGCTGAAGCCCGGCATGCACCTCAACGCGGCGGGGGCAAACGCGCTGGCAAGGCGCGAACTGGACACCTTCGCCGTCGGGCGATGTGAACGCATCTTCGTGGACGACCCCGCCCAAGCGCGCACGGAAGCCGCCGAACTCATCGTGCCCATCGAACTGCGCAAACTGAGTTGGGAGCGCGTGCATCCGCTGGCGCATCTGGTGGGCGGACTGCTGCCCCCGCGCCAGTCGCCCGAAGAGATCACGCTGTTCAAGTCGCTGGGGATTGCGCTGGAAGATGTCGCCGCGGCGGCTGTGGTCTATGAGTCGCTGCGCGAATGAACCTGCACAAACCTCGCGCGTCTATCAGCCTTGAAACCGATGCCGCCGACGCGGTGTAGGCTATAATAGACGCACAGGGGGTAATTATGCAGGAACGCAAACAGCAGGGCGCGCCGCTCTGTGAGCGCGCCGCGGGCGAGTTCTGGGCGGCGGAGATGTCGCGCCGACAGTTTCTACGCGCGGGCTTGACGCTGGTCGCGGTCGGCTTGGCTGCGCCGCCATGGCTGGCGCACATCGCGCACGCCGACGCGCAACGCCTCCGCAAAGGCGAACAGTTGCCCAACGACCATATCCTCGTCGTGCTGCAACTCACGGGCGGCAACGACGGGCTGAACACGATTGTCCCGTATCGCGACGAGTTGTATTACCGCGCGCGCCCGACGCTGGCAATCCCCGAATCGCAGGTCGTGCCGCTGGATGAGCGGCTGGGTCTGCACCCCGCGCTGGAGCCGCTGAAGGCACTGTACGACCAGCGCGCGCTGGCAATCCTGCAGAATGTCGGCTACCCGAACCCGAATCGGTCGCACTTCCGCTCGATGGAGATTTGGCAGACCGCCGACCCCGACGGCTACAGTCGCTACGGCTGGCTGGGCAAGTATCTGGACACGCTGACCGACGCGGCGGCGAACCCCGTGATGGCGATTAGTTTCACGCAGGAGTTGCCCCTCGCGCTGCACAGCAAGCGGGCGCAAGTGCCGTGCTTCGCGAGCCTTGCCGACCTGCAGATGATGACGCGCGACCCCGAACTGGAGAACACCCTCAAGAGCCTCGCCGAGGCGGACGAGCGCAAGATGGACAGCCCCGCTACTGTCGTGCGCCAGTCGACGCGCACTGCGCTGCAGGCGATGGAGTACCTGCGCGAGCGCGTGCGCGGCTACCAATCGCAGGCGCAGTACGGCAACGACCCGTTCGCGCGCGGGCTGCAGCAGGCGGCGCAGATTATCGCCACCGCGCCCCACACGCGCGTGCTGTATGTGTCGGTGAACGGCTTCGACACCCACGCGGGTCAGGCGACCACGCACCAGCGGCTGCTGAGCCAGTTCGCAGGGGCGGCGCGCGCCTTCTACAGCGAGTTGCAGACGCTGGGCAAAGCCGACAAGACGCTGCTGATGGTCTTCTCCGAGTTCGGCAGGCGCGTGAACGAAAACGGCAGTCTGGGCACCGATCACGGGGCTGCCGCGCCGATGTTCCTGATTGGCGGGCGCGTCAAGGGCGGACTGCACGGCGACCCGCCCGATTTGCGCAACCTCGATGGCAACAACGACCTGCGCATGCAACTCGACTTTCGGCGCGTGTACGCCACCGTGCTGGAGTGGCTGGGCGGCGACCCCGAAGCCGTGCTGGGCAAAGGATTTGCGCCCATACCCGTAGTCTGACGCCAACTGCGCGTGTGCCCAAGCGGGGGCGTGTATGGAGTGCGGAAGCGCAGCTTCCGCCCGACGCTGCCGCGAACGGCACGCGGAACTATGGAGTGCGGAAGCGCAGCTTCCGCCCACGCTGAAGCTGACGCTTCAGCACTCCAAAAGCACTGGCGTGTTCCCCCCTCGCCCGCCTGCAGGAGAGGGGGGCAGCGGGGAGGGCGAAAACGCCCAATTGGTATACTTCTTATATGCCCAGCAACGCCCTCTACTACGGCGACAATCTGGAGGTGATGCGCAAGTACCTGCCCGACGAGGGCATCGACCTCGTCTACCTCGACCCGCCCTTCAACAGCAACCGCGACTACAACCTGCTGTTTCGGGAGCAGTCGGGCGAACCCGCGCAGGGGCAAATCAAAGCCTTCACCGACACTTGGCAGTGGAGCGAACGCGCCTACGACGAGTTCTGCCAGACCTGCCCCAAGCCCGCGCTGGTAGAGTTAGTGCAGGGGTTCGTGCGCACGCTGGGGCGGAACGACCTAACGGCATACTTGGTGATGATGGCGCCGCGTTTGGTGGAGTTGCATCGCGTGCTGAAGCCGACAGGCAGTCTGTATCTACACTGCGACTCGACGGCGAGCCACTACTTGAAGGTGATGCTGGATGTGATTTTCGGGGCGCGCAACTTTCGGAACGAGATTGTGTGGGTGCGCGACCCCGCAGGCAAAGGCGGCAAGCGCGTCAGCCGCCAGTGGCCCCGCAACATCGATGTGCTGCTGTTCTACACAAAATCCGATACCTACGCCTTCCACCAGCAGTACCTCCCGCTAACCGAAGAGCAGAAGCAAGCCTACCGCTACGAAGATGCGCGGGGACGCTACAAGGCGGTTCAGCGCGGCAACTACAGCGACGAAATGTTGGAACGGTTCCGTGCTGAGGGGCGTATCCACATCTCCAGCACGGGCAAGGAGTACCTGAAATACTGTCTTGATGAGGTGCGGGCGACCGTCGGCAGCGTCTGGGACGACATCCCAGGCTTCGGCACGCGCACGGCGGCGGCGGAACTACTCGGCTACCCGACCCAGAAGCCCCTTGCGCTGCTGGAGCGCATCATCCAAGCCTCCAGCAACGAGGGCGACACCGTGCTTGACCCGTTCTGCGGCTGCGGCACTGCCATGTCGCCGCCCACAAACTCAACCGACGCTGGATCGGCATCGACATCACCCACCTCGCGATTGCCCTCATCAAGTACCGACTCAGCGATATGTTCGACCTCGCCGAAGGCAAAGACTACCGCGTCGTCGGCGAGCCGACCAGCGTAGAAGACGCCCGCGCCCTCGCCCAGCACGACCGCGACGAGTTCCAGAAGTGGGCGATCGGTCTCATCCCGCGCGCCCGCCCCTACCAAGACAAAAAGGGCAAGGACACGGGCATCGACGGCGTGCTGTTTTTCAAGGACGACCTGAAAGACCCCAAGCGCGCGTTGATACAGGTCAAGAGCGGCAGGGTGAGCGTGAAGGACATCCGAGACTTTCGGGGCGTGTTGGAGCGCGAGGGGGCGACTTTGGGGCTGTTCGTGACTTTGGAGCCGCCGACGCGGGATATGGTTCAGGAGGCGGCGCAGGCGGGGGGTTACACGACGCCGTTGGGCAACTTGCGCATCCCGCGCCTGCAGATTCGCACGGTGGAGGCGTTGCTTGGGGGCGAGGGGTTCGCGATTCCGAGCGCGGCGTTGCTGATGGGCGTGGCGCAGGCAGAGCGCGTCGCAGCCACAAGCGAGCAAAAGGCGTTGGAGATGTAGGGCGTCGATGAATCCTTTTCCCACCTTCCTGACTCTAACTCTCATGGAGGTAATGCATATGCAGACCTACACAGCAGTAGGAGCGGCGCCGACTAAGGCGCGAGAGACCTATCGGCATCGTGTCGCGATTATCGGCGGCGGCACGGCGGGCATCACCGTCGCGGCGCAGTTGGCGCGGCGGGGGATCCACGATGTCGCCCTGATTGAACCTTCGCCGAAGCACTACTACCAGCCGTTGTGGACGCTTGTGGGGGCTGGCGTCGCCAAGGCCGAGCAGAGCGTGCGGGACGAGGCGCGCTTCATCCCCAAAGGCGTGCGTTGGGTGCAAGACTACGCCGTCGAAATCGACCCCGAACAGCAACTCATCTGCACCCGCGACGGAACCCGGGTGCAGTACGACTTCCTCGTGGTCGCGCCAGGCGTGGAATCGGACTGGGACAAAATTCAGGGTGCCCACGAGACGCTGGGGCGCAACGGCGTCTCCACCAACTACGGCTACGACCTTGCGCCCAAGACTTGGGAGTTCATTCAGCAGACGCGCGAAGGCGTCGCGCTGTTTACCATGCCCAACACCGCCGAGCCGGGCTACACGATCAAGTGCGGCGGCGCGCCCCAGAAAATCGCCTACATGGCGGCAGACTACTTCCGTATCCACAACCGTCCCGTGAAGGTCATCTACGCCACCGCAGGCGGCGTGCTGTTCGGCGTGCCTGAATTCTGCAAGGTGCTGGAGCAAGTGTGCGAGCGGTACAACATCGAGGTGCTGACGAAGCACGAACTGGTCGCCGTGGATCCTGTGCGCAAGGAGGCGACCTTCGCGCTGAAAGACAAACCTGGCGAGACCAAGACCATCGCCTTCGATATGCTGCACATTGGTCCGCCGCAGCGCGCCGCGTCAATCGTGCGCGAATCGCCGCTGGCGCACCGCGAGGGGCAGATGGTCGGCTTCACCAAAGTGGACATCCACACGCTGCAAAGCCCCGACTACCCGAATGTGTTCGGCTTGGGCGACGCGGCGGGGCTGCCCGTCTCGCGCACAGGCGCCGCCGTGCGCAAGCAAGTGCCCGTGCTCATCAACAACATGCTCAAGGTCATGCAGGGCAAGGAACCCGACAAACGCTACAACGGCTACACTTCCTGCCCGCTGGTGACCGCTTACGGGCGCATGGTGCTGGCGGAGTTCGATTACGACAACACGCCCACGCCCACAATCCCGTTTATCAACACGCAGAAAGAGCGGTTCGACATGTGGCTGCTCAAGAAGTACGGGCTGCCGTTTATGTATTGGAACCTGATGCTGCGTGGGCTGGCGTAGCACGAGGTGCGACGATGCAGCGTTTAGGGCTATTTGTGGGCACAATCGGGCTATTGCTGGCTGTGAGTGTGGGTCAGCAGGCGTCGGAAGCGGCGTTGCGCGAGCGGGCGCGCGCTGCTTCCGACGCGCTGCTGCAGCGACTGCTGGGACGGCTCAATCAAGAGTACCAGGCAGGCGGCGCGCAGCGCGGCGCGCAGGTCTGCGCCCAAGTAGCGCAGTCGCTCACACGCCAAATCGCGGCGGAGCAAAATGTCCAAATCCGCCGCGTCTCGCTCAAGAACCGCAACCCGCGCAACGCGCCCGATGCATGGGAGCGACAGGTGCTACAACGCTGGGAACGCGACCTGCAAGCGGGCAAGCCAATTGGCGAAACGGGGCAGTGGCGCACCGAGCGCGGACAGCGTGTCTACCGCTATATGCGACCGATTACGATTGCCATGCCGCTCTGCTTGGAGTGCCACGGCGACCCGAAGACCATCACGCCTGAGGTGCGTCGCATTATCCGTCAAAACTACCCCAACGACAAAGCCACAGGCTACAAACTGGGCGATTTGCGCGGCGCGTTCTCAATAACCCTTACACCGAAGGAGATGCAACGATGATCTTCCGACAAATCTACGAGGATGGCTTGGCGCAGGCGTCCTACTTTTTCGGATGCCCTGCGACGGGGGAAGCGATGGTGATTGACCCCCGACGCGATATCGATGTCTACCTGCAGTTGGCGCAAGAGACGAACCTGAAGATTGTCGCGGTCGGTGAGACGCACATCCACGCCGACTTTTTGTCGGGCGCGCGCGAGTTGGCGCATGCCACAGGCGCGACGCTCTACCTCTCCGACGAAGGCGACGAGAACTGGAAGTACCGCGGGCTGGAGGGCTTCAAGGCGCGTCTGCTCAAAGACGGCGACGAGTGGACAATCGGCAACATCCGCGTGCGCGCCGTCCACACGCCCGGACACACCCCCGAACACATCACCTTCCTGCTCTACGACGGCAAAGAGGCGACCGACCCGATCATCGCCATCACGGGCGACTTCATCTTCGTGGGCGATTTGGGTCGCTCCGACCTGCTGGAGGAGGCAGCGGGCATCAAGGGTACGGCGGAGCCAGGCGCACGCAAACTGTACCAGAGCCTCGTGCGCTTTATCGAGCAGCCCGACTACCTGCAGATTTGGCCTGGACACGGCGCGGGCTCGGCGTGCGGCAGGGCGTTGGGCGCGCTGCCCGCAACCACGCTCGGCTACGAGAAGCGGCATGCGTGGTGGGCGCGCGCAGTCGCCAACTACAACGAGGAGCAGTTCGTCAAGGATCTGCTGGCAGACCAGCCCGAACCGCCGACCTACTTCGCCGTGATGAAGCGGCTCAACCGCGACGGGATGCCGATTCTGGGCAAGTTGCCCGAGCCGCCCCGCCTGACGCCCGAAGCGTTCCAAAACGCGCTGCAGGAAGGCGCAGTGCTGGTGGACACGCGCGATAGGTTCGCCTTCGCGGGCGGGCACATCAGCGGCGCGATCAACATCCCTACAGGCAGTATGTTCTCCACTTGGGCGGGGTGGCTGCTGCCGTATGACAAGCCCCTGATCCTGCTCGCGCCCGCCGAACAGATCGAAACGCTCGTACGGCAACTCATCCGAGTCGGGCTGGATCATGTCATCGGATACATCCCGTCGTTGGAGGGCTACGCGCCCAGCGAACTCGAAATCGTGCCGCAGGTCACGGCGGAGCAGGCGCATCGGATGTGGCAGTCGGGCGAGGCGGTGATTCTGGATGTGCGCGGGCTATCCGAGTACCGCGAGGGGCATATCCCGAACGCGCTGCACATCCACGCGGGGCGCGTGGTGCAACAGGCGCACGCGATTCCCAAAGACCGCCCCGTGATTGTCCACTGCCTCGCGGGCGGACGCTCCAGTACGGCGATCAGCGCGCTGATGGCGCTCGGCTACCGCAACCTCCACAACCTCACAGGCGGCATCCTCGCGTGGCAGGAACACAACTTCCCCCTTGAGTCCAACTGAACGCACCTCTCCTTCCACCTCCCGCGGGACGGCTTGAGCTGTCCCGCGGTTTTTTATACCAATCGCAAAGCCAAAGTTCACAAAAACAGCAGTTGATGACCCCCTCCTGCAGGTCTGATTAGGGTACTTTTTTTCATACCCGACCCCCTCCATCCTCAACAGGCTCCAACGGGTCAGGAAACCAACCGCAACACAATCCATCCACACACGCCAAAGTCTCCAACCACACCAACAACCAACCCCGACGAAACACACTCACAACACAACGCTTCCGCGACCACAGCGCACCCCACACACGCTCCGACGACGCC
>Ga0101945_1000909_pt1 | contig 37880 bp, 32 predicted proteins | sample DewCreD2012metaG_2_FD_75246 | JGI IMG/M metagenome (GOLD analysis project Ga0101945, IMG submission 75246) | Hot spring sediment bacterial and archeal communities from British Columbia, Canada, to study Microbial Dark Matter (Phase II) - Dewar... ... | reverse complement strand
GAGGGCCAAGGTAGCGATTCAGGCCCTTATGACTTTTTTGGTGATGAATGTGAAGAGGATGGTGAGGCTTCTTTTGATGAAGGAACAGAAGTTAGGAATTTTGGAAACTGGATGAGGAAAAAGAAAGGAGAAAGAAAAGAAAGATAGAGATTAATCCAGAAAGTAACCCCCTGTATCCCATAATTTAGCCTTTCCCTAACTCTCAAAATGAGACTACTCCATAAAGTATTTACTTTTTCAGAAATCTCAAATTGAACCCTTGACAAAAAATTTTATTTATATTAAAGAAAATTTCAATCAATACAATGGTGTATTGAGGACAAGGGCGTCAAAGAAAATGACGCCCTTTTTTTTACAAAGGCGTAATGCTGACAAGGGGGGTCAACTTCATTTCCATCTTACGCTTTAAAGGAGGATGAAGAAAGATGACCTTTGCAAAGCCAAATCGAAGCCCAGCCACCTTCACTAAGAATCGTGTAGAACCTGCTCCCAGTTCCGGGATCTGTGTCACCTGTTTGGATGGTTGTCCGGGTCCCTGTGAAGTGGGTCGTTCTGCTCTTAGAGGAAGGGAGATTCTCTATCCCCAACCTTTTGCAAAAATCACTGCAGGCTCCGAAAAGGATTACCCGGTTGATTTTTCTCATTTTAATATTCAGGGCTCCTGTGTGGGTGCGGTGGGAGTCCCAGCCGATCCAGACCATGCTACCTTCCCCTCCGTGGACATCTCTACTGAAATAGGTGCCAGAGAGAAAATTCAGATGAGAGTCCCCTATTTTACGGGTGCCCTTGGCTCCACGGATATTGCAAGAATCCACTGGGAATCCATGGCCATTGCTGCAGCCATATCGGGAACCCTGGTCGTGGTAGGAGAGAATGTCTGTGGGATGGACCCTCAGGCTGAATTTAAGAATGGACATGTCGTAAGATCTCCAGAGATGGAACGTCGGGTCAAAACGTTTCAGCAATGGTATGATGGAAAAGGAGGTATCATTGTTCAATATAATGTGGAGGATGGGAGATTAGGAGTTCCTGAATATGTGGTCGAGAAACTGGGGGTCCAAATCATTGAACCTAAATGGGGACAGGGAGCCAAAGACATTGGTGGGGAGGTTAAACTTCCTACTTTAGAGAGAGCCCTCCAGCTGAAGAGCAGAGGCTATATTGTCCTTCCCGATCCTGAGGATCCTGTAATCCAGGAGGCGTTCAAGCAAGGAGATTTTAAAGAATTTGAAAGACATTCAAGGCTCGGAATGGTCGATGAAGAAGGTTTCCACAGAGAGGTAGAGAGGCTCAGGAGAATCGGCGTAAAACATATTTCTCTTAAAACAGGGGCCTATCGACCTGCGGATCTGGCCAGGGCCGTTAAATATGCCTCTGATGCCCAGATCGATCTTCTGACAGTGGATGGAGCAGGAGGAGGCACAGGGATGAGTCCCTGGAGGATGATGAATGAATGGGGAATACCAACCGTCTATCTTGAAAGCTGGCTTTATCGATGTCTAAAAAGATTGGATCAAAAGCGTGCCTATATCCCCTCTTGCGCCATGGCCGGTGGCCTTTCGCTTGAAGACCATATCTTTAAAGCCATTGCCCTTGCCGCTCCTTATATTAAAGCCATCTGCCTCGGGAGAGCCTCGATGACAGCTGCCATGGTCGGTCATACCATTGGAGAGATGATTAAGAAAGGAAAAGTTCCTGCAGATATTGCTAAATACGGGACCGACATAGATCATATCTTTATCCTTGCAGCTAAATTGAAGGAGAAATTTGGAAAGGATTTCGAACGAATCCCTACGGGTGCCATCGGGATGATTACTTACTTTGATCGTCTCAGTGCAGGGCTTCAACAGTTGATGGCAGGGGCGAGAAAGTTTGCCTTAAAATATATCACAAGAAATGATATCTGTGCCCTTACCCGTGAAGCCGCCGAGGTTTCCGGTATTCCTTATGTGATGGATGCGGATCAAGAAGAGGTAGATCAAATCTTGGGTTAATGGGAAATGGCTCCGAGAGGGGATGTTAATTACCGATATTCGGAATCTCCCCTCTCGGAGCGAAAATTTCCGAAGCCTAACTTTTCATCAGTTTGCCTAATTTTAAACAGAATTTTCTCTCCCTATACTCGAGATAAAAAATCTTCCCCATAGACTTAACCCTCTAATAATCTTGACTTTTTCATCTCTTCTTATCCCCCGTTATAATTTGGTATAGAGATTGCTGAGTATTAAATCCAAAGGGCAAATTTAAAAAATGAATGTTCTTATTATCAAACATATTGAGATTGAAGGTCCTGGAATAATTGAATATGTATTAAATGCCACAAAGACCTCCTATGAGATTCTAAGCGTTGAAACCTCTTCCAATTTCCCTAAGATTGATCTTTTCAGCCATCTCATCATCTTAGGAGGCTCAATGAACGTCTATGAGGAGGAACGTTACCCCTTCTTAAAAAAAGAAAATCTTCTTATCAAAGAAGCTATACAAAAAGGAAAAGCGGTTTTAGGAATCTGTCTGGGAGCCCAACTCATAGCTAAAGCTCTTGGGGTTAAGATATTTAAGGCTCCTATAAAAGAGATTGGATGGTCAGAAGTCGAATTGACAGACGAGGGGATTCAGGATACCCTTTTCTCCCATTTCCCAAAGAATTTTCAAGTATTTCAGTGGCATGAAGATACATTTGAACTTCCCCAAGGGGCAAAACTCCTTGCCACCTCATCCCTCGTTCCTCATCAAGCCTTCGTTTATGGAAAAGACGCATATGCTCTCCAGTTTCATCTTGAGGTCACTGAAGAAATGATCAGAGAATGGTTGGAAACCTATGAAGATGATTTTCAGAAAGAATCTCAAACCCATCTTTCGAAGTCCCAAATCCTCACCGAAACGGAAATTCATATCGAAACTTATACCAGAAGAGGTCTGAAATTTTTTGAAAAATTTCTAAGGATGAAACCTTAGATTCCATGCGGATCAAACCCACATCAATAGGAGGATCAAAATGAAGATCGATACAGGTGATTCGACTTGGATGCTCATCTCTTGTGCCCTTGTCATGTTGATGACCCCTGGATTAGCCCTTTTTTACGCCGGAATGGTTCGAAGTAAGAATGTTTTAGGAACAATGATGCAGAGCTTTATTGCCTTAGGTGTCATCACTCTTCAATGGGTACTCTATGGCTATAGCCTTGCCTTTGGACCTGATATTGGAGGAATCATCGGAGGTCTGGATTGGATTGGACTAAGGGGGGTGGGTCTTGAGCCTCATCCGGATTACTGTCCTACTATTCCTCATCAAGCCTTCATGATCTTTCAAATGATGTTTGCCATCATTACTCCTGCTCTCATCACAGGCGCCTTTGCGGAACGATTTAAATTCAAGACCTATCTCGTCTTTCTTATTCTTTGGACTACCTTTGTGTATGATCCCCTGGCCCATTGGGTCTGGGGGATGGGTGGGTGGATTAGAAATTTAGGAGCCCTGGATTTTGCAGGAGGATTGGTCGTTCGCATCAGTTCGGGGGTTGCGGCTTTAGCCGCAGTCTTAGTCGTTGGAAAAAGGAAGGGATATGGAGAAAACTCCATGCCTCCTCATAACCTTACAATGACCTGTATGGGTGGAGCCCTCCTCTGGTTTGGATGGTTTGGGTTTAATGGAGGAAGTGCCCTCGCCTCCGGGGCATTAGCCACACAAGCCTTTGTGGTCACCCATATCTCTACAGCCGCGGCTATGTTGTCATGGATGATGGCAGAATGGGTTTACCGTGGTAACCCTACTGTCCTCGGAGCTATCTCTGGAGCAGTGGCAGGTTTAGTGGCGATCACTCCTGCCTCAGGCTTTGTAGGTCCTCTCTCAGCCCTCCTTATTGGCCTTGGGGCAGGAATCTTATGTTATTTTGCAATCAACGCTAAAACAGGGCTCGGATACGATGATTCATTAGACGTGGTGGGAGTCCATGGAGTGGGAGGAACCTGGGGGGCTTTGGCCACAGGTCTTTTTGCCTCAAAGGCCATCAATTCTGCTGGAAGTGACGGTCTTTTCTTCGGCAATCCAACTCTCCTTGCCATTCAAGCCCTGAGTATCCTATCCGCATGGGTCTATTCTTTTTTTGTAACCTACCTCATATTAAAAATTCTTGATTGGACAATGGGAGTGAGGGTCAGTGAAGAGCATGAAATCACTGGTCTTGATCTCACTCAACACGGGGAATCAGGGTATTCATTCTAATTCATTCCAAAATGAATCCTTGATATCTCATTTATCCAAAAGGAGATGAGAGAGAATGAATAGAGGAGAGGGTCAATGAAAAAGATCGAAGCCATTATCAAACCTTTTAAGCTCGATGAAGTGAAGAATGCCTTAACAAAAATTGGGGTTCAGGGAATGACCATCACAGAGGTGAAAGGTTTCGGGCGGCAGAGAGGCCATACAGAGGTCTATCGGGGAACCGAATATAAGATTGATTTCCTCCCCAAGGTTAAAATCGAACTCGTGACAGCAGATGAAATGGTCTCCCAAGTCGTGGAGAATCTTGAACGGGTGGCAAGAACAGGAAAGATCGGAGACGGAAAGATCTTCGTTTCCTCTGTGGAGGAGGTGATCCGAATTCGAACAGGTGAACGGGGGAAAGACGCCCTTTGATAAATTGGGGGTCACCAAAGAAGAACTGATTCAGATCCGAAATCGAATTGCCGGATCTTCAACCCTCCTTATTTCTCCAGAGGAGGCTCTCCAGGAGTATTCAAACAAGCTCGATCAGCTCATTCGAAGGGCCTTTCAATTGGCCCAAGCTCAGGAATCGGTGGGATCAGTTTGTTTGATAGCGGTGGGAGGATATGGAAGGGAAGAATTGGCTCCTTATTCAGATATTGATTTACTTCTCCTTCACTCCTCTTCCAGAGACGAAGAGCTCTCCCCTTTCATTGAACGAGTCCTCTATCCTTTATGGGATCTGGGATTAGAAGTGAGCTGTAGCTCAAGGTCAATCCACGAGTGCCTCAAGATGGCCCAATCCGATTTATATATAAAAACCAGCTTAATCGACAGGCGTTACCTCGATGGGGAATATGAACTCTTTCGAAATTTAAACGATCCCTTCTCCAAAAAGATTCTCTATCGAAACATTAAACCATTTGCGGAGTCCCTGAAGCAAGAACTTCATCTTCGCCACAAAAAATATGAGGATCCTCACTACACCCTGGAACCCAATGTCAAGGAGGGAATTGGAGGATTAAGAGACTTTCAGATGGGTCGGTGGTTGATCCGTGTAAGAGATGAAACCGACCGTTGGGACTCCATCCTTTTTCCCGATCTCTCTCGAAGGTTAGAAAAAAGCGTTCGATTCCTTTGGACGATTAGAATCCAACTCCATCTCCTCAGCCAGAGAAAACAAGAGGATTTCACTTTTGAGCTTCAGGAGAAAATAGCCCCCCTCCTGGGTTTTCCTGATGGGACTAAGGGGATCGAGAAGATGATGAGACAATATCACCTCTCTGCCCAGAGGATTGCGAGCTTTGCTCAAGATCTGCTCAACCACATCCTTCGGGAGCCCTCTGCTTTCAGGAAAACTTTCCTATTTTTCCGACGAAAGAGAATTGATGAGAATTTTGAAATTGCCTTTGGAGAAATTCGTCTTCTTCATCCGATGGCTTTAAAAAGAGATCCTACTCAACTGATGACCCTCTTTCAATACTGCCAATCTTATAAGGTGCTCATGGATTTTCGACTGGAAGAGGCGATCCTCGAGGCCCTCCCTTTCCTCGACGATCGTTTTAGAACTTCAGAAAAAGTGAATCAAATCTTTCTTTCCCTTCTCCGCAGAGGGGAAACCCTCGGCCTTCTCCTTAGAAAAATGCATGATCTTGGAATATTATCCCGATTTATTCCCGAATTCTCAGAAATAGAAGGATTAGTCCATTATGATCTTTATCATATTCATCCAGTAGACCTCCATTCCATTTTGGCTGTAGAGGAGTTAGAAAAGTTGAAGAACGGGTTTTATGAGAAGGAGTACCCTCTTCTGACCACCCTGATGAAAAGGTTAGAAAAACAGGAGATCCTTTTTCTTACAGCCTTACTCCATGATATCGGGAAAGGAAGAGAAGAGGATCATTCTTTGATTGGATCTGTTTTAGGAAAGAGGATTGCACGGCGAATGGGACTTTCAAAAGAGGAGCAAGAGTGGATCGGTTTCCTAATCCAGCATCACCTATTGATGCTTGAAGTCGCTTTTCGAAGAAATCTCCATGATGAGCAGGTCATTTTACGTTTTGCTAAACAAATCAAAGAGGTGCATCGATTAAAGATGCTTTACCTTTTGACTTTTTCAGATATTCGAGCCGTAGGACCGGAGGCCTGGACCCCTTGGAAAAATAGCCTTTTGATGGAACTCTTTCTTAAAACTTCTCATCTTCTTGAAAAGGATCCCCTTGGTGAGCTCTCTTCACAATTTTCTTCTCTTCCTCAGACCTCTGAATATTTAGAATATCTTCCCCTTCGTTATCTCTCCAGTTATCCTCCAGAAGAAGTGGCTCATCATATAGAAATGGCCCGATCGATTGAGACCCATCCCTTAAAGGTGGAATGGGTGATCGATCAAGGGACACGTGGAAAGTTGACAATCTGCACAAAAGACCAGTACGGCCTCTTTTCCAAAATAACGGGCTGTATGTTTTTAAATCGAATCAACATCCTTGAAGCCCGGATCCATACCTGGGACAATGGAATCGCCCTGGATACTTTTTGGGTGGAAGATTTGACCAGAGAGATTGAAAGGCGCCTTGAAGGATTCAAAAAAGATTTACATAGAGTCCTTGTCGAAAAAATTCCACTAAACGATTTGATCTCAAAGAGAGAAGAGCCTGCCAGATTAACCCCGAAAGTGATCCCCAAAGTAAAAAAGGAGGTTAAAATTAACAACGAAGATTCCGATTTCTATACCCTTATTGAAGTCATCGGCGAAGATCGGATGGGCATTCTTTATGAGATTACCCGCACCCTTACTGATTACGGATGTAACATCCATTTTGCAAAAGTCTCCACTCTGGGGAATCAAATTATCGATACCTTTTATGTTCAAGATGAATGGGGAGAAAAGATCACGGATCGGTTTAAAATAGACCATTTAAAAAAAGCCCTCCTTCACCAAATGTCTTAATCCCCATAAATTTCTTTTCCAAATCCATCACTCGGAGGTGGGGAATTAGCCCGAGAGGGGTATTGGATTCACCCTCCCAATTCTTGACAAAAGGAAATGGGTATGATAATTAAAAAAATAGACTGTAAAAAACCTATGGTAAAACTTGGACATTCCATTTGGAAGACCCTCGATCCTTAAAATAAAGATGAAACTTCAACCCAAAGCCATCCTTGCCCTGGAAGATGGAACCGTATTCGAAGGGAAATCTTTTGGATTCCCTGGCGAAAAGACAGGAGAACTTGTCTTTAATACGAGTATGACAGGGTACCAAGAAATCCTGACAGATCCTTCCTATAAAGGTCAGATCGTCATTATGACCTATCCCCTTATTGGAAACTATGGGATTAATAAAGAAGATATCGAATCTCAAACTCCTAAGGTGGAAGGATTCATTATCAAGGAGAATAGCTCCCTTTTTAGCAACTGGCGGGGGGAATGTTCCTTATCCGAATACTTGATCGCCCACCGTGTGATGGGAGTGGAGGGAATGGATACTCGAGCCCTTACCAAACATATCCGCGAGAAAGGGGCTATGAAGGCGATCCTCTCCACGGAAGACCAGGATCGAAATCGCCTGATCGAAAAAGCAAAAGCTTCTCCTGGGCTCATCGGTAGAGATTTAGTCCAGGAGGTCACCTGCGATACTCCCTATGAGTGGAAGGAAGGCCTCCTTTCAGAATTTTCTCTCCCCTCCCCTTCTCCGTCTCCCTTTGAGAGACAGATGAGAGTGGTGGTGATGGATTTTGGAGTTAAATACAATATTCTTAGATCCCTTCGACAGTTAGGCTGTGAGGTCATTGTCGTCCCAGCCTCCTCAAAAACTGAGCAGATCCTTTCTTATCAACCTGATGGGATCCTTCTCTCCAACGGACCTGGAGATCCAGAGGGAGTTCCCTATGCTATTGAAACGGTCAAGGAGCTCCTGGAGCAGAAACCCATTTTCGGAATCTGCCTTGGCCACCAATTATTAGGGTTAGCTTTAGGAGGAAAAACTTTTAAACTTAAATTTGGTCATCGTGGAGCCAATCAACCTGTTAAGGATCTTCGAACGGGAAGGGTGATGATTACTTCGCAAAATCATGGCTTCTGTGTCGATCTTGAAAGTTTAGATCCTAAAGAAGTGGAACTCACCCAGATCAATCTCAATGACCAGACCCTTGAAGGGATGAGACATAAAAAATTGCCAATCTTCTCGGTCCAATATCACCCAGAGGCATCTCCCGGACCTCATGATACCCAATACCTATTTGAAGAATTTATAAAGATGATGAAGAGCCACTCCCATGCCTAAACGAACCGACATCAAGAAGATTCTAATCATAGGGTCCGGACCCATTGTGATTAGCCAGGCCTGCGAATTCGACTATTCCGGGACCCAGGCCTGTAAGGCTTTAAAAGAGGAAGGGTTTGAAGTGGTCCTGGTGAACTCGAATCCTGCTACGATTATGACAGACCCTGAGATGTCCGATCGAACCTACATCGAACCTATCACTCCAGAAGTCGTCACTAAGATCATCGAACGGGAAAGACCTGATGCCCTCCTGCCCACATTAGGCGGACAGACCGGCCTCAATGTGTCCGTAGCTCTTTATGAATCCGGGGTCCTTGAGCACTACGGTGTTCAGATGATTGGGGCTAACTATGAAGCCATCAAGAAGGGGGAAGATCGTAAACTGTTTAAAGAGACCATGAAGAGGGCTGGAATTGATCTCCCAAAGAGTGGCTTCGCCTATTCCCTTTCAGAAGCCATCGAAGTGGCTAAAGAGATTGGATTTCCTCTGGTCATTCGACCCAGTTTTACACTTGGAGGAACGGGAGGAGGGATCGCTTATAATATTAAAGAGTTTGAGGAAATGGCCGCCCGAGGTCTTGAACAGAGTATGATCGGAGAAATTTTGATCGAAGAATCGGTCATTGGCTGGAAAGAATATGAATTGGAAGTGATGAGAGATAGGAAGGACAATGTAGTGATTATCTGTTCTATCGAGAATTTAGACCCTATGGGTATCCACACAGGGGATTCCATTACGGTGGCTCCAGCTCAAACCCTAACCGATAAGGAATACCAGAGAATGAGGGATGCCGCCATTCGTGCGATTCGTGAAATTGGAGTCGAAACCGGAGGGTCCAATATTCAGTTCGCTGTTCGTCCCGAAGATGGGCGGATGGTCATCATCGAAATGAACCCAAGAGTCTCCCGTTCCTCGGCCCTGGCCTCAAAGGCGACAGGATTCCCCATTGCCAAGATTGCAGCAAAATTGGCGGTTGGATACACCCTGGATGAGATTCCCAACGATATTACCCGAAAGACGCCCACTTCCTTTGAACCCACGATCGATTACTGTGTGGTTAAGATTCCTCGATTTACCTTTGAGAAATTCCCTGGAGCGGACCCCACCCTTACGATCTCCATGAAGTCTGTGGGAGAAACGATGGCCATCGGGCGTACCTTTAAGGAAGCTCTTCAAAAAGGACTCCGTTCCCTGGAGATTAAGCGTTATGGGCTGGGCGCCGATGGGAGGGATCTTCTCCCTCATCCCGAGGAGATAAGAGAGAATCCCCATAGGGATAAGATTCTTGAAAAGATCAAGAAGATGCTTTCCATCCCCAATGCAGAGAGAATCTTCTATATTCGAGATGCATTTCTATGGGGGATGAAATTAGAAGAAATTTTTGAACTCACCAGGATTGATCCCTGGTTCTTAAAAAACATTGAAGAAATCGTCCAGTTAGAACAGGAGATCCGCTCTCATGGCCCAAAGGTCAAGGACCTTACGCTCTGGAGAGGATCCCGGTCTTTGGAACAGGTCCAACTCCCAACGCCTCTGCTGCGAAAAGCCAAAGAGTTTGGGTTCTCAGATATTCAACTGGCTCATCTTCTTGGTCTCGATGAAATAAGCATTCGGAAGATGCGAATGGAGAAGGGAATTCTTCCGACCTATAAATTGGTGGACACCTGTGGAGCCGAGTTTGAAGCCTATACCCCTTATTATTACTCCACTTACGAAGTGGAAAACGAGGTGAAACCTTCTTCAAAGAAGAAGATTATGATCCTTGGGGGAGGACCTAATCGAATCGGTCAGGGAATCGAGTTTGACTATTGTTGTGTCCATGCCTCTTTTGCTCTTAAGGAGTTGGGCTACGAAACGATCATGGTCAACTCCAATCCGGAGACGGTCTCCACAGACTACGATACCTCGGATAAACTCTATTTTGAACCCCTAACCCTCGAGGATGTTCTCCATATCGTGGATCTCGAAAAGCCAGACGGGATCATTGTTCAGTTTGGAGGGCAAACCCCTCTAAACCTTGCCATTCCCCTTGAGAAGATGGGTGCCAAAATTATAGGAACGAGCCCTGAAAATATTGATCGAGCAGAGGATCGAAAACGTTTTCAGGCACTTCTGAAAAAGTTGGGGCTAACCCAGCCTCCCAATGGAACTGCCACCTCCATCGAAGAAGCCAAAAGGGTGGCCGAAGAGATTGGTTATCCTGTGCTGGTGATACCTTCCTATGTGTTAGGGGGAAGGGCGATGGAGATCGTCTATGACGATCCTTCACTGGAGGAATTTGTAAAGCGTGCGGTAGAGGCTTCTTCAGAACATCCGATTTTGATTGATAAATTCCTTGAGGATGCCATTGAAGTGGATGTGGATGCCGTCGCGGATGGAAACCGCTGTATCATTGCTGGAATCATGGAGCATATTGAAGAGGCCGGGATCCATTCTGGTGACAGTGCCTGTGTCACTCCTCCCTACTCCTTAACGGATGAACAAATTGAGCAGTTGAAACAGAATACCTACGCCTTGGCCAAGGAACTCCAGGTAGTAGGGTTGATGAACGTCCAGTATGCGATTAAAAACGATATCGTCTATGTATTGGAAGTCAATCCCAGGGCTTCCCGGACGATCCCTTTTATCAGTAAGGCCACAGGAATCCCTTGGGCTAAAGTGGCTGCAAAGGTGATGGTGGGGAAAACCCTTTCCGAATTAGGAATCCATAGAGAGGTAGAAATTCCTCATATTGCCGTAAAAGAATCGGTCTTTCCCTTTAATCGTTTTTATGGAATTGATACCATCCTTGGCCCGGAGATGAAATCCACTGGCGAAGTCATGGGGATTGATACGGATTTTGGAGTGGCTTACGCCAAATCTCAAATTGGGGCAGGAGCACAAATCCCGACCAGGGGAAGGGTTTTCCTGAGCGTCATGAATAAGGATAAGCGTCCCATCGTTTTTGTGGCAAAAAAATTGGTGGACCTCGGCTTTGAACTCGTGGCCACCAAAGGCACAGCGAAGGTCCTCATGAATAATGGATTGCCTGTCGAGACCGTATTTAAAGTGGGCGAGGGAAGACCTAATATTGTAGATCGAATGAAAAACGGTGAAATCCAACTGGTGATTAATACTCCAAGCGGAAAGAAACCCAAAGCCGATGAAGTGGCCATTCGAAGTCAAGCCGCGGCCCATAATATTCCCTGCGTGACCACCCTGTCAGGGGCAGAGGCAGTGGTCAATGGCATCGAATCCCTTCTCAAAAAGGGAATGTCGGTCAGATCCATTCAGGAGTTTCATCAAGAAGCCCATCAGAGGATTTCTTTATAAAATCCTTTCAACGAAGTGGTATTTCCTCACGGAAGAATGGATTACAAAGGAGTTAGACTTCTCTCTTGACGAAAATCTCTTTTTTATGCAATAATTTTTGACATACAAGGGAGTAGGAAGGACAAGGGCGTCTTTAAAAGGACGCCCTTATTTCTTTTCTATGGAAGATACGGAAATGAATCTTGAGGTGAAAGAAATCAATGCCCTTCTTGAGATCAGCAAAGCCATTGCCTCCGGACTCTATCTTGGAGATGTCCTCCGATTAATCGTCACCATTACAGCCAAGGTGATGGATTCGAAGATCTGTTCCCTCTGGATTTTGGATGAGAAGGATCAGAAATTAAAATTAAAGGCCACCCAGAGTATGAGCGAGGAATATTTGAAGGAGAGGAGTTTGAGGATGGGAGAGGGGGTCGTGGGTCATGTGGCCCTCCACAATAAGCCTATGACCATTATGGATGTTCTCGAAGAGCCTCTCTATAAGGAAAAGGAGTTGGCCAAAAAAGAGGGGTTGGTTTCTATGCTCAGTGTTCCAATGTGTGTAAAAGATCGGGTCATCGGAGTGATTAACTGTTATACCTCCTATCCACGAGCCTTTTCAAAGGCCGAAGAAGAGATGTTAATGACCATCGCCAATCAGGCAGCCGTCTGTATTGAAAACTCGGGTCTGATGGGTGCTCTCGATATCAATGAAATTCTTAAGCTCCTTTTAGAAGGAGTGATAAAAAATACGGGCTTTGATCGAGCCCGACTCTATATGGTCAATGAAAAGAAAGGAATCCTTGAATGTAAAATGGCGGTCGGAGTAGATGAGGAAATGCTCAAAGGAATCGAGCTTCTCATCAACCCTGAGGATAGCATCGTGGCAAGAGCAATGGTTGAAAAGAAACCCTTTGTCATCCCCGACGCACAAGAAGATGGGAGGGTGAATCCTTTACTTAAAGAAAAACTGAAGCTCCACTCCCTCGTGGTCATACCCATTCTTGCGAAAGAAAAAGTATTGGGGGTAATTGCTGCAGATCATGTTGAGCCGGGTAAAACCATTCCTCAAGAGGCCCTTGAGGCCATGATGAGCTTTTCCCAACAGGCAGGTTTAGCGATTCACAACACCTCGATCGTTGAAGAACTAAAAATGTTAAGTCAAGAGATGGAGGAGAAAATTAAAAGGGCCATGGAGGATCTCAATCGGGTAGAGGCCCAATTGCTTCGTCAGGAAAAGTTAGCTGCCCTTGGTCAGTTAGCTGCTGGGATTGCTCATGAGATAAGAAACCCCTTAACTAGTATCAATCTCCTGATTCAGTCCATGCAAGAAAGACTTCCGATGGAATATCCCTACCGGGAAGATCTTAAAGTCATCGAGGAAGAGATTGGCCGAATCAATCATATTGTGGAACAATTTCTTCGGTTTGCTAAACCCTCTCCTCCTCTTTTCGAAAAAACAGAGGTTTTTCAAATTTTAGAAGAAACCCTTCAATTGATAAGGCCTCAGATTGAAAAAGCTCGGATCTCTGTTAAAAAAGAATTTTACCCTTTACCCTCGATCACCGTTGATAAAGAACAGATGAAACAAGTTTTTCTGAACATCATCCTGAATGCGATCCAAGCGATGCCTCAGGGAGGAACCTTAACTTTTGGGGGCAAAGTTTGCGAGGAGGGGGGCTGGGTTAAACTCTGGTTCAGGGATTCTGGAGTCGGTATCGCATCGGAAGCGATGAATAAGCTCTTTGATCCTTTCTTTTCGACCAAAGACAATGGGGTGGGTCTTGGACTCTCCATTGCCCACCGAATTGTGGATGCCCATCGTGGAAAGATTGAAGTGGAAAGTACTCCAGGAGAGGGATCCCTCTTTACTCTTTGGCTTCCTTGCTCTATTGAACGATGAGGGAATGATCCATGCAAAGGCTCTTAATCGTGGATGACGATAAGTCTATTCGATACTCCCTAAAGCGGATATTTGAGGAGCATTATCTTGTGATGACGGCACAGAACGGAGAAGAAGCGATCTCTCTCTTTCAACAGGATTTACCCGATTTGATTATTATGGATATTCGAATGCCGGGTCAAAATGGGATCGACCTGTTAAAAGAGATGAAGGCCAAAGATCCCAAGAGTTTGGTGATCGTGATGACGGCCTATGGAACCACAGAGACAGCCATCGAAGCCATGAAATGGGGGGCTTTTGACTATATTCTGAAACCCTTTTCTATTCCAAAGATGAAAGAACTTGTGGAGAAGGCCCTTTTGCTCAGAAAGATGATGAAAGAAGAGATTCCTTATGTTTTTGAGGAAGAGCAAGAGATAGGAAAAGAAAAAATCGTTGGGTCTTCTCCAAAAATGCAGGAAATCTATAAATTGATTGGTCAGATTGCACCGACCGATGTCACAGTCCTTCTCCGAGGAGAAAGTGGAACAGGAAAAGAACTCTTTGCCAGAGCCATCTATCATCATAGCCTTCGTTCCAATCAGCCTTTCCTTCCTGTGAATTGTGCAGCCATTCCCGATACGCTTCTCGAGAGTGAACTGTTTGGCCATGAAAAGGGAGCTTTTACAGGGGCCATCTTTCGACGAATCGGTAAGCTCGAACAGTGCAACGGTGGGACCCTCTTTCTTGATGAGATCGGAGATATGTCTCTTTCCACCCAGGCAAAGATTTTAAGGGTTCTTCAGGAGAAAAGATTCGAACGATTGGGAGGAAGAGAAACGATCCAGACCGATGTTCGGTTCATTGTGGCGACGAATAAACACCTGGAAGAAGCCATTGCTAAAGGGACTTTTCGTGAAGATCTCTATTATCGGCTCAATGTCGTTTCCATCCATATCCCTCCCCTACGAGAAAGAAAAGAGGATATTCCCGCTTTAATCGATTATTTTATTAATAAATTCAATTTGGAATTTAAAAAGAAGGTTCTGGGAATGACTCCCGAAGCGATGAGAAAGATGGTTTCCTACTCTTGGCCTGGAAATGTGAGGCAATTAGAGAACGTCATTAAAAGGGCAATGGTTTTATGCCACGGAGAATGGATCCTTGAAGACCAGATCCTTCTTGAATTCAGAGAGGAAAAAAGGGAGATAAGAGAAGAGGTAAAGAAAAAGACCTTCGAGGATCTCCTTGATTCACTTTTTGAAGAACTCCTAAAAGCTCCCTCATTAAACAAAGATCTTGATCTAATTTCCTTCCTTGAAAAAGAAATCATTCTAAGAGCCCTTCAAAAGACCAACGGGAATCAAATTCAAGCCGCTAAGCTTCTCGGGATCAATCGAAATACTCTTCGGAGTAAAATGGAGCGGTACCGCCTTAAGAAGGAAGTCTTGATTTCAGAACCGAGCGATCTTCCCTAAATTTCATCAACCTGCCTAATTTTTATCACCCTTTTTTTTCAATCCATCCTTTTCGGATTAAAATCCCCTGAATGGAAATTTCTAAATTCTTTTTAATTTCTACAAGTTAAAAAGTTTTCCCCGTCTGATTTAAAAACCCTAATATGGCATCCTATTTGCTATAGGAATTACATAACTACAAAGAAGTAGTTTAAAAGACAAAGGCGTCTTTCCAATCCATGAAGGATAAAAGACGCCTTTTTAATCAATTTATCATAGGGGGGAAGAGCATGGATAAAGAGTATGTATTGAAAATGGCAAAAGAGAACGATGTCAAATTTATTCGGATTTGGTTTACCGATATCCTGGGTTTCCTGAAAGGGTTTGCCATCACCATTGATGAGCTGGAAGGAGCCCTTGAAGAAGGAATGGGATTTGATGGTTCTTCTATTCAGGGGTATGCCAGAATTGACGAAAGCGATATGGTGGCCAAACCCGATCCAAAGACTTTCCAGATCATCCCGTGGAGGCCAAAGGAGAATGCTGTCGCGCGAATGTTCGCGGATATCTATGAGCCAGATGGCACACCCCATAAAGGAGATCCTCGATGGGTTTTAAAAAAGACGCTTAAAAAAGCGGAGGACCTTGGATATACATTTTATGTGGGTCCGGAACTCGAATATTTCTATTTTAAATCCAATGATGGGACTCAAATTCTTGACCGTGGAGGCTATTTCGACTTAACCCCTTTGGATGTGGCCACAGAGCTTCGACGGGAAACGATTCTAACTCTGGAAGCCATGGGAATTAAGGTAGAATATAGCCATCATGAGGTAGCGCCGAGTCAACACGAAATTGATCTCCGTTATACCGATGCTTTGACCATGGCAGACAACGCTATGACTTACCGCTTGGTCGTGAAAGAGATTGCTCTCAAACATGGAGTTTACGCCACTTTTATGCCCAAACCCATCTTTGGTCAGAATGGAAGTGGGATGCATACACATCAATCCCTCTTTAAAGGTAATCAGAATGCCTTTTTCGATCCCCATGATGAATACCATCTATCTAAAATCGCTAAATCCTATATCGCAGGTCTTCTTAAACATTCGAGGGAGATCACTTCGATCACCTCTCAATGGGTCAACTCTTATAAGAGGCTTGTACCGGGTTATGAAGCCCCTGTCTATATCTCCTGGGCCAGAAGAAACCGTTCAGCCCTGGTTCGAGTTCCCATGTATAAACCTGGGAAAGAAAAGGCGACTCGAATTGAGTTTCGTTCACCCGATCCAGCCTGTAACCCTTATTTAGCTTTTGCGGTCATGTTGGCTGCAGGACTGAAAGGGATTCAAGAGGGTTATGAGCTTCCCCCTCCTGTGGAAGAGGACATCTTTGAGATGTCTGAAGAGGATCGAAAGAGGCACGGGATTGAATCCCTTCCAGGGAATCTATTCGAAGCGATTCAGCTTACCGAACAAAGTGAACTGGTCAGGGAAACCTTAGGGGATCATATCTTTCAAAAATTTATCCAAAATAAAAAGATAGAGTGGGATGAATATCGGACCCATGTATCTCGGTTTGAATTGGAAAAATATCTTCCTATTCTTTAAGGAGGCATAGGGATGGGACAGAAAATAAGTGGGTTTGAAAAAGAGATCTCGGGTTGTTCCCTCACAGGCTTTATCTGTGAAGATGGAAAGCGAATCAACGGAGAAGCCATCATTCGATCCATTGCTTCGATGAACGAACGTTCCAATGGGTTGGGAGGAGGATTTGCTGCCTACGGAATCTATCCCGAGATGAAAGATTTCTATGCGTTGCATATTCTCTACGAGGATAGAGAAGCCAAGGAGGAGGCCGAACGGATTCTTAACGAATCCTTATTGATCGAACTGAAGGATAAAATCCCCACCCGAAAAACAAAACGGATTACCCGCCCTCCTCTCCTGATGAGATATTTCGTGGGAATGGATGAAAACCGACTTTTTGAACTTGAAACCTCAGAGGAGGACTATATTGTTCATATTGTAATGAAGATCAATACGGAGGTTAAAGGGGCCTATGTCTTTTCGAGTGGGAAGAACATGGGAACCTTTAAAGCGGTTGGCTTTCCCGATGAGGTGGGTAAGTTTTACCGATTAGAAGAATATGAAGGTTACCTCTGGATTGCTCATGGTCGTTTCCCAACCAATACTCCTGGATGGTGGGGAGGAGCCCACCCCTTTACCCTTCTTGATTTTTCAGTGGTTCATAACGGAGAGATCTCCTCCTATGGAATTAACAGGAGATATCTGGAGATGTTTGGCTATCAGTGTACCTTGATGACCGATACCGAGGTGATGGCCTATCTTTTTGACCTCCTTCTGAGAAGACACCATTTACCTATTGAAATTGCCTGTAAAGTCTTGGCTCCACCTACCTGGGAGGAGATAGACCGTGGAGATGGGCATATGGAGTTGATTAAAGCTCTCAGAATCGTCTATGGAAGTGCTTTGGTAAATGGCCCCTTTTCGATTCTCCTTGCCCACAAAAATGGTCTCATTGGGCTTAATGACAGGATTAAATTGAGGCCTCTTATTGCAGCCCGCAAGGGGGAAACCCTTTACATGGCAAGTGAGGAGGCAGGAATAAGAGAAATCTGTTCATCCCCAGATAGGGTCTGGGCTCCAAAAGCAGGAGAGCCTGTGATTGGATGGTTAAGGGAGGGTCATCTGAGTGAATTTGAGTCATCTCGAGCCCGAATTCCAGATCGAGAGGAATCCAAGCCGATGTATTCAGTGCCAGGTGTGTGTTAGACAGTGTGCCTTTGAAGCCCATCTTTATGACCCTGAAACCCTTGAGGTTTCCTCTCGTGAGGAGGTCTGTGTGGGTTGTCATCGGTGCGTCACCCTCTGTCCAACCCATGCCCTTACTATTCGTCGAAACTCTCTTGACTTTAGAGAAAATGCCAATTGGACGCCCTGGGCCATTCGAAACATTATTAAACAAGCAGAAACAGGGGGAGTTCTCCTCACCGGGATGGGAAATGATCGACCCTATCCTGTTTATTGGGACCACCTCCTTCTCAACGCTAGTCAAGTCACAAATCCCTCCATCGATCCTCTCAGGGAACCCATGGAACTGAGAACCTATCTTGGAAGAAAACCCGAGAAGTTGGAATTGGATTATAGTGGAGAAAGGTTACAGATAAAAAATCCACTTCCTCCTCAATTAAAACTCGAGACTCCCATCCTTTTTTCGGCTATGTCTTATGGGGCGATCAGTTACAATGCCTGTGAGACCTTGGCCAGGGCTGCAGAAAAACTCGGAACCTATTACAACACAGGTGAAGGAGGTCTTCATCCCAATCTTTACAAGTATGGGAAAAATACGATTGTCCAAGTCGCTTCCGGTCGATTTGGAGTCCATAAAGAGTATCTCGATACGGCAGCAGCCATTGAAATCAAGATCGGGCAGGGGGCGAAGCCTGGCATAGGTGGTCACCTTCCTGGGGAAAAGGTTGTTGAGGACATCTCGAAGACGAGGATGATCCCGAGGGGCACAGACGCCCTCTCCCCTGCCCCCCAACATGATATCTATTCTATCGAAGATCTAAGGATGCTGATCTATGCCTTAAAGGAGGCAACCCGATATACGAAACCCATCTCTGTTAAGATTGCTGCTGTTCATAACTCTGCCGCTATTGCGAGTGGGATGGTGAGGGCAGGCGCTGATATCATTGCCATTGATGGATTCCGTGGAGGAACAGGAGCTGCCCCGATGGTCATCAGGGATAATGTGGGAATTCCTATCGAATTTGCCTTAGCCTCTATCGATCAAAGGCTTCGAGAGGAAGGGATCCGTCACCAGGCCTCCATCCTCGTAGCAGGAGGATTCAGAAATAGTGCAGATGTGGTGAAAGCCATTGCATTGGGAGCTGATGGAGTCTATATCGGAACAGCGGCTTTGATTGCAATGGGATGTCATGTCTGCCAAAAATGTTACACGGGAAAGTGTAACTGGGGAATTGCTACCCAGGATCCTTATCTTCAGAAACGATTGAACCCTGAAATTGCCACAGAAAGGCTCGTCAATCTGATCCACGCCTGGAACCATGAAATCAAAGAGATGTTGGGTGGAATGGGAATCAATGCCATTGAATCCCTTCGAGGAAACCGATTAGCCCTTCGCGGAATCGGATTGACTGATACCGAACTGGAGATCCTCGGGGTTTTACCAGCAGGTAGATAAGACTGGAAGACACCGGAAAGGTAAAAATGAAAAGAATCTTTATTAAAGAAGAAGTCTGTATGGGATGTCGCCTCTGTGAAATTTATTGTATCGTTCAACATTCCAGATCAAAAGAGCTCTTAAAAGCTTTTAAAAAAGAGAACCCAAGACCTCTCCCTCGGATCATGATAGAAGAGAAAGGCTCTACCTCATTCGCTCTTCAATGTCGTCACTGCGAGGAACCCTATTGTTGGGAAGCCTGTATGAGTGGAGCCCTTTATCGGGATGAGCAAACCGGAGTGATCCTTCACAATAGAGAGCAGTGTGTAGGATGCTGGATGTGTGTAATGGTTTGCCCTTATGGAGCCATCTCGAGGGATTTACGGGAGAAAAAGGTGGCTTCAAAATGTGACCTTTGTGGGGGGAAAGACCCCCCTATCTGTGTGGCCAAATGTCCTAATGAAGCATTGGTGTGGGTTGAAATAAAATGATGGAAATAGTCATCGTCGGAAATTCAGCTGGAGCCATTGGGGCCATAGAGGCGATTCGAAAGGTTAATACCACTCTTCCCATTACCGTTATCTCAGAAGAACCTTATCCTGTCTACTCCAGACCTCTTATCTCCTACCTCTTATCCGGTGAGATAAAAGAGGATCGGATCTTCTATCGTTCTAAGAATTTTTATGAGAAACAGCATATAAAAACACGGCTGGGAAGGACGGTAACAAAAGTAGACTTTGAGAAGAGAAAGGTCGAGTTGAAAGACGGGGAGAAGATTCCCTATGATCGTTTATTGATTGCCATGGGGGGAATCCCATTCATCCCCAAAATTGAAGGAGTCCACCTATCAGGGGTCTATACCTTCACGAGACTGGACGATGCCAAAAAGTTATTATCGATTTTACCCAGTGTCCAGAGAGCAATCGTCGTGGGTGGAGGATTGATCGGATTAAAAGTGGCTGAGGCTCTCAGAAAAAGAGGGGTGGAAGTCACCGTGATCGAGCTGGCCAATCATATTCTGAATCTTACATTAGATGAAACCGCTTCCCTCCTTCTTGAGAAAGCCTTGGAGAAAGAAGGGATTCATTTGATGACCTCCACGACAGTCGAAAGAATTTTAGGAGACAGGAAAGTAGAATCTGTCCACCTCTCTAATGGAAAAACAATTAATGCCCAATTGGTCATTCTGGCCATTGGGGTCATTCCCAACGTGGGGATCTTCAAAGATACTCCCTTACAAATAGATAAAGGAATTTTGGTCAATGAACGAATGGAAACAAACCTTCCCCATATTTATGCGGCAGGGGATGTCACCCAGTCCTACGACAAGATTTTAAAAATGGTTCGGCCTCTCCCTATCTGGCCTAATGCTTATCATCAAGGAAAGATTGCAGGATATCAGATGGTTGGGAGAGAAGAGTATCAATATGAGGGAGGATTTACGATGAATTCGATAGAGGTGGCTCATCTTCCTATCATCTCTATTGGCCTTACCCAGCCTCCATCGGAAGATGGCTACCAAGTGTTTAAAAAAATCGACCGAGGAACTAACACTTATCGTAAGATCATCTTGAAAGAGGATCGGGTGGTAGGAGCTATTCTCATAGGAGAGATCGATCGGGCAGGAATTATCACAGGGCTCTTAAGAGAAGGGCTTTCTGTGAAAGGGTTCAAAAAAGAACTCCTCAAGAACCCCTTTGGGTGGATCTCCTTTCCAAAACATTTAAGAAAGGAGAGGCTTGGAAAACCGAAATGAAAAGGGCAGAGATTGATGCCAGAAATCTCCATTATAGGGAATTGAACGAACAGATCCATCAGCTGGTCCATCAAGGAGTCAAGCTCATCAGGCTTCGAAATGTAAACGGTCAACGTTATATCGGAGATGGAATCCGGGGAAAGATAAGAATGGAAATAGAGGGGATCCCCGGAAATGATCTTGCTGCTTTTATGGAAGGGCCAACGATTATTACCTCTACAAATGCTCAGGACGCCGTAGCCAATACGATGAACGATGGGAAAGTCCTCATCCATGGGGATGCAGGCGATGTTTTAGGTTACGGGATGAGGGGAGGGAAACTCTATATTCTTGGAAATGTGGGTTATCGTGTTGGCATTCATATGAAATCTTACAAGAAAAAGATACCGATCATCATGATCGGAGGAACGACCAGAGACTTTCTCGGAGAGTATCAGGCCGGAGGGGTGATTGCTGTCCTTGGACTGAACAGCAGCGGAGGGAGTCCTGTCGGAAACTTTATAGGAACAGGAATGCACGGAGGAGTCATCTATATAAGGGATGGGGTGGATTCTTTTCAGCTCGGGAAGGAGGTTTCTATCTCCCCTTTGAACGATTCGGATAAGACATGGTTAAAGATCCATCTCAAGGAGTTCTGTGAGGATTTCGGATTAAGTTTTGATGAGGTAATGGGAGAAGAATTTATCAAACTTTGCCCTACCCATTTAAGACCTTACGGAAAGATCTACGCCTATTAAAATATTGACACCCTTCTATTCAATATTTTAATTTTTAAACGGTTTAATAAAAGTCATTTTAACTCTCTAAAAAGCAAACATGGATTGGGTTGCCATCTTAGATTTTGGGTCTCAATATACTCAACTCATTGCCCGGAGGGTGAGGGAGTGTAAGGTCTACTGTGAAATCTTTCCTTACCATGTTTCACTAAAAGAGATTTTAAAAAATAATCCCAAAGCCCTTATTCTCTCCGGAGGACCTGCCACGGTCACCCAAAAAGAGGCGCCTTCCCTTTCAAAAGAGATATTCGAACTCCATATCCCCATCTTAGGGATCTGCTATGGGATGCAACTTCTGGCTAAACTCGCTGGAGGGGAGGTGGAATCCGCATCGAGGCGGGAATACGGGAATGCCTATTTTATGGTAGATCAGAAGAAGGATCTATTCTATGGACTGAAATCTCGAATGGAGGTCTGGATGAGTCATGGAGACCGGGTCATTAAAATTCCTCCTTCTTTTGAAGTCCTTGGGCACACCCGAAACTCTCCTATCGCGGCAATGGGGGACAAAAAGAGAAAAATCTATGGGGTTCAATTCCATCCGGAGGTGAGTCATACCCCAGAGGGTTTAAAAATCCTTAATAATTTCTTGAAAAGAATCGCTCGCTGTGAGGAGAATTGGAAAATCAAAGATTTTGTTCGAGAGAAGATCGATGAAATCAAGGAGACCACAAAAGGCGAGAAAGTGATCTGTGCGGTCTCCGGAGGAGTAGATTCAACGGTCTTAAGTGTCCTTCTTCATCGAGCTATTGGAGAGAGACTCGCCTGTATTTTTGTAGACAATGGATTGCTTCGAAAGAACGAGGCTCAGGAGGTCACCCAGAGATTTAAGGATTTTCACATCCATTTAATCTATTCCGATGCGCGGGATCGATTCCTAAGGAGATTGAAAGGAGTGCTGGATCCCGAACAGAAAAGAAAGATCATCGGTCAGGAATTCATTCGAGTCTTTGAAAAAGAGGCTCGAGCCCTTGGACGAATAAAATACCTGGCCCAAGGGACCCTCTATCCGGATGTGATTGAATCGAAATCGGTTTTTGGGGGCCCCTCCATGAAGATCAAAACTCACCATAACGTGGGAGGTCTCCCTTCAAGATTAAGATTTAGACTCATCGAACCCTTTAGATTTTTATTTAAGGACGAGGTCAGAGAGGTGGGGAGAGAACTTGGACTCCCTGAGAGCTTGATCCATCGACACCCCTTCCCTGGCCCTGGTCTGGCTGTGAGGATCCTCGGAGAGGTGACGGAAGAGAGATTGACCATTCTGAGAGAGGTAGATTTCTTGATTCAGGAGGAGATTCAAAAGAGACCTATTTATAAAAACCTATGGCAGATATTCGGGATTCTACTCCCTGTAAAGACGACCGGGGTGATGGGAGACGGAAGGACTTACGAACACGTGGCCGTGATTCGGGCTGTCACCAGTCAAGATGGAATGACCGCAGACTGGGCTAAATTGCCTTATCCTCTCTTAGCCACCCTTTCGAACCGAATCATTAATGAGGTCAAAGGTGTCAATCGAGTCGTTTATGATATTTCAACCAAACCTCCTGCAACCATTGAATGGGAATAAAGGCTGTTGGATCCAATAAACTCCAATGATAGCGATCGTCGACTATGGAATGGGAAATTTAAAGAGTGTCAGGAAGGCCTTTGAAGAGGTGGGGGCAGAGGTCTTAGTGACTTCTGATCCCAATCTTATTAAAAAGGCCAAGGCCCTGGTCCTTCCGGGTGTAGGTGCCTTTGGAAGAGGAATGGAGAATCTTAAAAGATGGAATCTCATCCCGTCGATTTATGAAGCCGCGAGGGAGAAAAAACCCATCTTAGGAATCTGTTTAGGATTGCAGTTGCTCTTTACAGAAAGTTTTGAACACGGGGTTCATCAAGGGCTCGACCTGATCAAGGGGAAAGTCCTGAAGTTTGAAGGGGTGAAGATCCCCCATATGGGATGGAATCAGGTCAGGGGGAAAAGTAAAATGTTTGAAGGCATTCCGAATCCATGCTTTTTCTATTTTGCCCACTCCTATTATGTAGTCCCGGAGGATTCGAAGGTCAGGGGAGGGATAACCGATTATGGAATTCTTTTCACTTCGGCCATTGAAAAGGATCCTCTCTTTGGGGTCCAATTTCACCCCGAGAAATCTGGGAAGTGGGGATTAAAATTTTTAGAGAATTTTTGTTCCTATGTTGGCTAAACGAATCATCCCTTGTTTAGACATTAAGGATGGAAGGGTCATTAAGGGGATTCATTTCTTGAATCTGCGAGATGCGGGCGATCCAGTAGAACAGGCCTCCCTTTATTCCGAAAGAGGTGCGGATGAGATTGTCTTCTTAGACATTACAGCAAGCCTCGAGAAAAGGAAGATCATCTTAAAGGTATTAGAGAAGACGGCGACCAAGGTCTTTATCCCCTTGACCGTAGGGGGAGGGATTAGAGATTTGGAAGACATTCGGATTTTACTCAAATCAGGGGCCGATAAGGTATCGATCAATACCGCTGCAGTAGAAAATCCAGAGCTCGTGAGAGCGGCATCTGAAGAATTTGGAAGCCAATGTATTGTCGTGGCCATTGATGCGAAAAAGATAGATCCTGAGAGATGGATCGTTCATACCTACGGAGGGACAAAGCCGACTTCTCTTCTCGCTATTTCATGGGCAAAAAGGGTGGAGGAGTTAGGAGCAGGAGAGATTCTTCTGACCAGTATGGATAAAGATGGGACAAAAGAAGGGTATGATTTGGAATTGACTCGTAAAATCTCTGAGTCGGTCAATATCCCAGTCATTGCCTCTGGAGGGGCAGGAAATTTGGAACATCTTTACGAGGCCTTCACCATTGGCAAGGCCGATGCCGTTTTAGCGGCTTCCATTTTCCATTATGGAGAGCATTCCATTCAAGAGACAAAAGAGTATTTAAGATCCAGAGGAATCCCTGTTAGACTTTAAAGATCTCCCTTTTCTAATGTACCGACCCAACCCTCATACAAGTAATCCCTCACTCAGAAGTGGGGAATAAGTCCGAGAGGGGTATTGGAGAAACCCATGGTGCGGCTACCTTAAATGGTCCATAGAAATCGTTTACTTTGGCTTGTTTTAATCAGAAACCCATTTCTACAATGGATCGATTCGTATTCACTAAACATATTAATTGATCCGCATTCTATGGGTTTCGGAAATACTCCTGTCGGGCTTAAATTTATTTCTACCCTTCAGTGAGGTGTTACTCATACAAATCTTTTCTATTTTGAAAAAAAATTTTTTTTGTTTATGATAGGAGTGATTAAAGGTACCTCGGGAGGAAAGGATGCGTCATCTTCGTATCGGGCTCTGTCAGATCAATCCCACCGTGGGAGATATCGAAGGGAATAGCAAAAAAATTATTGATTACATCAAAAGGGGAAAGAGGATGGGGGCGGATCTTCTCGTCTTCCCCGAATTGGCTGTTACGGGCTACCCTCCTGAGGACCTCCTTCTGATGCCAAAGTTTATCGAGGATAACCTGAGGGCGATTCAGGAAATTGCCAAAGCGACCCAATCCATTACCGCCATTGTAGGATTCGTCCATAAGGAGGAAGACATCTTTAATTCTGCCGCTCTTCTTCATCATGGGAGGCTCATGGGCATCTATTCGAAGATGTATCTTCCGAACTATGGAGTATTCGACGAATTCCGTTATTTCCATCCAGGGAAGGAAAATTTCATCTTTATCCTTCGCTCCATCCCTATCGGAATAAGTATCTGCGAGGATCTTTGGTATCCAGGAGATCCCATCCGGACCCAAACCCTTCATGGAGGGGCTGAGTTGATTGTTAATCTCTCTGCCTCACCCTACCATATGGGGAAAACAGAGGCCCGAGAAAAATTGATTTCCACCCGAGCCTCCGATAATTTAGCCATTGTGGCCTATTGCAATTTAGTCGGAGGCCAGGATGAGCTGGTCTTTGATGGGGGTAGCATGATCTTCGACCAAAGGGGGGAACTCATTATTCGGGGAAAACAGTTCGAAGAAGATCTCGTTCTTTCCGATTTAGACTTCGAGGCTGTCTTTCGAATCCGTCTTCATGACCCGAGAATTCGAAGAGAGAAAATGGTGGAAGAAGAAAAAGGGATCAAAAAGATTGAACTTCCTGAACTGACCCCTCCCTCTCGAAGAAAGCCCCTACTCCCAAAAAGAGAGCTAAAACCATTAGACTCCCTTTCAGAAATCTATTCTGCTCTGGTTCTTGGGACAGGAGACTATATTCGAAAGAATGGTTTCAAAAGGGTGCTGGTGGGCCTCAGCGGTGGAATAGATTCTGCCCTTACGGCAACGATCGCTGTCGATGCCCTGGGAAAGAGGGGCGTCGTGGGGGTAGCCATGCCCTCTCCCTACTCCTCTAAGGAATCTCTCGAAGATGCAAAACGCTTGGCAAAAAATCTCGGCATAGAGTTTCTGACCATTCCGATCACCGAGATTTTCAATACCTATCTTCATACGTTAGCCCCAACCTTTAAAGGACTCAAACCCGACGTCACGGAAGAGAATATCCAAGCCCGTATTCGAGGCAATATCCTAATGGCCCTTTCTAACAAATTTGGTTGGCTCGTCCTCACCACTGGAAATAAGAGCGAGATGAGTGTAGGGTATTGCACTCTATATGGAGATATGGCAGGAGGATTTGCCGTCCTTAAAGATGTCCCTAAGACTCTGGTTTATCGATTGGCAGAACACAAAAACAAAAAAGAAGGAAAGGAGATCATTCCCAAAAGAGTGTTTACCAAAGCCCCCTCAGCGGAACTGAGGCCCAATCAGAAGGATGAAGACTCCCTCCCCCCCTATCCTATCCTCGACCCTATCCTTCAGGCCTATGTGGAAGAAGATAAAGGACTCCTGGAGATCGTTAAGATGGGATTCAAAGAGGCGATGGTGAAAGAAGTCATTCGTCTGGTAGATCGAAATGAATATAAAAGGCGGCAAAGCCCTCCGGGGGTCAAGATCACCCACCGTGCCTTAGGGAAGGATCGGAGACTTCCGGTCACCAACCGATACCGAAATTCTTGATCCTTCTTTTGGTTATCATTTTTATTTTCAAATCGGTGTGATGGATGACTCAAAGGTAATCCCTCACTCAGAAGTGGGGGATAAGCCCGAGAGGGGTATTGGAGAAACCCATGGTGCGGCTACCTTAAATGGTCCATAGAAATCGTTTACTTTGGCTTGTTTTAATCAGAAACCCCATTTCTACGATGGATCCATTCGTATTCCTTAAACATATTGATTGATCTGCATTCTACGGGTTTCGGAAATACTCCTGTCGGGCTTAAATTTATCTCCACCCTTCAGTGAGGGGTTACACTCAAAGTTAAAAAATATTTGACTTATCAAAAAAACTCCATTAAATTAATGGAAACTCATAACTATAAGGCAGGATCACCAGCAAAGGAGTCCATAAAATTTTAAAAAGAGAGGAGGGAATGTCTATGAAAAAAACCTTTTTAATCTTTTCAGTATTGGTCGTAAGTCTCTTCTTCATAGGAGGTCTATTATTAGAATCTTCCTATGCCCAGACTAAACCCGCAGAGGTAAAAGCTAAACCAAAGCCTAAAGTGGCACAGAAATTAATCATTGCTCAGGGAACAGATGCCTTAACGATGGATACCCATCACGGACTTGACGCCCCAACCTTTACCATCCTTGATCATATGGTAGAACCTCTCCTCGAATTGACCCCAAAAGGAGATATCGCACCCAAATTGGCAGAGAAATGGGAGGTTTCTCCTGATGCAACCGAATTTGTCTTGAAACTTAGAAAAGGCGTGAAGTTTCACGATGGAACCCCTTTTAATGCCGAGGCAGTGAAAGTCAATTTTGATCGGCGTCTCGATCCTAAAGCAGCAACCAAATATGGTTTTTTAGTAGCCCCTATCTCTTCCGTGACGGTCGTCGATGAGTATACGATAAAGATTAAAACAAAGGCACCTTTTGCAGCCTTAATTAGTAACCTAACCCATCAGGCCAATGGAATGCAGAGTCCAGAATCTCTCAAGGCATCATGGGATAAACCCGTCACCAAGCCAGTGGGAACAGGTCCCTTTATGTATAAAGAATGGGTCCCAGGAAACAAGTTTGTGATGGTTCGAAATGATCATTATTGGGGAAAGAAACCTCCCATCGAAGAGGTGACTTGGCGAGTCATGCCCGATGATGCCTCCCGGGTCATTGCCCTTGAAACAGGGGAAGTTCATGCCGCTGTTCGTATCCCTCCATTTGATATTCCCCGATTAAAAGCAAATCCAAAACTTACAGTCATCAGTGCACCCAGTGTGAGAACCATTTATTTGGGATTTAACTGTCTTAAGGAACCTTTTCAAGACAAGAGGGTAAGGCAAGCCATCAATTATGCGGTAAATAAAGAGGCCATCCTGAAGCATATCCTGGGAGGGGTTGGAAGGGTTTCCGATGCCCCTATCAGTCCTGGAATTTTCGGCTATACCCCGATTAAAACTTATGAATACAATGTAGAAAAAGCCAAAGCCCTGCTTGCAGAAGCAGGCTTCCCAAAAGGATTTGAAACCACCCTTCATCCAGCCGTTGGCCGTTATTATATGGATGTGAACGTAGCCACGGCTGTGGCGGCTGATCTTCTGAAAGTCGGCATTAAAGCTGAAATTAAGATGATGGAATGGGGAACCTATCTTCCCTCCATCCTTCGAGAGAAGGACGTGGTGGAACATAAGATCTATATGTTGGGATGGGGGTGTGTCACCGGTGATGCAGATTACGGTCTCTACACCCTTTTCCATTCCGGAGAGTGGCCCAAGAAAGGGATGAATGCCTCCTTCTTTAAAAATGAGAAGTTAGACCAGTTACTTGATGCGGCAAGAAGTACGGCGAATCCCGAAGAAAGAAAGAAGCTCTATAAGGAGGCGATGACCATCATTATGGATGACGCTCCATGGCTCTTTTTACACAGTGAGATGCAGATGGTTGGTGCGAGAGCCAATGTGAAAGGACTTCTCGTTCATCCGACAGAAAGGGTTATTGCAAAGGAAGCCTGGATTGAATAGGGTTGGTTGGGATCTTTTCATCAAAGGGCTGGCTTTTCTAATCCAAACAGTTTGAAGGGTCAGCCCTTCGTTTTTTATCTAACGATTGATTTAAACGCCCATGTCCTCTCAATATATCATTCGAAGACTCCTTATCATGATTCCTGTTCTCTTCGGAATCTCCATTATCATCTTCGCAATGGTCCGCGTCATTCCTGGAGATCCAGGGTATATCCTGGCGGGTCCCCATGCTACCAAAGAGCAGATTGAACAGATCCGGGAGCAATTAGGCCTTAATAAACATCCTGTCCTTCAGTATCTCCTCTTTCTCAAAAATATCTTTCGAGGAGACCTGGGAACCTCCACTCGAACGGGACTTCCGGTGACAAAAGAGATTATGGCTCGTTTTCCCAATACCCTTCTTCTGGCCTTCTCGAGTATTTTTATAGCCACCGTCTTTGGTGTCCTCATAGGGATTATATCAGGGGTCAAACAAAATTCTAAATTTGACTACCTAAGTATGCTTTTTGCTCTCTTCGGGCTCTCCATGCCCGTGTTCTGGTTAGGACTGATGTTAATGCTTCTTTTTTCCATTAAACTTGGCTGGTTTCCAGCCGTAGGGGCAGAAGGTTTGAACCATCTCATCCTTCCATCCCTTACATTAGGCGCCAATTCAACGGCTATCATTGCCCGAATGACCCGATCCAGTATGCTTGAAGTGATTCGCCTGGATTATATTCGAACGGCGAGGGCAAAAGGACTTGCAGAAAAAGTGGTGATTATGAGACATGCCCTGAAGAATGCCCTTATCCCGGTTGTCACCGTGATTGGACTCCAGACCGGAACCCTTCTCGGAGGAGCGGTGCTAACAGAGATTGTCTTCGCTTGGCCCGGAATCGGAAGGCTATTGGTCGAAGCCATTCTCTCGAGGGACTATCCCGTCGTTCAAGGAGTGGTTTTATTAGTAGCTACGACTTTTATCTTAATCAATCTGATTGTGGATATCATCTATTCCTATCTTGATCCAAGAATTCGATACCATTGAGCCTCAGGTTTTTATATCGTGGAAGAGCTGATGAAAAAAGGGGGAAAGAAAAGGGGGCCGATATGGGAGGTTTTCCGGCGTCTTTCGAAAAGAATAACCGCATTGATTGGTCTTGGAATCGTCCTGTTTTTTCTTATTTTGGCCCTGTTCGCTCCTCTTCTTGCCCCTCATGATCCCTATGAACATGATTTAGCCCATAAACTGGCTCCTCCTTCCTGGGAATACCCTCTCGGAAGAGATGAATTGGGCCGCTGTATCCTTAGTCGAATCATCTATGGTGCAAGAATCTCACTAGTCATTGGATTGATCGTGATTTCCATTGGAATCTTTATTGGGGTTCCCATTGGTGTGATCTCGGCTTATTATGGTGGAAGAGTCGACTTCATTGTCCAGAGATTTGTAGATACCATGCTTGCCTTTCCAGGGATACTCCTTGCCCTTCTGCTCATCGCCATGCTGGGAGTTGGACTTCATAATGTGATGATTGCCGTAGGAATCTCCACCGTTCCTATTTATGCCCGACTTTCCAGAAGTTCTGTACTCTCGATCAAGGCGAGACAGTTCGTTGAGGCCGCCAAGGCGATTGGCGCAAGTGATGTTAAAATTATTCTCCAGCATCTTATTCCAAATAGCCTTTCTCCGATCATTGTTCAATCCACCCTTCATATGGCTACAGCCATTCTCTGGGCTGCAGGGCTTGGATTTTTGGGTTTAGGGGTAAGCCCCCCAACGGCGGAATGGGGTGCCATGCTCAACGGAGGAAGACTCTACATTCGAGTGGCCTCTCATGTTGCCACCTTTCCTGGGTTAATGATCTTCGTCACTGTTTTGGGCTTCAATCTCCTGGGGGATGGATTGAGAGATGCCCTGGATCCAAGATTAAAAACATAGGATGAGAAATGAAGGATCTCCTTCAGGTAAAAGGCTTGAGAACTTATTTCTTTACTGACTCTGGGGTGGTAAAGGCAGTCGATGGGATATCTTATACTGTGAAAAGGGGAGAAACTTTTGGTCTGGTTGGAGAAAGTGGCTGTGGAAAGAGTGTGAGCGCCCTTTCTATCCTCCGTCTCATTCCTTCACCGCCAGGTAAAATCGTGTCGGGAGAAATTCTATTCGAAGGGAAAGACCTCTTAAAGATTTCTGAAGAAGAAATTCGTGATATTCGAGGAAATCAGATTGCCATGGTATTTCAGGAACCGATGACCTCTCTCAACCCGGTTCTGACGATAGGGGTTCAGATAGGAGAAGTCCTTGAACTCCACAGGGGGTATGATCGAAAAGAGGCAAGGTCCGAAGTCATCAAACTGTTGCGAATGGTCGGAATTCCGGATCCTGAACGGAGAATCGATGACTATCCCCATCAGTTCAGTGGAGGGATGCGTCAAAGAGTAATGATTGCCATGGCCCTTAGTTGCAATCCAAAACTTCTCATTGCCGATGAACCGACCACTGCGGTGGATGTAACCATTCAGGCTCAGCTTCTTGAAATCATCAAGGAACTCACCTCCACTTCGGAAACCTCGGTGATTCTGATTACCCATAATTTAGGAGTGGTGGCCCGTCATGTCAATCGGATGGCCGTGATGTATGCGGGGAGGATCGTTGAAATGGGTCCCTCTATCAAAATCTATGCCCATCCTAAACATCCTTACACCATGGGATTGTTGGCATCCGTACCAAGACTGGACCAGCCGAGGAGGGAAAGGCTTCTTCCCATTGAAGGTCAACCTCCAGACCTGAGCCAGTTGCCCGATGGATGTTCTTTTTCTCCAAGATGTTCTTATCGGATGGAGAGGTGTTTGAAAGATCCTCCAGAGTTAAGAGAGGTGGAAGAGGAGCATTTCATCGCCTGTTGGGCTGAGGGGATTAAGGTGGAAAAACCAAGATAAGTATGGAGAATGAGATCCTTCTAAAAGTAAATCACCTTCGAAAAATCTTTCCCATTACAAAGGGAATCATTCGCCAGAAAAAAGTGGCAGAGATTAAGGCGGTAGAGGATGTCAGTTTCTTTATTCGACGGGGAGAAACACTCGGGCTTGTTGGAGAAAGCGGTTGTGGGAAAACCACTTTAGGACGTTGTCTTCTCCAGCTTATCCGACCTGACTCAGGAGAGGTCTTTTTTGAGTCGATTAACTTGTGCGAACTGGATCCTGAAGCCCTTCGATCCTTCCGTCAAAAAATGCAGATGATTTTTCAAGACCCCTTCGACTCTCTTGATCCTCGCATGACGGCCGAGGAGATCGTTGCCGAACCTTTAAGGGTTCACACCAAAATGAAAGGGAAAGAACGGAAGCAAAAAGTCAGGGATCTCTTAGAGACCGTTGGATTGGATCCTTCAATGGCTGATCGTTATCCCCATGAATTTAGTGGGGGACAAAGACAACGCCTTGGAATTGCACGGGCTCTCTCCATCCGCCCCAAGTTCATTGTTTGCGATGAACCCATCTCCGCTCTTGACGTCTCGATCCAAGCCCAGATCATCAATCTTCTCGAAGATCTCCAAAAGGAGTTTGATCTAACCTATCTCTTTATCGCCCATGATCTCTCCGTCGTCCGACACCTCAGCCATCGAGTGGCTGTGATGTATTTAGGAAAAATCATCGAGATAGCCTCCCGGGATGATCTCTACCAGAATGCAAAACACCCCTATACCATCGCCCTCCTTTCTGCGGTCCCTATTCCCGATCCTTTAATAGAAGCTACCAGAAAGCGGATCATCCTAAAAGGCGAACCCCCCAGTCCAATTGAAATCCCTCCTGGATGCAATTTTCACCCCCGTTGCCCAATGGCGATAGATCTCTGTCAGAGAGAAATCCCCACTCTTAAAGAGATTGGAAAGGACCATTGGGTAGCCTGCCATCTCTCCTAATCTTTAGGAGGAGAGAGTTAGAGAAATCCTTTGGGTTTTTGGGGGTGAGGTGTGGTCTTGGGCAAGGGTTTGTTCTCTTTTTCAATCTTAAATCCTTCTTCTTCGAGAATAAATTTATCATCGCCTGGGTCCGGTTTAAATTCTAACCGAAGCTTCTTTGCCTCTCCTTGATAAGAACCTTCTTTTAAACGAATCTCCCCATCTGGAACGACGACAATTGCCGATTCTCCCGAGACGGGACATCGTTGTTCACAGTAGCCACACCCATTGCATTTTGAGGCAATGACCACAGGTCTTCGATACCCCTCCACAGGCCTAAAGACGATCGCATTATAAGGACAGATCTCGTCACAGATGAGACAGATCTTATTCTGAGCCCAGACCAGGCACAACTCCTTCCGAAGGATGGCGGTCCCTACTTTGGCATGATTCTTCTCCTCGAGAGAAAGGGAACGAATCGCCTGGGTCGGGCAGACTTTTCCACAGACGTTGCAGTTTTGATCACAGGGGGCCAGTCGAAGATCCATCTTGGGTGTCCACAGACCCGAAAGTCCTGATTCCCAGAGTGAGGGCTGGAGCGTATTGGTGAGGCAGGATTTCATACATTCACCACAACGAATACAGGTCCTTAAAAATTCATCTTCCGGGATGGCCCCCGGAGGGCGAATCAATTGAAGTTTTCCCCTTCTGAGTCGGAATGGAGTTTGAAGAGCCAGAAACCCGGCGATCAATCCTCCTGAGAGGGAGTAGAAAAAACCCCTTCGAGGGAGGTCTACCTTCGAATATTCTCCACCGATAGAGAAAGAAATCGGAAAAGAGACAGCCTCCTTCGGACAGACCTCTGAACATGTTCCGCATTGAATACATTCAGGACGGTAAGTCTCTCTGGGGTTCTCACCAATAGCGCCCATCGGACAAACCTTTCGACATCTCATACATCGATTACATTCTTCACTGACGCGACGTTTTAGGAGTCCAAGGGGGGAGATCAGACTGAGAAGCGCTCCCAGAGGACAGAGATATCTACACCAGAATCGAGGAACCCATCGATTCAGCAAAATGATTCCTCCAAAAAGAAGCAGGGTGATGGCCGTCATATAGAAGACGGGTTGAGGGAAGTGGAGATGGGAAGCATAAATCCATCCCAGTTGATGAAAAAGAGGCCGAAGAAGATCCAGAAAAAGATTAATGAGAGTGATGATGACAGGATAAATAAAGAAGGTATAAAAACGGGTTAGGAAGGCCATTGGGTCGAATAGAAAAGCAAGAGAGAGACCCACCACCGCCGCACTGATAAAAAAGATTAATAAAAAATATTTCGCCTTCCTTAAGGTTGATTCGAATCGAAAAGGGTTTTCTCGCTTCTTCTTTCGAAAGAAAAAGTGATCCAGAAGATCGATAGAAACCCCCATGGGACAAACGTATCCACAGAAAAACCTCCCGATGATCAGAGTGACTCCTATCGTAAGAAGAGCCCAAAGGGTCCTCGGAATGATTTCTCGAGCCGCAAAGATTGCATTCAGACTCAAAAGGGGGTCAAACCGTAAATAAAGATCGGCAAAGAGCCAATCGGGAAGTCGATAAGTGGCAAAAATGAAGAGGATCGAAAAGAGGAGAAGGGAGAGAGTTTGAATGAACCGTCTCATGCCTTCTCCTTAAGGATTCTAAGCTGATCGATATCGATTCTACCAAGCCCCCTCTGATGGGCGACCAGGAGATGTTCCACCTGATGCCCTTTAAAATTCTGACCATACCATGGCACGATACTAACTCCATAGGAGTCTACCGCCACTGGGTCCACACCTGCGATAACCAGATTAAGTTTTTTGACCTCCCCAGGTCCCCCAGGTCCCCCGGAGGTTAAAGCCCTTGTCGCATCTAAAATGGTAAGTTGGGGTCTAATGAGCGTGGCCAGGTCTGCCAGAGCCTGGTTGATATTATATCGGGAATGGAAACTCTCTCGATCCCATATGAGCCCCATCAGACCTTTAATCCCAAGGCTGACCCCCGTGGCGGAATGAGATTTTGCTACCGGAAGATTGATCAACACGGAATTCTCCAAGACCTCTTGAATGACCTCCACTCGCTCTAAGACCTTTCCTTTAGGAATCTTCACTTCCTTGAAAAATTTTCTCTCCTGAACCGTCAATACGTGAACCCCTGAAAGACCTTTGCAGGCCTCTTTGATTCCGGTCCGCTCGAGACAGAGTTCAGGTCTTTGAAGGGTATGATCCAAGACAAGAACCTGTTTCGCTCCTGCCTCAACGCAGGCTTTCGCTACGGTGGCGACCACCAGGGGATGGGTCGTGGCCCCAACCTCTGGTGTCCTTGCAAAAGACATATTGGGTTTAAGAATGACCCGATCTCCTTTCTTTACAAAACGAGAAATTCCTCCTAAGGCTTCGAGGGCCTTCTGAGTAGCGGGAAGAGGTTCTCCAGAGATCACGACCAGATCATACTCTTCTTTGGCCTGAGAAATGGAAAGGCGGCTCACCCCACTCAACGAGGCGGTAACGATCGCGGTTGCTTTAAGAAAGTCTCTTCTTGTGATTTGATGAGGATCCATGGATTCTCCTTTCGGGGTTAGACATGCTATTCCTCTTTAACCAATCCCATATTTTTCTTTTAATCTAAACCGCTCGATGACTTCTTCTAAGGTTCGAAGTCTTTCCCCTTCAACCTTTGGCAGGGGAGGGCGAGGATCTCCTGAAGGAAGGCCCATCAATTTGACCATCGCTTTAATAGCCACAGGGTTGGTCGATGAGTAAGCGGCTTCCATCAAAGGCAGATACTCAAAAAAGAGGCTTCTCGCTCGAACGACATCCTCCCACGATCTCCAGGGCTTGGAAAGCTCCGCCATCTCTCTGGGTGCGATATTCCCTGTGACATTGGCTGTCCCATGTCCTCCTATCCCGAGGGTAGGGAGAATGAGCGAATAGTTTGGGGCATCACAGCATAGGAGTTTGATCCTGCCCCTCGTTCCTTCAAAAACCGAGGTCAGTTGAGCCATATTAGGTACAGCCTCTTTATCTGCTACCAGATTGGGGCATTCTTCGTGGAGCTTTATGATGAGTGAGGGATCGATATTGGCCACCACTCGGGCCGGATTATTATAAATGGCTACAGCGATTTCTACAGATTGACAAACCTCTTTCATAAAAAGATAGATCGCATGGGGAGGGGGAACGGCATAGGAAGGAACGGTCAGGAGGATTCCATCCGCACCTTTCTCTTGAGCCAGTTGGGCCAGTTCGATGGTGGCCTCTGTGGCCCCACAGGTCACCCCAAAGAATACAGGGATTCGATCTTTACAATAGGGGGCCATTTCCGAAATGATCTCTTTTCTTTCATCAAAGGAAAGGGAGGTGGGTTCTCCTGTCGAACCCATAAGAAGAAGTCCGGAGGTTCGATTGAAGGCCTGAAAATCCACCAGTCGCTTAAAGCCTTCTATATCGACCTTTCCTTTTTGATCAAAGGGAGTAATCAAAGCCACCCATGAACCTTCTGGACGGATCCATTCTTTCTTCACAGCCTCTCCTTTTTTCGGAAATTCTCTTTATAGAAAATTCTAATGAACTTTCTTCTAAAAATCAAAAAATTAATCCCCTCTTCCTATTTGCCTCCCCTTTTCTCGCAACGATGGAAAGCCCTCTTCCGTTTTATCATCTCTATCCAATCCTCCCCTATCCTCACCACCTTTCCAAGAAAGAAGTTATCTATAGCCCGGATCATCCTAACTTACCTTTTCAAAGTTTAAAGGCGGTTTCGCTTCCCCCTACAAACACCTTGTTGACAAGATAGCTCCCGATTGCCACCAGCAATATCGCTACTCACCAAGCGTTGCTCCAGCTTCTCTCCCTACATCACTCTGCATATAGATATAGATCCCATATTCCATTCGAGGGACGAGCATGATCGTATAAGAAAGCTCTACCGAAGAGGTGATGAAAGCTAAAAGCCCTCCAGCAATCAATCCTCCTGCCATCATGGGGAAAGGGATTTTAAAAAAGGTACAAGGAAGTCTTCTCGCCGTATAGGCAATGACCAGAATAATCCAAAGGGAAGTGAGGGGTTGAGGGATCAAATTTAAAAAGAAGCAGTTGTCCTTCTTCACTGAGCAGAGTGCTGACAAATCGTTTGGCTTTCTCCAAATTTGGACTTCTCTTGATAATCCCAACATTGGCGGGAACAATGAGAGGTAATCTTTTCCTCATCATAGGCTTGAAGTAGGTTTAGTCAGATTGTTTCTCCATATATTCGTTCATCAAAAGTTCGTTTCTTTTCTGGACCTTTTGCATTTCTGCGAGCTCCACCTCCTCGAAAGGTTGCTTCCTCCCTTTGTTTCGAAGGCGGGTGATCTCATCGTCAAGATATTTCATGGTATTGACGATGGCCTCGGCCATGGAGGAGATGGAGCCTTGTGCTTTTTCAAAAGCCTCTCTATCCAGATAGGCACGATTGATGAGGCGAAATCGGTCGTAGAGTCTTTTAAATCTCTCGAGCTCCCTCTCCTTTCCCTTTCTTTTCTTAGACAGTTTCTTCGCCATTTCCAAGAACTTCTCAGTGTCCATAAACCCTCCATCGATTCTTTAATAAATAAATTTATGAAAATTCATCCTAAATGTCAATTAAAAAGACCTTCTCGTTGTCATCCCTCACCCTTTCCTCTCCCCGAGAGGAGAGGATTAAGGTAAGGGTGGAAATAAATTTAAGCCCGACAGGAGTATTTCCAAAACCCATAGAACGCGGATGGATGGAAATATAAATAGATCCTACGAATCGATCCATCGTAGAAATGGGGTTCTGATTAAAACAAACCAAAACAAGGATTTCTATGGGCCATTGAAGGTAGCCGCACTATGGTTTCTCTAATACCCCTCTCGGGCTTACTCCCCAACTGAGTTAGGCATTACTGACTTATTCATTTTTTACTTGAAATGGGAGAAAGGAATTGGTATGATTTAAAAAGGCTGTTCAATAATTGGGAGTTTTTGTAGGGTAAGATTAATTAGATAATTTTTTAAAAGGATTCTAAGCAATGTTGGGAGCAATTCAATATTCTGATCAGCTCATTTGGGCTTTTCCTC
>Ga0101945_1000904_pt1 | contig 38088 bp, 45 predicted proteins | sample DewCreD2012metaG_2_FD_75246 | JGI IMG/M metagenome (GOLD analysis project Ga0101945, IMG submission 75246) | Hot spring sediment bacterial and archeal communities from British Columbia, Canada, to study Microbial Dark Matter (Phase II) - Dewar... ... | reverse complement strand
AGAAAGGCTTTCTATGCTTGTAAAAGACCTTCCATTGGAGGAACCTCTATACGTGGTTGTGCCTTTTGGTGATGTTATGGACTATGCCCTTATGGTGGCCAAAAGCCTCAGGTCAGAAGGGAAGAGGGTAGAGGTTTCTTACAGAAAGGGAGGCCTCAAAAAACAGCTTGAGTTTGCCCATAAGATAGGCGCCCAGTATGCGGTTATAGTGGGTGAGGAGGAAAAGGCAGGAGGCTTTTACACACTAAAGAATATGGAAACGGGAGAGCAGGTAAGGGTGGAACTTAGCCCTATCTTTTAGCAAAGCTAAGGAAAACCGTATAGCCTTTTTTTATCCTTACATTCAAGCTAAAACCATATCTTTTAACCACTTCTTTTGTTAATTCAAAGCCCAAACCCATGCCGGAGTTTTCCACATGGCTTACATCATTTCTTATTATCAAAGCACCAACCTTAGGACATATTTTGATATGCACCATGCTTTTTGAGTGTTTTATTGCATTGCTAATCAAGTTATAAAGCACATCATCAAGGTCTGCCCTGTTCATAAAAACCTGCATGTCCTTTAAGTGAAGTATTAACCTCTTTCTTTTAAGCTCCTCATCAAAGTAAGATAAACTTTCCAATATAAGCTCTTTTACATTGAGGAAATCCTTCTCCAGTTTTATGTTTTCTCTTGCCAAGTTGGTGAATATACTAAAATCCCTTTGAGCTTTTAATACACTTTTTTCTATCCTTTGTATATTTCTATCCTCTGGGTGTGATTTTTTTAGCAAAGCGATCAGAACCTTTTGAGTGGATATGAAGTTTCCCAATCGGTGAGTTAAGGCAAGCATTAGCCTTTTTATCCATTCTTCCTTCTCTTTAAGCCTTTTTATATAACCTTCTACCACCGTTTGATATAAGAAAACAAGGGCCAAAACCAAGAAAAACTCCACTATAAGAAGCCTTTTCATAAGCTGGTTTATCCTCTCGTTAAGATATTCCTTTTTAATGCCTACCTTTACACTTTTAAAGGGGTCTAAGGGGTTATCAAAGACATAAACTCTATATAGTTCTTCTGGAAATGGGTTTATTACCACCCTTTCATCGCCTTTATACTCCTTGTTGTGTAGATAGATGGTAAAACTTTGATAGGCAAGTCTATATATATGCTCTTCCTCTATCTTTTTTACCTCAAGGAATACGGTAAGGTTTATAAGGCTTAGGCCCAAAACCAACAGAAGGAATAGAGAAATATAAAGCCAAAGCTTTTCAAGGTTCAACTCTGTATCCCCAACCCTTTTGTGAAATTATAAAGCCTTCTGGCAGGACCTTTCTCAAGTTCTTTATGTGGGTTCTAACCACCTCATCACCCACCACCTCATCACCCCATACATAGTTAAGCAACTCTTCCGTAGATACATACCTTCCCCTGTTTTCCACCAAGTACTTTAGCAAAAGCCAATCCTTTTTAGCAAGGTTTACTTCTCTGCCATCCACACAAACCCGACCTGCCTCAAGGTCTATCTCTACTTTGCCAAGGCGTAGCTTTTCCCGCCTTACCACCCTCCTGTGTAGGGCTTTTATCCTCAGAAGCAACTCCTTTGGTTCAAAGGGCTTTGTAAGATAGTCGTCCGCACCAAGAGAAAAGCACCTTTCCTTGTCCTCAAGCCTTCCCTTTGCTGTAAGTATAAGCACGGGCGTATTGTTCCCCCTTTTTCTTAGCTCCTTTAAAAGATCTTCTCCACTCACATGTGGCATCATAAGGTCCAACACTATCACATCATAACAAGACACTTCAAGCAAATCAAAAAACTCCCTACTGTCCTCTATCCAATCCACCACAAGCCCTTCCGAGCTTAAATATTCCTTTAAAGACTCCCCCAAAAGTTTATCGTCTTCTACCAATAAAACCTTCACAGGTTTAAATTATAAATTCAATTGCCTCCCTTATATGCCCTACTGGAAAGATTTCTGCACCTTTTAGGTCAACCATTGACCCTCTTGGCACTATGGCCTTATTGTAGCCAAAGCGTAGCCCTTCTCTTATTCTTTCTTCCGCAAAATGCACAGACCTTATCTCACCAGATAAGCCAAGCTCTCCAAAAATCATAAAATCACCCACAGGCTTATCCTTTACAGAGCTAACTATTGCCAAGGCTACTGCAAGGTCTATGGCTGGCTCTTCCACCCTTACCCCGCCCACTATATTTACAAACACATCCCTATCCCTTGTAAATACCTTTGCCTCCTTTTCAAGCACGGCAAGTATTAGGGATAGCCTGTTTGGGTCAAAGCCCTGTGTTCTTCTCTGTGGAGTGGTATAGAGTGCGTGAATGGTAAGCGCCTGAACCTCAAGCAGAACGGGCCTGCTGCCCTCTGTATGTGGAAAGATAACGCTACCAGGAGATCCAACCCTTTCCTGTAGGAAGAAGGCGGAAGGCTCCAATACTTCCTCAAGCCCATAGCTAGACATCCTAAAGACTGCCACATTTCCACTTGCGCCAAAACGGTTTTTTACCACCTTTACCACCCTGTAGAAGTTGAACCTTTCTCCTTCAAAGTAAAGCACCGTATCCACAAGGTGTTCAAGCACCTTTGGACCAGCCAATAGGCCTTCTTTGTTTACCTGACCCACAATGAACAAAGGAATACCCAAGGACTTACAAGCTTCCGCCAGCCTAAAGGCGCACTCCCTTACCTGCGCCACAGAGCCTGGAGAAGACTCAAGGCTTGAGCTATATATGGTCTGTATGGAATCAACCACAAGCAGAGAAGGCTCTTCTACTCTAATTGTTTCCAAAAGGTTTTCAAGGTTTGTTTCTGGAAAGGTCAAAAGCATTTCAGAATTTATGCTTAGCCTTTTGGCCCTTATGGCAATCTGGGAAGGTGATTCCTCACCAGAAAGGTACAGAACCTTTCCGTAGTTTTTTGAAAATTTATCTGACAGCTGTAAAAGCAAAGTGGACTTTCCTATGCCAGGTTCGCCAGCCAACAGTATCACTTGACCTTTTACAATGCCACCACCAAGGGCCTCATCAAGAGTTGAAAAGCCTGTGGTTAATCTGCTGGGTAGGTCTTCCACCCAGCTAAGGATAGGCTGTGGTGGTTTGTAAGGGGTGGCTAAGCTTGAAGTTTTGGGTAGGTCCTTCTCTTCCACCATGCTATTCCAAGCACCACAAGAAGGACACTTTCCCATCCACTTGGGGTTAGAATATCCACACTCTTGACAGACAAAGTAGCTTTTTTCTCTTTTCATCCTATGGTCGTACTTCTTTCATAAGCTTTGCTGTTTTTGTAGCCATACAAGGCATAGACCACCATACCTATAGCGTTCCAAACTACAAACCTTACCCATGTCTCTTTTGGAAGACCAGCCATGATAAATAGTAAAAATATTAAGTTAATAGGAAAGAGCACCTTGGCAAGAGGCACCTTAAAAGCAGCTGTAGATTCACCGCTTGCCCTCAATAGTATAACCCCAATACCCACCATAAAATAGGCAAAAAGGGTTCCTATATTTACCAACTCTGCCAGAGTTTTTAAAGGTACAAAGCCAGCCAAAAGGGATATGACTATGCCACCAATAAGTGTGGCTGTATATGGTGTTTTAAAGGTAGGATGTACTGCAGATAGTTTGGCTGGCAAAAGGCCATCTCTAGAAAGGGCAAAGATAATGCGTGTAAAGCCCAAACCCATAACTATAAACACGCTGGTGATCGTAATTACTGCTCCTGTGGTTATTATGTTTGCCACCCACTTTTCCCCTGCCTTATACATGGCGTAAGCCAGTGGGTACTCCACGTTAAGCTCCTTGTAATTCACCATGCCCACAAGCACAAAGGCCACAGACATATAAAATAGCGTGCTTATAATCAAAGAACCTATAAGGCCTATTGGCACATTCCTTGTAGGATTTTTTGTCTCCTCTGCCACCGTAGAAACAGCGTCAAAGCCCAAATAGGCAAAAACTATGAGAGAAGCAGCATGCCAAACACCTTGCCAACCGTAAGGAAGAAAATCCTTAAGTATGTTTTCCATGTTTATGTGTTTTATGCCAAAGATGATAAACAAGGAAAGGACCGTTAGTTTAATTAGAACAATGAATGTATTCACTCTTGCGCTTTCCTTTATTCCTAAGGTCAAAAGTCCAAAGACCAAAAGAACAACAAGAAAGGCAAAAAGGTCCATATAGGTCCCCTTAGAAGGGTCAAAGGCGCCTGAAAGAACTTTTGGAAGCTCAAGGCCAAAGTTTTGGTGTAAAAAGGTGCGCACATACCCAGACCAACCCGTAGCTACAGCGGCTACTGCAATACCATACTCAACCAAAAGGTTCCAACCTACCAACCAAGCCATTATTTCTCCAACGGTAGCATAGGTATAGCTGTAGGCACTTCCAGATATGGGATAGGCAGAGCTTAGCTCGGCATAAACCAAAGCGCTTATACCTATGGCAACGGCGCACAAAAGAAAGGAAAATACGATGGCAGGCCCAGCATAAAGGGCGGAAGCCTGACCAGCTATGACGAATATACCCGCACCTATAATGGCACCTATGCCCAAGAAGATAAGGTCAAAAACCCCAAGTTTTCTTGGAAACCTCCCTTCATCTACTACGTAGCATTTTTTTCTCAATACTTCCCTAAACATAGATCATTTTAAATTATAGCTTGGGGATATATGAATGTATGGCGTTAGTTATATGTATTGCTAACCACCAGAGTTTGTTGTGTTATTAAAAGACATTTGAAGGATAATTAAGAATAGATAACCGCTACCTAATTTTATTACTGATCCACCTATAATATTGTAATCATGATACTACAAATTCAAGTTCAATACCTATACCTTTAGAAGTATATGCTTCCACCCTTGAGGTTTGTGGCTTGTCTGTTGCATAAGAACCTAACAATGCATTTACATAATCATCACCGTTTTCTTCCAGCACTCTACCTATAGCACCTATCAGTTCTTTTGCTAAATTTGCAACTGTACCAGCTATTATCATTGTAGGGTTGGGTATACTAGTTATAAGACTAGTAAGCTGGCTATCTTTGACTACACTATGTATTTTTGTAAGTTTTGCCCCTAGTTGTCTTACATCTTTGTCAGATTCAAATATGGTTATGATGATGTTAAGTGAACCTGTAACAATCCTTGGCGGCCAAATGCATATACCATCACCTACAAATTTACGTACATTTCCAGGCTGTAAAGGGATAGTAAATTCAGAGATGTTTGCGTCCTTAGGCGGATATATAATGGGAGGAAGCCCAGAATAGTCCCATGCTATAGAGATAAAGTAGATTTCGTTCTCATCTATAGATAATGCTTCAAAGTTCTCATCTATAGAAATGCTCTTAAGATATAAACTCCATCTATTTGGTGATTTGGCAAACTCTGGAGGCCCCGTTCTACTTGTATTTTCTTGCATAGTATCAAAGGTTCGCCCTGATTTTCTTACTATACCCACTTGGCTCAAATCACCGATTGTGAATAAAGGACTATTTTTCATGTCACTTCCCTCCTTATCTGTTTTTATTTATCTAAAAATATACAAAGGTTGCATTTTTGTCAAGTAAATTACAAGAAAACAGGTTTTTTCGTTATTAAATCGCTTAATTTTACAGTATTTTTTTATTAATGCTTGCTAACGTTTTGAGCTATCAAACTCCAGATAAGATAAGCCACAGGTTCTGGTACTATTACGGTTTTCCTATTAGAGCTTTGGCTAAGTATTTCATGAAGTTCCGTTCTTATAACAGCATTGCCTGTGAGTTCAAAAAGCACATCTATGGAATCTTCCAAAGCTCTAAGCATATCCCTTGCATCCCTAAAATAGGCTATGCCTCTTTCCTTAGCCAGCTTGACGCTTTCAAGCTCTTCTCTTGGCTCTGCTACCGCTATGATTTTGACATTTTCAGAGTTTACACTCAGTAAAGCTTGCAAAAACTGGCTTCCTACCTTTCCGAGACCGGCTATGGCAACGTTTATACGCCTCAATGTTAAACCTCCTTGTAGTCTTGTAAATATATTGTATAATTTATCCTTAGCCGGAGTGGCGGAACTGGCAGACGCAGGGGATTCAAAATCCCCCGCCCGCAAGGGCGTGCGGGTTCGACTCCCGCCTCCGGCACCAAAGATGAAAAGGGTTATAGTTTTACTTTCTGGTGGAATGGATAGCGCTACCCTTTTGTGGTTGTGTAAAAAGGAGTTTGAAGAAGTCTATTCTCTCTCTTTTGATTACGGCCAAAGGCATAAGGTAGAGTTAAAGTATGCCAAAGAGTTGGCAAGGCTCGCTGGTGTTAAAGAACACATCATAGTGGAGGTTCCACACTACAGGCTTATAAAAGGCTCGGCTCTCTTAGAAGATGGTCCACAAGTGCCAGAAGGGCCCTATGGTGAAGAGGTGCCTCCCACCAACGTACCCATGAGAAACCTTGTATTTCTTGCCATTGCAGGCTCCTTTGCAGATAGTTATGAGATTGACCATATAGCCATAGGAGTGCACGCCCTTGACACCCCCTATCCAGACTGTAGGGTGGAGTTTATAACAGCCATGGAGTCCGCCATCAACTCTGCCTCCGCTTATGTGGCAAAAACAAAAAGAAGGATAAGTCTGTATGCCCCCTTTTTGGGAATGAGTAAAACGGACATTGCAAGGCTGGGAAAAGAGCTTGGAGTGCCCTTTGAAAAGACCTATTCCTGTTATATGGGGACAGAACCCTCCTGTGGTGTATGTGCTACATGCCTCCAAAGGCAAGAGGCACTAAGAAGTATTGGCCTTATGTGATCCTAAGGAGTATTTCTTCTACCTTCTTTATGGGGTTTTCTGCCCTTAACACACTTCTTCCCATCACAAGTATATCAGCGCCAGCCTCAAGAGCTTCTTCAATGCTTACCACCCTCTTTTGATCATCCCTTGGTTCTCCCTCTAGTCTTATGCCAGGTACAACTATAAGAAATCCTACAGGCATTTTTTCTCTTATCATCCTAGCCTCATGTCCTGAGCATACCACACCATCCACGCCTGCTTCAGCGCCTTTTATTACAAGGTTTAGCACATACTCATACCTTTCCAAGCATACACCCATTTCCTTTATGTCTTCTTTCTCAAGGCTTGTAAGTAAGCTAACACCAAGGAGCTTTAACTTTCCCTTTGAGCTTACCGCTTGACTTAGTGCCTCTTTCCCAGAGCTAAGATGCACGGTAAGATAATCTGCTCCTAGGTCCTTTGCAGAAAGAATGCCATCTTTTACCGTGTTTGGTATATCGTGAAGCTTTAGGTCCAAAAAGAGTTCAAAGCCGTTCTCTTTTACCTTATCTGTTATCGCTCTATGATGGCTTATAAATAGCTTGTATCCTATCTTAAAGATCAAGGGATAGCCTCTTAAAGACTTGACGAGTTCAAGGGCTTGTGGAAGGTTTGTGTCAAGGGCTACGCAGAGCTTAGCCATAAACCCTCCTTCTGAAGTTTTCAAGGATTTTGAGTCCTACTCTTTGACTTTTTTCTGGGTGGAACTGCACTGCAAAGATATTTTCGTATTCTATGGAAGATACAAAGTCTATGCCATAGTCGGTGGTGGTCAGGATAAATTCCTTCCTTTTCGGCACCACATGGTAAGAATGGACAAAGTAAAAGTATTCTCCATCCTTTATACCTTCAAGCATGGAAGAGGGTTTATTCTTCCAGAGTTGGTTCCAACCTATGTGTGGCACTTTAACGCTTGTGGGAAGAAGCACCACCTCACCTTCTACCACGCCAAAGCCTTCCGATTCCCCAAATTCATAGCTTTTCTCAAAGAGAAGCTGCAATCCAAGACATATACCAAAGTAGGGTTTCCCCTTCTCTATATGCCTTATTATCTCTCCATAAAGCCCCATCCTCTTTAGATTTTCAACTGCATCCCTAAAGGCGCCCACGCCGGGCAACACTATTGCTTTGGCCTTTTTTACATCTTCCGGATCCGAGCTCACCTTAACCCTAAAGCCCACCTTTTCAAGGGCCTTTGAAACGCTTCTCAAATTTCCCATTCCATAATCTACTACAAGTATATCCAAAGGCTTAGCCTCCAAGTATCAAAGATATCTCGGCCAGCTTGCCAGTAGTTATCAAAAAGCCAAGCAGGATAAGAAGAAGGCCACCTACTATTTCCACCACTCCAAAGAACTTGCTAAATCTACGCACAAAGCCAAGGAAGGCAGAAAGGAGACCACCAGCTATCAAAAAGGGTATGCCAAGGCCAAGGGAGTAAGCAAAGAGCAAGGTAGCACCCTGAAGGGCTGTTTCTTGCTGGCTTGCATAAAGGAGGATAGATCCAAGCACAGGGCCTATGCAAGGGCTCCAGCCAAAGGCAAAAAACATACCCACAAGAAGGGCACCTATGCCTGTAAGGTTCCCTCTTACTTCCTTCCTCATCTGCCTGTAAAGAGCATCATGAAGACCAAAAAGGTAAAAAAAGGCCACCATTAATATTATGCCAAGCAAGTCAAAAAGCAGTTTCTGAGAGAGGATGCCAAAGAGAAATAGAGCTACAAAAAGAGAAGCGACTCCCAAAAGTTCCTTTAAAAAGTTTTGCCTCAACATAAGGCCAGCAAAATGTAAACCAAAGAAGACTACCAAACTACCACCCACTTTGGCTATGTAATCTTGATATTCTCTAAGTAATCCACCAATTCCTGTGGCGGTGGCCCCCATGAGTGTAAAGACAATGGAGAATCCTATCACAAAAAGAAGTGATGCGGTAAAAACTCTCCAACTAAAGCCTGCATTCTCTTTGGTCTCCTGTGCTCCCACACCAGATATATATGAAATATAGCCTGGTATTATGGGCAAAACGCAAGGGGAAAGAAAGGAAAGAATACCAGCACTAAAGGCTATCAAAAGCGACACTTCACCCATTGTATACCTCCATGTGATTAATATATTACTTCAAAGCCAAACTCTATAGACAGTATGAGAAGTTTATTTTCCTGTGACGACCTACCAACTTCCCAGGCCATATCGTAATATAGGTTACTCACAGACCCTCTTCTAATTTAAGGAGTATGCAACAGCTATTACAGGTATTCTAGTGGATTCAACCCACCATTTTTGATTGGGCCCATGCTGAGTGAGGAGTTAATGATGCTACCGGAGAATTAACCTATTCACATGAAATAATAAGGTAATTAAAACATATGGTATCTGGATCCCTTGGATATTAAAGGATTAATGTGTTAGACTCTATTAAACTGAAAATTTTGTGGTTTGTAGCTTACAAAAGATATATTTTTCACCCGCCTTTGCTTTAATATTATTCCTATGAAAGTTAAGGAATTCTTAAAGGAGAACAACCTTAGCATAGGCGACAACTTTTACCTGTTGATGAATAGGCTAAGGCTTGAAGGGGAAGAATACATAAGGACTTTGGAGGCAAGGGTGGGAGAGTCTGCAAAGATGTCCAAGTCAAAGGGCAACACGGTGGACCCAGAGGAGGCCATAAATAAGTATGGTGCGGACACAATAAGGCTTTACATACTCTTTGCAGGCCCTGTAGAAAAGGATTTTGAATGGACAGAGGAAGGAGTCCAAGGAGCCTTTAGGTTTCTAAAAAGGCTGTGGAGCTTTTTTCACAACTACCTTGATAGGATAAAGGACATTTCTTACACAAGGGAAGACTTTTTGGACCTGTCGGGCAAGCCAAAAGAGATAAGGCACAAGACCCACCAAACTTTAAAGAAATATCTTGCAAGCATGGATGACCTTTCCTTTAATACGGCCATAGCTGGCATAATGGAGCTTTTAAATAGCCTCCAAGATTTTGAACCCTACTCCCCCACAGATTACAAGGTTTTAAAAGAATCCATTGAAATAATCCTCTTTATGTTATATCCTATCACACCCCACCTGTGCGAAGAACTATGGCAGAGGCTTGGCTATGAGAGGCTTATGCCCTCTTATCCTTTTCCCATGCCGGATGAAAGGGCCCTTGCCCTTGAAGAGATAGACCTGCCGGTGCAGGTAAACGGAAAGTTAAGGGCGGTCATAAAGGTGCAAGTGGATGCGGAAGAAGCCATAGTAAGGGATATAGCCCTAAGGGACCAAAGGATAAGCCAGTGGATAAACGGCAAAGAGCTAAAGAGGGTAATATATATCAAAAACAAGCTTCTTAACCTGGTGGTCTAAGATGGAGAACTTTATAAACTTATTGATATTTCTTGCAAAGCTTCTGCTTGTGATGTTCTTAGTAGGTGCTCCCCTCCTTCTTATAATTATCTTTATAGCGGACAAGGTATATAAGAAGATTGAATCAAGGTATGAGGAGCTGAGGGAAAAAAGGATAAGGGAGCTTGAAGAGAAGGAGAAGGAAGAAAAAGGATGATTTTTATCATACTATTTCCCCCTTGACACTCCTTAAGCTCATGCTAATTTTTTAATAACCTACTTTTAAGGAGGTAAGGCATGCCAATGGAAGTTTTGCCAGGCCCATCTGGATACATACCAACCCCTGCAGCCTTTGAGGGGGTGGAGCTGCCACCGCCAGGAAAGGCCTTGCTTTATGGAAAGATAGTGGATGAAGAAACGGCTATGAGAGAAGCCGCAAAGGCGATGCTTACAAGAAGAAATCCAACCATATTTCCTGGTCCATTAGTTCTATGGGGTTGGAACGCCAGCGCCATGGAAAAGGCAAAGGCTATTCTTGAGCTTGCAATGGAAATACCAAATTGCAGAATCATACCTATGCCAGATTATAGGCCCAAATATCCTAAGATAGACCCAGAGGCTGAGATAAACCCCAACCATCCAAATCTTACCATTCTCCACAATAAGATAGAAGCCTGTATTTTTGTGGGTGTGCATTGCCACTATGCCAATCTATCCCTTAGGATGATAAGGGCTGGAACAAATTGCTTTACCATAGCCCTTTGTGCGGAGATGGGCCATGAGGATGCCATGGTTTCTTTAAGGGACGTGCACGCCGATGAAATAAGGAAGTTCAAAGACGTACTTATACAAGTTAGGGAAGAGCTTGGAATAAAGTGGGAGCCCAAGCTTCCGCCAGAAAACCCATCCCTTCCCAAGGAAGAGTACCAAACTCTTTCTGTGCTTGACTATGGCGAGTACTCTTATCTTTTGATCCCCAGAAGGGGAGAGCATGTAACAGAAAGCGAATAAAAGCGGAGGTAGTGCCATGCCAGAACAAAAAGTTGTAGATGCAGATTATCTTCTTTTGGAGGCACCAAGGGAAAGGAAGTTTATAACTGGTGCCCAAGCTATGGCAGAGGCTGTAAAGCGTGCCAATGTGGATATAGCTATAGCCTACCCCATCACACCCCAATCTGAAGTTATGCACCTTGTTGGAGATATATGGGCACAAGGCTATTTGAAGGACTACTACAGGGCAGAAGAGGAATACGGCGCCATGTCCGCCATAGCGGGAGCCGTTAGGGGTGGCGCAAGGGCATTTTCTGCCACATCTGGCCCTGGACTGTTGAGAGGCCTTGAAGCTATAGTTTCTTGGCCAGGCCACAGAATACCTGCAGTTCTTGGAGTTCTTACAAGGGTTGTAAACGCTCCTCTTTCCATACAGCCAGACAATGTGGAGATTGCATACCTCTTGCATTCTGGTGTTGTGGTCTTGCATGCGGAAAACCAGCAGGATGTTTTTGATTTTACCCTTGCTAGCTTTGTAATATCTGAAATGGTTGATGTTTATATTCCTATAGCAGTATGTACAGAGGGATTCTTTGTTACTCATGCAAAGGGTTATGTAAATATGACTCCAGAGGACATGAAACTTCCACCAAGGGACCCATACAAGGCACCCGTTCCACCCACCGACTGTGAAATACCGCCTGCAAGGATACAAAGGGATGCCCCAGTGCAAAAATCTAACTTTATGAGCTACCTTATACACGCCGTATGGCAGCAGGAGATTTGGGCATCTAACATAAGGGCTATGAAGTATATATACAAGTACCTTGGAGGACCCATAGAGGTGGTCAACCCAGACGCAGAAGTTTTTGTGGTAGCCTCTGGCTGTGCGGCAGCTCAAGGAAGAGAAGCGGTAAGGTATGCACAGATGGAAGGGCTAAACGTAGGCCTTGTAAAGGTAAAATCCATAAGGCCATTCCCAGAGAAGGAGATAAGGCAGGTTCTTTCCAAGGCAAAGGCTGTGATAATACCCGAGCACAACATAGTGGGTTGGCTTGCCAAGGAAGTAAAGGCGAGCATACCAGACAACGATAAGGTTATAGGTGGTCCAAGGGTCTACGGTGGCATGACCTTGCCCGTAGAGCTTATCATGGAAAAGATATACCAAGTTCTTGGTATAAAGAAGGAAAGAAAGGTTGTTGTATAAAAACTTTAAGGAGGTGTAAAGATGGGTTTGGAATATGTAAGGATTTCTCCAGGCTTTGAGAAATATATGCCCAAGGACTATGTGGATTTGGTCCAGTATGGGCAATTTGGCAAGCAGATAGATGTTCAACAGCTCGGCCAGTTCAAGGAACTTGTGGAAGAGCATCCCATGTGTGCTGGATGCTTTATGGCATACTTCATAAGGGTCTTCTACGCAGCCCTTCCCAATCCGGAAGACACAATAGTGATAGGCACTGCAGGGTGTGCAAGGCTTGCCCTTTCTCAGGCAGCTGTGCCCTTCATATACGGAAACTACGGAGATACAAACGCTGTAGCCTCTGGTTTAAAGAGAGCTTTGAGCATCAGATTCCCAGATAAGGTTAAGGACGTGGTGGTTATAGCTGGAGATGGTGGACTTATAGATATAGGCTTTGGTATGACCATGCACTCCTGGTTTAGAAGAGAGAAATTCACTACCATAATGGTGGATAACGAGGTGTACGGAAACACTGGAGGTCAGGAAAGCGGTATGTCCCCAAGAGGTGTTCAGTTAAAGATGGCTCCAAAGGGTAAGCAGTTTGACAAGATAAATGCGGTGGAGCTTGCCAAGACAGCTGGTTGTGTATATGTGGCAAAACTGGCACCGACAAATCCCAAGAGGATAGCCAAAACCATAAAGAGAGCCATCCTTGCCGCAAGGCATTTTGGTCCCACCTTTATACACGCCTACACTTCTTGCAATATAGAATACTCCATACCTACAGAAAAGGTGCTTGAAGATGCCAGAAAGAGGGAAAAACAAGACTTTGGCTTTTATGAGTGGATGACGGACGAGGTAAAGGAATTCTTTGAGGAGCTTGAGAGGAAGCAAGAGGAGGTCAAAACATGAGTATGAAAAGGTATAACATCAGGATAGCTGGCGTTGGTGGGCAGGGGGTGGTAACCTCCGCCCACATCCTTGGTAATGCCATGTCTGCCGCTGGCAAATACGCTACTCTTGTGCCCTTCTTTGGTTCCGAAAAGAGGATGGCTCCAGTGGAAGCTTATGTGAGGGTTTCAGACCAGCCTATTTACGAAGTGGGTGAGGTGGTCTATCCCAACGTGATAATGATATACCATCCCCAAGTTATAACCCACGGAAAGTCTTACACCATGCCCTTCTATTCTGGTCTTAAGGAAAACGGACTTGTGATAATCAACACGGAAGTGGATATAATCCCACCGGAAGATTGGGCAGTCCTAAAAGATCTAAATACTAGGGTGTATATGTTCCCAGCTACAAAGGTAGCCCTTGAGATAGCTGGCACAGAGCTTGCTACCAACATGGCCATGATAGGCCTCTTCTTTGGGATAACCAGGTTGGTAGGCTTTGAACACATAGAGCAGGCAGTAAGAGAAAGGTTCTTAGGTAATACCTTTGTAGCCTCTGGTGGTACTACTGCCCTTGACAGCGCTATTGAGAAGAAGTTCAAAAAGAAGATGGAACTACTTGAGAAGAACATGCAAGTTATAAGAGAGGCCTTCAAGATAGCGGAGGAAAGGGGCTGGGTAGAAGAGGAAGCTTTAACAAGCTAAAATATTTTTAGGAGGCAAGGCGGATATGTACTATGTGGCTGATGTGAAGGAGTCTGATTGTGCAAAGTATAACTGTAAGCAGTGTGTGCTTTTCTGCCCAGAGCCCAACACCCTCATGTATCATGATTCAAAGCATGTGGCATGGGTAAACTACTCAAGGTGTAAGGGCTGTGCCATATGCGTCTACGTTTGTTCTGATCTTCTAAAGAGGAACTGCATACAGATGGTTATGATGACGCCGGGAGAGTAAAGGGAGGCACTTAAATGACCTTAGAGGAAAAGTTTAGGCTACTATCGGAAGAAGTGATGAAAAACATGGCTAATCCAGACTTGGACTTGGAACTGTGCTTCCCAAACGAGGCAGAAGAAGGCTGTGAGGTAAAGAAGTATCCCTACCTGAGGGTGAAGTATGTGGTAGAAGGCCACGACCTATACGAAAAGGAGATAGACATAGACCCTGAATATTGGGAAAAGGATGTAAAGGACCTTGCCAACTTTGTGTCTTTCCAAATCCAGCAATTCATGGAGGAAATAGATTCTGTAGAGTACGGCGGTGAATAATGCTACCCGCCCTTGTAATTACGGGCTTTTTGGGAACGGGTAAAACTACCCTTTTGATAAACTCTGCAAGAGAATACTTTAAAGACAAAAGAATCGCTCTTATAGTGAATGAGCTTGGAGAGGTAGGAGTAGACGGGAAGGTTTTAAGGAATGCCTACTCGGAAGTTCTGGAATTGCCAGAGGGTTGTATATGCTGCACTCTGCACGCAGAGTTTGAAAAAGCCATCGGAGAGATAAGGGAGAAGTACAATCCGGAAATTTTACTTGTAGAAACCTCTGGCGGTGCGGTGCCTTTCCCTGTAATACTTAGCTTGCAAGCGCTGGGTTGTTCTGTAGATGGTGTTATATGCCTTGTGGATTGTGCCAATTTTGAAAAATACAAGGAAGACAACACTGCCAAGTATCAGATAGGAAGCTCTAATGTGATAGTCTTAAACAAGATTGACTTGGTGGATGAAAATAAAATAAAGAAAGTAGAAGAAGAGGTAAAGGAAATATGGCAATTATACAGGCCTGTGAATGCCTTCACTGGCGAGCCTTACTATACAAAGGTAAAGATATACAAAACTCAGTATGGAAAGTTGCCACAAAAAGTCTTTGAAGGGCTTTACACTATACCAGAGCTAAAAGACTTTCCCCACCATCACAGCCACAACTACAAACAAAGGGTAATAAACCTTATAGAACCACTTGATTACGATGAGCTTGAAAGCAAGCTAAAAAGCCTGCCAGAAAACACAATAAGAGCAAAGGGTATTGTTAGACTAAAGCATTACCCCAAGCCTGTTATAATAAACTACTCTTTTGGCTACCTGGACTATCCCATAGAAATACAAGACTACGACGGACCCTCCTTTTTAGTCTTGATTGAATCTTGATTGAAGGAGGATAAGTATGGGCCTTGACTTACTTTTACAGAATATACTAAATCCGCCAGTGCTTATGTTTTTGCTTGGATTGGGTTCTGTGCTTTTGAGGACCGAGCTTGAAGTGCCTCAGCCTTTGCCTAAGCTTTTCTCTCTATACCTTCTAATAGCCATAGGCCTTCATGGAGGTTATGAGCTTTCAAAGAGTGGTATAACCCTTGAGGTCCTTAAAGTGCTTTTACTTGCCATGTTCATGGCGGTTATAGTTCCTATATATGCTTTCTTTATTCTCAGGTTAAAGCTTGATGTTTACAACGCAGTAGCCATAGCTGCCACCTACGGCTCTATAAGTGCAGTTACCTTTATAACCGCTGGTTCTTTTCTAAACAGCCTGGGACAAAGCTATGGTGGTTATATGGTGGCGGCTATGACACTTATGGAGTCACCCGCCATAGTAATAGGCCTTATCCTTTTAACCCTTTTTGCTAAAAGAAACAACAACTCTCATATAGAATGGGAGGAGGTGTTTAGAGAATCCTTCCTTAATCCATCTGTGTATGTGCTTGTAGGAACGCTTATCATAGGCTTTTTGACTGGAGAGAAGGGTTGGAAGGCTATGGATCCTCTTTTTGGGGTGCTTTTTAAAGGCATGCTTGCCTTTTTCCTTTTAGACATGGGTATAGTGGCGGGTCGCAGGATAGGGGAGATAAAAAGGGTTGGCATATTCCTTGTAGCCTTTGGCGTACTTCTTCCTATTTTTAACGCGCTTTTGGGTATATTTCTTGCTAAACTTTTTGGGCTTTCTAAGGGTGATGCCTTTATGTTTTCCATACTTTGCGCCAGCGCCTCCTACATAGCCGTTCCTGCAGCTATGAGGCTTTCAGTGCCGGAGGCAAATCCAAGCCTATATGTAACCATGTCCTTGGCCATAACCTTTCCTTTCAACATAGCTATAGGGATTCCGCTATACTACGTTTTTATAAACCTTCTATGGGGGTAATAAGATGGAACCAATGAAGAAAGTGGAGGTAGTGGTGGATAGTGTGTACCTTAATAGGGTGCTTGATATCTTGGAAAGGCAAGGCGTATCTGGCTACACGGTAATAAGAGATGTTTTGGGCAAAGGAGAAAGGGGTATAATGGCTGGGGATGAGCTTACAGATGTATTCAAAAATAGTTATGTATTTACCGTATGTTCTGAAGAGATTGCCAAAAGCATAGCAGAAAGTTTGAGACCTCTTCTAAGTAAGGTGGGTGGAGTGTGTATAATCTCAGATGTGCTTTGGCTTATGCACTGAATATAAGGAAAACTTATAATATTCATCATAATTACTAATGGCGTGCAACAGATAAGGGGCTTATAATATGTGGATAATCTTACGTAGGAGGTGATTGAGATGGCAACAATAACACCAGACAAAAGCCTTGATGCTTCTGGGCTTAATTGTCCTCTACCAGTTTTAAAAACAAAAAAAGCTATTGAGGAACTGCAATCTGGGCAGGTTTTAGAGGTTATAACTACGGACCCAGGTGCCAAGGCAGATATACCTGCCTTTTGCAACAGGACAGGTCATCAACTTTTGGAGACGGTAGAGGAAGGAGGAAAGATCATCTTCTACATCAGGAAGAAATAGGGAGGGATAAAAAATGGCTACAGAAAGACTTGCCATAATAGCCACAAAGGGGACCCTTGATATGGCTTATCCGCCACTTATACTTGCTTCTACGGCTGCTTCTCTTGGTATAGAAACGGCCGTGTTCTTCACTTTTTATGGTCTCAACATAATACATAAAAAGAAGATGCATGAACTCAAAATAGCACCCATAGGAAACCCTGCCATGCCTATGGCTTTCCCCCCATCTATGCAAAACCCAGTTACCAATGCCATATCTTCCATATTCCCTGGGCCTCCTCAAATAATGGGTATCATCCCTGGGATGACAGATCTTATGAGCTTTATGATGAAGAAAACCATAAAGGAGCATGGGGTTGCAAGCATACCAGAACTTTTAGAAGCTTGCAAAGAGGCGGATGTAAAGCTTATCCCATGTCAGATGACTATGGAGCTTTTTGGCTATAAACATGAAGATCTAATAGATGGTCTTGAGCCACCTGCAGGTGCAGCCACCTTTATAAACTATGTAATTGAGGCAGACAAACCTATGATAATCTTCGTTTAAGGAGGATAAAGATGGCTTATGAAAAGGTGCTGTTTTATATCTTAACCGTGCCTTTTTTTGAAAGGGCTGAGCCAACCACTGGTGAGCTTATCAATCCACAGGCTGGAGCTCCCTTCTTTTTAGCAACAGCCGCCACCACAATGGACTATGAGGTGGAGATGGTCATTACATCAGAGGCTGGCTTTCTTCTTATGAGAGACAACGCAAAAAAGGTAAAGGTAAGGCCTGGTGTGGAACAAACGGTTTATGACTTTATAAAGATGGCAAAGGAAGCCGGCGTAAAGATATATCTTTGTGTGCCTTCCTTGGACCTTACGGAAATATACAAAAAGGAAGATGTTAATACTGAACTCTGCGATGGCATAATAGGTGGTGCTGCCTTTCTTGATAAGTTGATGAGTGGCGAGTATGCGGTTATCACCCTTTAACCCTTTTTTTGTCTATCCTCTTATAAGTATATACTTAAATTTGCATAAGAAAAATTTAATTGACTTTGGTCAAGTTTGTAATACCTTTATTAAAAGAACTCAAAAGGAGGTTTAGAAATGGATGGACATCCTTATGGATACAACCTCCCCATATCGGAGAAGACCAAGGCTGTGCCTTGGGAAGAAAAAGTCCGAATAGTGGAAGAAGTCAAGTCGGACTTTCGTTTTAAGGAATATATATTTGGCTGCCTTAACTGCGGTGTCTGTACCGCTTCTTGCCCTTCTAACCGCTTCTTTGACTATTCTCCAAGGGAGATAGTCCAAAGATTTTTGGAAGAGGACGTGGAAGTCCTCTATGACATGATGCACGAGTACATATGGGCCTGTTCTCAGTGTTTTACATGCTGGATAAGGTGCCCCTTTGTTAACAACCCTGGTGGCCTAGTGGCCATAATGAGGGAAGTGGCCGTTAGAAACGCCTTTGAGGCCACAAAAGACCTTCTCAAGCCTTACGGAAGGGTCCTTCTTAAGGTTATGACTACAGGAAACCAGCTCTCTGCAGACATGCTACAGCCCGACTTTTTCCCGGACTGGGGTCCCAAGATGGCGGACAACATGGAAAACCTAAGAGCCAAAAGGCTCGCCATACCCTTTGATGTAGGAAAATCTGTAAAGACCGCTTGGGAAGTATCTTTGGAAACTGCCATAGAAATGTATACCATTTGGAGAGAAACAGGCATCTTTGAAATGCTTGAAAAACTTGACCCCAACCTCTACAACGTCATAATGGATATAGTGGAAGAGAACGAAGAAAGGTACGAGGAACTCTATGAGGAAGAGGAGTAAGCTAACAAAAGGGGCTAATACCCCAAAAAACTTTAAGGAGGTGTAATCATGGCACACGGACATGGTTTTGGACATAATAGCCCAGGGGGGCTTTTAAGGTATCCGGAGCAGCCACCATTCCCGCTCAAAGAATACAGCGCTCACTACGACCACATCTTTGAAATGATGGAAGAGCTCGAAGCAAAGGGCGAAATTCTCATACATAGAATCACCGAGGAACATCAGCCTGTAGAGGTCTATACAAGGACTGGAAGGATAAAGACAATCCCTACCAACAAGCTCTGGCACCACAAGTCCTGTGGTCAGTGTGGAAATATACCAGGATATCCTGCTTCCGTTTTCTGGTTTATGAACAAGTTTGGGCTTGACTATCTCAATGAGCCGCATCAAACCTCTTGCACAGCATGGAACTATCACGGTTCTGGTACATCCAACCCAGTGGCTCTTGCGGCAGTTTGGCTCAGGAACATGCACCAAGCTTGGAAGACGGGCTACTATCCTCTAATCCACTGTGGAACCTCCTTTGGTTCTTACAAAGAGACAAGGGAACAGCTCATTATGAACAAGGAGCTAAGGGATGCGGTAAAGCCCATCCTCAAAAAGCTCGGAAGGCTAACAGAGGACGGAAGGATAGTTATACCCCAAGAGGTGGTCCACTACTCCGAGTGGGTCCACGCTATGAGATACAAGATTGCCGAACTTTACCAAAAGGAAGGCAAGGCAAAGGGTATAGATGTTTCTAACGTAAGGGTTGCCATACACAACGCCTGCCACACCTACAAGATGATAGCTGACGACTATCCTTATGACCCAGAGGTCTTTAACGGTCAAAGACCTGCCGCTTCCACCGCTGTGGTTAAGGCTCTTGGTGCCCAGGTGGTAGATTATTCCACTTGGTATGACTGCTGTGGCTTTGGCTTTAGACACATACTAACGGAGAGAGAATTTACCAGATCTTTTGCCATACAAAGAAAGCTAAAGGTTATAGCCGAAGAAGTGAAGGCAGACCTTATAGTTACTCACGACACTGGTTGCACCACCACCTTTGAAAAGAACCAATGGATAGGAAAGGCTCATGGCATGTACCATCCTGTGGCTGTTATGTCAGACGTTATGTTTGCTGCTTTGGCATGCGGAGCTCATCCCTTCAAAGTGGTCCAGCTCTACTGGAACTGCTCCAACTACGAGCCACTCCTTGAGAAGATGGGTATTACCAACTGGAGAGAACTAAGGAAAGAATGGGAAGACACAGTCAAATATATAGCAGAGCTTGAGAAGGCAGGCAAGTACGATGAGCTTATGGAGTTCTTCAAAGAGTATGACCTATATGAACCCTATAGCAGAACAGCCTCAGGCAAGCCAAGGGCTTCTGCAACCGCTAATATGCCACTGTTCAAGTCCTAAGCTTTTGGTGGGGGCTATGCCCCCTTAAATCCTATAAGGAGGTTAAAAATGGCTAAAAGTGTGTTGGTAATTGGAGGCGGTCCTGCCGGACTTTCAGCAGCAAGGGCTTTGGGAAGGCTTGGTGTTCCCACCATACTGGTGGAAAAGGATGGCCAGCTTGGTGGAAACCCCATCAAAAATCATTACCATACCCTTATTCCAAGGAAGTTAAAGCCTTCTCAAGTGATAGGCCCCTACATAAAGGAAGTAGAGAGCAACCCTAATGTTAAAGTGCTTCTCAACACAGAGCTTACTGCTTGTGAGGGTGAGGCTGGTTCTTTCAAGGTAACCCTTTCTAACGGAGAAAAGCACGAGGTAGGTGCCATTGTAGTGGCAACAGGTTTTGAACACTTCGACCCAAGAAGAAAGGGAGAGCTTGGTTATGGCCTTTATCCAGACGTTATAACCAATCTTGAACTTGAAAAGATGTTCTCCCAAGAGGGGAAACTCTATAGGCCTTCCAATGGACAGTTGCCCAAGAGGGTTGCCTTTGTGTTCTGTGTTGGTTCTAGGGATAGGCAGCTTGGTGTGACCAACGTGCACTGCTGTAGGTATGGCTGTGCTCTCTCTGGTCTTCAAGGTATGGAAATAAGAGAGCACTATCCAGATGTGGATGTTTTCTGCTACTACATGGATGTAAGAACCTACGGCACATGGGAATATCCCTTCTACTGGGTGCCACAGGAGAAGTACGGCGTTAGGTATGTAAGGGGTAGGATAGCGGAAATAACCTACAGCCCTGCCGATGGTAGGCTAAGGGTAAAGCATGAAGATACCATAGTGCAAAGGCCTTCTGAAGTTCCTATGGACCTTGTGGTGCTTGTGCTTGGTATGGAGCCATCCCCAGGAACAAAGAAGGTGGCCAAAATCCTTGGCCTTGCCCAGGACCCAGACAGCCAATTCCTCATACCTTCCGATGAATCTGGTTCCAACATCATATCCAACAAGCCCGGCATATTCATAGCTGGAGCCTGTAAGGGACCCATAGACATAGAGTCTTCCTTCTCCGAAGGCGAAGCCGCAGCCGCAGAAGCTGCAGCCTTTATAGGCGCAAAGGTGACCGTATGAAGAAGCCAGTTATACTTGATGACTTTCTTGTAAGGGACTATCTGATAAAGATACTGGGAGAAGGCGAGGAGTTTGTGCAAGAGTTTTATAAAGACCTCCTCGCCAAGTCCCTCCTATTTCAACAGGCTTTTAGCAAAGAAAAACTTGCCTCTCTTACCCAAGAGGATTTGGACCTCATACTTGAAAAGATCTTTGCAGCAAGGAGAAGAAGACAAAAGATTTTGGAAGAGACAGGAGTGGACAGGCTAAAAAGAGCCATAAGCGACCTGCTTTATGGAAAGGCTAAAAGCTGGGAAGAAAGGGTGGAGAGGTTTGTAAAGGAGATAAGGGGCGTAGATAGAAAGATGGCAAGGGATATAGCCAGTGAAATACTCCACTTTACCTTTCCAGAGGAGTATGTGCTTTGGACCAGTTGGATATGGGACCCGGAAAGCGAAAGCGGTGCCATCGTCTTTTTAAAGGAAGAGCCTCCCAAAAAGAGCCTATACGGAGAGACCTACGAGGAGTTTGAACCCATTTACAAACAGATTCAGGAGAAGCTACTTGACTTTGGTATAAAGGTAAAGGGCTATCTTTTTGTGGATATATTCCTTGCCATGATATACGCCACCTATGTGGACTATATGACCTTATCCACCATGCATAGCGCCAAGGGCTTTTTCCCGCCTGCGGGTGTTATGGCAAGAAGGCTCCTTGGCGTTATTAGAAAGGAAGACCTTTTGGAGGTATAAACCATGGCAATACACGAAAGAAGCCTTGTAGAGCCAGAGAGAATCCTAAGAAAAGAGAGGCTTGTAATTGATGGTGTGGATGTATCTGGGGACTGGAACCTTATCATACTCCCCAGGGTTATAAGCGACTATGACCTTGACTTTGCCAAGGAGATCATAAACTCTCCCGACGGCAAGACCATAAACCAATGCTACCAATGTTCTTACTGTACAGCCTCATGCCCAGTCCATAACTACTGGGATGAAAGGTACAATCCAAGGCACTTTATCTACCTTGCCAGGCTTGGCCTCATAGATGAGCTTCAAAAAAGAGCGGATGTAATGTGGAGGTGCGTCTCTTGCCACAAATGCACCCACAGATGCCCAAAGGGTGTTTTGGTGGAAGAGGTGCTAAAGGTTATCCTAAGGACCATGGCCAAGAAAGGCCTAATAGAGGAATATCCTTCCAAGAAGTTTGACAAGTTCTTTACCGAGTCTGTGCTTGAGTATGGAAGGATAGAGGATGGTGAGCTTCTCTTTGGATGGATAGAAAAGCAAGGCTACAAGGTCTTCAAAGACCCCATACTCAAAAAGCCTGTGCCTTTTATAGGAGAAACACCCGAGTGGCTAAAACAGCTTACCCTAAAACCAATAAAGTCTATGAACATAGACTTCCTAATACTAAACGCCAAGCACATGCTCTTCCACCCCAGAACCAAAAACTGGAGCAAGTTCAAACAGGTTTTGCGTAAAGTTATGCAAGAAGAAGGAGCATTACATTAAGGAGGTTAAGAAATGGGTGTGATAGGAAAAAGAGTGGCATACTACCCAGGCTGTTCCCTTGAGGGTGCAGCAAGGGCTTATGATGTTTCCACCAGAATAGTGGCTAAGGAGCTTGGCCTTGAGCTTGACTACCTTGAGGACTACAACTGCTGTGGTGCCATGGAGTCCAAAAATGTGACCTTTATGGGCACCATGCTATTAAACGCCAGAAATATGTCCCTGGCAAGGAAGCAAGGACACAACGTAATAGTGGCACCCTGTAATGGATGTTCCTTTTCCCTACAGAGGGCCGAATACTTCTTGGAAACAGACAGGGCTGTTTATGAAAAGGTGAATGCCCTCCTTAGAGAAGGTGGTGTGGACCCCTTAGACCAAATACCCCATACCTACCATATCCTTGAGTGGTTCTACCATGAGGCAGGGCCTCAAAAGGTCAAGGAAAAGACCAGAAAGCCCTTAAGAGGCCTAAAGGTGGCCAACTACTATGGATGCCTATACACAAGGCCACACTTCTATTCTAGGACCTACGCCCACGCGGGTGGTCAAGACGAAGAGGCAAGGCCAAGAAGAAGGGAAACGGCGGACGATGATGAACATCCTTACTACATGAACGCCCTCCTTGAGGCAGCTGGAGCAACCAGCGTAGAGTTTGAACCTATGCATACCCAATGCTGTGGTGGTCCACACTCCCTATCGGATGAGATGGTATCCGAGAAGTTTGTTATGATGATACTACAGACTGCCAAAAGGAACGGCGCGGATATTATAGCTACCGAATGTCCTCTTTGCCATGCCTCCCTTGAGATGTACAGACATAGGCTAATGATGAAGGGTGTGCCAGACGTGGATGTTCCCGCAGCCTACTTCACACAACTTCTTGGGCTTGCCTTTGGCTACAGCGCCAACGATGTAAAGCTAAAGGACAATCTTTCGAACCCTCTACCAACCCTTAAAAGGCTTGGCTTGGCATAGGAGGAAGGCATGGGATTGGTGCAGGAGCCTCAAAGTTCTAACGAATGGGAATACAACGGATGTGTAATTCCATTAGACCTTTACTATGATATAGAAACACAAACCTGGCTAAGGGTTAATGAAGATGGTACAGTTACTATGGGCCTTACGGATGTAGGCCAGGTTAGGGCTGGGAGGCTCCTGCACGCAAGGATAAAGGACAAGGGTAAGGTTATAAAAAAGGGAAAGCCTGTGGCATCTTTGGAAAGCGGTAAATGGGCAGGTCCCATAAACGCCCTTGTAGAAGGCGAAGTGATTGAAAGGAACGAAAAGGTCTTAGAACAGCCCGATATAATAAACTATGACCCCTATGGTGAAGGTTGGATAGTTAAGATGAAGCCCTTTGACTTAGAAAGGGACCTAAAGGACCTGCTCTATGGCAAAGATGCCATAGAGGAGATGAGAAAGTATATTGATGAGTGGGATATAATCTGTATGAGGTGTACATGATGGCGGCAAAGGACAAGCATGTAATATTGCTTGTTTCTCAATGGTGTGCCACATGTCCAGATGCAGATGCCTTATGGAGAAAATTGCAAGCAGAATACGGCTTTAAGTATGAGGTTTTGGACGTGGCACAGCCAGAGGGTAGGATGTGGGCAAAGAAGCTAATTGTTAGAGCGGTACCTTCCACCATAATAGACGGGAAGCTTGCTTTCGTTGGCGTGCCAGAGGAATCCGAAGCCAGGAGGGCGATAGAGTCGTGAAGGTTATCATCCTTATGACCAGCGGACCAAGGACGCCTTGGCGTTGTGCCTCACCCTTCTACATTGCTGCCCTTATGGCTGCCAACGAGGCTGAGGTGGAGATGTTCTTTAACATGGATGGAACAAGACTCCTCAAAAAAGGTGTAGCAGAAAGAATAATCCCGGGCGAGCCTAACTGCCTTTCACCCAACGGTAAAAAGTTAAAAACGGTTTATGATTTTATGAAGGATGCTAAGCAAGCTGGAGTTAAATTTTACTCCTGCAAACAAGCCATAGATTCCTTGGGCTACAAGCCTGAGGACTTAATACCAGAATTGGATGGTGTTTATCCAGCCAGTGAGTTTGCCCTTAGGGCTATGGAGGCTGATAAGGTGCTAACTTTTTAAATTTCTATAAAGGAGGGTAAAACATGGCAACAGTCAATGGGTGCAACATACCCGAAGACCTTTTATACGATGTGGACCCAGAAGCCAACGCCTTTACCTGGGCAAAGGACAACGGCGATGGCACCTACACAGTAGGGCTTACCTCTGTAGCAGCCGCCATGGCTGGTAGGCTTGTGGCATACACACCCAAAAAGCCCGGAAAGGTCATAGAAAGGCGCAAGAGCATAGCTACCATAGAAAGCGGTAAGTGGGTTGGACCAGTGCCTACACCTCTAACCGGAGAAATAGTGGAAATAAACGAGGCTCTGAAGGGAAATCCTGCACTTGTAAACGATGACCCTTACGGCGCTGGATGGATAGCCAAGATAAAGCCTACAAACCCAGAAGAAGTAAACAATCTTCTAAAGGGCCAAGCTGCCGTTGATGCTCTTACCAAGGTAATAAACGAAAAGGGCATAAAATGCGGATAATAGACCTAAGGGGTGGTTTGTCCCACCCCTCCTTAGAAGATATTGAGCTTGATAAGGAGCTTCTTGAGGAGCTAAAGGAAGGCTTTGAGATAAGGTTAAAGAACTTTGGCAAAGATATACACTTTCATAGTCCGGGCTTTAAGCACTATGAAGTGGATGATTTTTCCATAAAAAGTGGTCCGAAGTTTGTGGATATATCCATAACCGGTAAAAATTGCGAGCTTATGTGCGACCATTGCGCTTCCAAAATCCTCTGGCATATGATACCAGCTACAACGCCAGAAGAGCTTTGGAAGGTGGCCAATGAGTTAAAGGCCAAGGGAATAGATGGTGTTTTAATATCCGGGGGTTCCAATAAGGATGGTGTGGTGGAACTATACCCCTTTTTGGATGTAATGAGAAGGATAAAGGAAGAGCTTGGTATGTTTGTTAGCTGTCATGTGGGCCTTGTGGACAAAAGGCTCTCTGAAGGCCTAAAAGAAGCAAAGGTGGATGCAGTGCTTTTGGATATAATAGGCGATGACCAGACCATTGCAGAAGTTTATAAACTGCCTCACAAAAGCACAAAGGATTATGAAGAATCTCTTAGACTTTTAAAAGAAGTAGGACACAATATAGTCCCCCATGTGATAATAGGACTTTATTACGGGCAGATAAGGGGTGAGTACAACGCCATAGATATGATAGCCCAGTTTGACCCTTCCGCCTTGGTTATGGTGGTGGTTATGCCCTACTACGGAAAGGCACGCTTCCAGCTTTTACCCCCACCAAAGCCAGAGGATAGTGCAAGGGTTATCTTGCATGCAAGGAAATCCTTACCTAAAAGGCCTGTGGTTATAGGGTGTGCAAGACCTGCAGGTCCAGAGAGGATAAGGTTTGACCTTTATTCTCTGTATGCGGGTGTAAACGGCATAACTTTCCCGGCGGAAGGCATTTTTACCCACGCCAAAAGCCTTGGTCTAAACCCAATAATCTCACCCAACTGTTGTTCAACCGTATTTTTGCATTAAATGTTATTGCTCTACAAGCTCAACCCTTCTATTTTTTGCCCTTCCTTCTTCTGTTGAGTTTGGAGCCACTGGTGCAAGCGGACCTACTCCAAAGGCTTTTAACCTGTCTTGTCTAATTCCGTATATTTCCACCAGTTCTTTCACTACTGCCTCTGCCCTTTTCTTAGAAAGCTCCATGTTATATTCTAACTTTCCTACATTATCAGTATGCCCAACCACATAGACTTTTATTTCGGGATGTTCTTTTAGAAATCTGGCTATTTCCTCAATGGTTGGTTTGGACTCTGGTTTTATTTCCGCTTTGTTAAAGTCAAAATAAATTCCATAGATAGCAACTTTTCCTTCACTTTTTATTGTCTTATATATATCTTCAGCCCTAATTAAACCTCTCTCAATTTCCTTTTTTTCAACTATTCCTAAAAAGACTTTGGGACCATCAAAGCTTGGTAAAATGCCTAAAGCCAAAACTATATTTTTACTTTTGTTTCTTGCAGATAAGTAAAAGAAGTTTTTCTCGTCATCTGCTGTAGCGTATACATTCCAAAAGTAAGGATAAAGGAATCTTCTTAATCCTGCAATTTCCCTTCCTCTTGCTGAATAAATAACCTCAAATCCAGCTTTTTTAAGCGCTTCTTCATAATTCTTGAATACTTCAAGAGGTGATCTGTTTTGTGGGCACTGATATTGGATCTTAGTGATCTTACCTTCCAATTTTTCCTTTTTTGCAAGTTGCATATCTCTGTCGGAAGAACCTTTTATAGGTCCAAGGAGTATTTCAAACTCATCAAATTCCTTCTGTTCATAATGATAAATAAAAGAGCCAGGATATCTTGAAATAATTGGGTGATCTTTGCTTCCAGGAACATCTTGTTGTGAAAAGGCAGGCATAATACATATAAGCAAAAGCATGAGTTGTAAAATAATATTAGTCTTTGACATTTTACCGCCTCCTATACAATTCTATAGTACCATCATGCAAAATAATTAATAGGTATGTCCAATCTTTTGTTAAAATTGCTGGTGGATAAATATGGCGAAATCCTGCGGAAATTGTATGCAACATCTTTCCTTCATCTGTTCCTATTCTCTGAAGGATTCTTTTATTATGAATATCCCAAATGAAAAGCGTAGCCCATCCGTTGATGCGTTCTTTACCATATAAGACTGCAGCATACCTCCCATCAGGAGAAATGCCCGCAAGACTTTGGAAGTAGAAGCTGGATCCAGCTGGTAAGATATATTCATCTAAAAGTGAAAAGTTGTAAGGATCAATTACAAAAAATCCACGAGCACTTGCTATATAAAGTAATCTACCATCTAATGAAAAGGCGACGCCATAGATAACACTGTTAGGAGAACCACCTATACGCCTTAGCATTTTTATATTTGGTTGTCTAATAGAACCATCTGATAGACTGTAAAGACAAAGTGTATCTCTACCACTAACAACGAAGAACTCATCTGAAATGGCAGCTGCCCTAATAAAGGAAGATTTTATATTGCACGATGTTGATTTGAGATTAACTTTTGCCATCTCCTTTAAACTTTGCATTTCATACACAACAAAGGAGCCTTCATCTAAACTTTTTATAAACATAAAACGATCATTTAAAGACCAACCAATGGGTGATTGTCCTTGAATTTTTGCTATTGGTATAAAGTTTCCATCTTTTATTTTAAACAGTAAAAGAAACTTATCCTTTGTTTCAAGTACCCAGAAACCTCCATTAGGTGATGCTCTTATGTTAATATCCTCTGTAGGTATACGTGCCCATGACTCTTGACCATAAAGTTTGTCAAGGTCTAATTGAACATTCTTTTCATCCCCATTAGGATAGTGGATTGTTAAGCCAGATTTTACAACAACTGGCTGGTTGATAAAGTGCTCGCGAGCAAGTGGATGACCGATTTCCATTGCTTGTCTCATTAGCATGGGCATACCGCGAGCTACTGCAGATAAGAAGGGTTTTACTGTCTTTTCAATAAGTGGTAATTTAGAATGCCATCTGTCCAATTCTTTTGCAATTTCTCTCGCATCCTCTTCTATTTTAGGAATTCCTCTTTTTTCTGCATTCTTGCGAAATTCTTCCCATTGTTTATCAAACCACTCAGCACGAAGCCGCTTTTCCTCCTCCGTAGGTGGGCGAGTTTGCTCCCAAAAATAAATTACCTCCCCTTTGGGAAGCAAAAAAGCCTTGGTGGCATGACCGTTCTTAATCTTGATATCTCCTATCTTTGAAAACAGGTCATTACCATGCGATTGTTCTATTAGTATTATCAATAAAAGGCATATAAACATCATTTTCTATCTCCTTAGTCTTTGCGTACAGATATTGTTAATACACTTTATTTCAAACTGTCCTCCAATACCAGAGCAGAAATCTGGACATTGTTTGGAAGTATCAATGAAATTTCTATTACCAAAAGCACATTTTCCTGTTTCTTTATCTACACCACAAACGCAATCCATATCATGTTGGCAAAACTTTTTTGAAACTTCAGGTTGTATATTTGGATGTAATTGAGAAAAATCAGATACTTCTGCATTGCAAGCATTTACATCTTTATCAGTAAATAGGGGCAAACCACCCTCCATACCAAAATTAACCAAGGTAATTGAGCGACTTTTATCTCCAATTGTTTCTTTGTTTAGCACCATATAGGTGGGTATTTCGGAAGAAAGCCAAAGATCTCTGGTAATTTTTGCCCCTTGAAGCATACCCACCATCCTAAACTTAAAAACTTCAATATTCTTTCCAGAATTTAGCCTTAGATTTTCCTTGCCAATAAATTTCCAAATTGTTAAATCAACTTCATATTCTTGTTCTATGCTTTTCTTATCAAACAGTTCAGGCACGTCTTCGTAATAAGGAGGAGGTTGGCTCATGCATATGGTTGGAGACCTATTGATTTTTGCCAGATAATAGCTATTTTTGTTATCCTTTTCAAATAATTGTGCGAATATAGACTTTTCAAAAGGCGCAGATTCTTTGTGATCTATTTCAATTCCAATGTATTCCTTTCCTTTTATTGTTAAAGAAATAAGTTTGACTAAAATTTTGCCAATTTTTTCTTCTTCCACATTGCCGTAATATCTTACTCCATAACCTTCAACTTTATATTCAGCCCATGCTCCTTTTTTAAAGCCTATACCTTTTATCTTATATACATGTTCATTGGCCAATGTGCTGGATATTATTAAGAAGCAAATATAAAGTTGAAAAACCTTTTTGAAGTACATTTTCTTCTTCCCCCTGTTTAGTGTAAATATAGATTGTTATATGATAATAGTCAAGTTTCTTAGTTCTTATACATTGACTTTGATTTATTGCCTAATGCATGTACTTGGATTAAACTTAATCTCTATGAAGGTATTTGACTTGGAAACGGCAAGGGATTTAATAACCCTTATAAAGCCAATAGTAGAGGATATAAACTTAAAGAAGGAAGAACTGCGTGATTGCCTTATAAGGCTTGAGGAAGAAGGAGATACTTTAGAAAAGATGTATTTAGAAAGCCATATAAAAGACCTAGACGCAGACATAAGAAAACTCTTCCAAAAGATAGAAGCGCTTGGTGGTGTTATTAAAGGTATAGACCCCATACTTGTGGATTTCCTTTCCTTTCACCAAAACAGGTACATATGGCTATGTTGGAAGGAGGATGAGGACACTATCATGTACTGGCATGAATTGGATGAGGGTTTTGTTGGCAGGAAGCCTATAGACCTGCTTTATGAGTGAAAATCCATATATATTCTTGAGGGCGTAGCCCCCTTCTGCCCTTGATACTTTCCTCTGTAGGGCTTTTCTGCCTTTCTATCAAGCTTAGCAAGGACTATCTGGCATATACGCACGCCTTTATAAATCCTTATGGGACAGTTGTTTGCATTATAAAGCTCAAGGGTTATCTGCCCTTCAAAGCCTGCATCCACCCATCCTGCGTTTTCTATAAAAAGTCCAAGCCTTCCAAGGGAGGACCTGCCTTCCACAAAGGCCGTTATATCCTCCGGAAGTTTTATATACTCTTCTGTGGTGGCAAGCATAAAAGCCTTTGGGGGAATAAGCAAGCCTTCTTTTGGTATGCTTACCTTTTCCACAGGTATATTAGGACTTTTTATATCTATGCATTCCGACCTATAAAAAAGCACATCACTGCTCAAAGTTAGGTCTATGGAAGAAGCCTGAACATTCTCTTCCCTATATGGTTCCACAACTAACCTGCCAGACCTTATAAGTTCCTTTATGCTCCTATCGCTCAATATCATGGCTTTATGTGGGGGTGGAGGGACTCGAACCCTCACGGCTCATCGCCGGCGGATTTTAAGTCCGCTGCGTCTGCCAGTTCCGCCACACCCCCAAGCTATAATAAATTATAGCCCAGAAAGAGAATGCACTTGACAGGATATTAAAGCTGAAGTATTATAAACAAGCGTGGGAATTTAGGATGGAAAAAGAAGGGGGATTCAGATGAAAATTGCCACGGCTTTAAGGGTTTTGGTTGCAGTTCTTTTTATTTTTGCCTTGATAAACCTGTTCATTGCATATTCCCAGTTAAGTAAAATGGAAACCAACGCCAGGGAAATATACTATACTGGTAAGCAGATAGAGCTAGTACATCGTATTGCAAAGCTGGTATACATGAAACATAACGGATATGACTCAGATAAGGAAATACAAAGGCTTACGGCCTTAATGGACAAAATAATTATTGGGCTTGTGAATGGAGATAAGGATTTGGGGCTGCCTAGGGCTACTAACCAAAAATTCATTGTCAAAATGAAGGAAGTGGAAAATGAATGGAGTAAGTTTAAAGATGTTCTATTGAAAGCCAAGGAGGACCAAGCTTTTGTGAAGGAATTGTTTGAAAGGAGTGAAAGTTTTTCAAAAGTGGCTGGTGAATCGGTAATTATTGCATCTCATGCTGCAGAAAGCGCTGTAGGCGCACTAAAGTTTTCACAGGTGGCTATATTCCTACTTGGCCTAGTATTTTTAGTTTTTATTTGGCTGTTGAGTACTCAAAAAATATCAAAACCTCTATCTCAACTATCTGAAAAGTTTCAAGAAATTGCAAAGGGTGACCTTACAATAAGGGTTGATGTTAAAAGCAATAACGAAATTGGCCTACTTGCAAACAGTATGAACAAGATGGTCCATTCTCTTAATAGTATGATAAATACTATCCTTACTGCCGCCAATAGGGTAATATCTGCAGTAGATATAGCAAAAGATAGTGCAGAGAAAACATTAGAAGGAGCAAAAAATCAATTAGTACGCATCCAGCAGATAGCAACGGCCTCACAAGAAATGAGCAAAGCAATAACGGATATTGCTAAAAATGCTTCTGTTGTGTCAGAATCTTCTGCAGAAGCTATGCAAATAGCCCTGGAAGGTAAAAAGGTAGCGGAAGAAACTATACAGGTTGTAAACAGCGTAAATGTAGCGGTTTCAGACCTTATTGGAGTCGCAGATACTCTTAGTGAGAGAGCTATGGAAATAGGAAGTGTGGTAGCCTTAATAAAAGACATAGCAGATCAAATAAATCTTTTAGCTTTGAACGCTGCTATAGAAGCAGCGCGTGCAGGTGAGCATGGTAGAGGTTTTGCTGTTGTAGCTGATGAAGTACGTAAACTTGCAGAGAGAACCATAAGGGCAACTGTAGAAATAACAGAAAAGATACAGGCCGTACAAGCTGATTCAGAACAAACTGCTAAGTCTATAGAGGAGGCATCTTATGGAGTTGTGGAAGTGACTGACTACATAAAAAGGGTAGATAAGGCATTAAACCACATAGTTGAAGTGGTACAAAAAGTAAAGGACCAAATATCCAATATAGCAAATGCAGTTAAAGAGTATTCGATTGTTTCTGAAGAAGTTGCAAAAAATATAGAAGAATCATCCTCTATAGCTGGGGATATGGAAAGCATGGTGGAGGAGGTTTTAAAGGAAATAAGCCTACTTTCACAGGTGGCAGAGGAGCTAAAAGAAGCTGCAGCTGGCTTTAAAACCTTAGGGTGATTTAAGGTAGTAATTGTAGCCCTCTGAAGTATAATATTCTCTCAAGGTTATGAGCTACTGGCGAGGTATAATTCATAAGTATAGGGACTTTTTACCAATAACGGAAGGCACGCCCATAATAACCCTTTGTGAGGGCAATACTCCTCTCATACACGCAGAAAACCTTGCAAAGGCTATAGGTTTTAAAGGAGATGTATTCTTAAAATACGAGGGCCTTAACCCTACGGGTTCTTTCAAGGATAGGGGGATGACTGTGGCTATCTCAAAGGCTGTAGAAGCCGGTAAAAGGGCTGTTATATGCGCTTCCACTGGAAACACCTCTGCTTCTGCTGCCGCCTATGCTGCAAAGGCAGGGCTAAAGGCTTATGTTCTGCTTCCAAAAGGAGCTGTTGCCCTTGGAAAGTTATCCCAAGCTGTGATCTATGGAGCCAAGGTTATAGCCATTCAAGGAAACTTTGATGATGCTTTATACATAGTTAGAAAGATAGGGGAAGTTTTGCCTGTGGAAATTGTTAACTCTGTAAACCCTTATAGGATTGAGGGACAAAAGACTGGGGCTTTTGAGGTATGCGATGCCCTTGGAAGGGCGCCCGATTATCATTTCATACCAGTAGGGAATGCTGGCAACATAACGGCCTACTGGAAAGGTTATAAGGAGTATTACCAAGCAGGTAAGGTAAATAGTCTTCCAAGGATGATGGGATGGCAAGCAGAGGGTTCAGCTCCCATTGTAAAAGGCTATCCTATAAAAAACCCTCAAACCATAGCTACAGCCATAAGAATAGGGAATCCATACAGCTGGCAATCTGCATTACAGGCTATGCATGAGTCTAAAGGCCTTATAGATGCGGTTAGTGATGAGGAAATTTTATATGCCTATAAGCTTATAGCCTCAACGGAGGGTATATTCTGTGAGCCAGCTTCTGCTGCTTCTGTGGCGGGACTTATAAAGCTTACGCGTGAAGGCTACTTTAAGGGTGGAGAGTTGGTGGTATGCACCCTTACAGGAAACGGTTTAAAGGACCCCGACACGGCCATAAAGGTGTGCCAAGAGCCTATCACCCTGCCGCCAGACGTGGATAGGGTTATGGAAGTAATAGAGGTATGAAAGTAAAAAAACTAACAAAAAGAGCTTTGGAAGAGGCGGCAGACCTCCTCTTGGAAGGTGGTATTGTCTGCTTTCCCACCGATACAATATATGGCCTTCTTGCTATTGCCACAGATAAGGATGCGGTAGAGAGGCTTTTTTCCATAAGGAGGCCATCCAACAGACCCTTTTTAATACTTATACCAAGCTTGGAATGGGTAGAAGAGTTTGGCCTTCTGGCAAGTAAGGCACACCTTCTGCTTATGGAGAGGTTTAATGCTACCTTCATTTTTTACAAAAAGAACGCTATTCCACTCTTTTTAACAAGAGGTAGGAAAAGCCTTGCCCTCAGGCTACCCCCTTATGATAGCCATGTGTTTGAGCTTTTGAGTTTGGTGAATGCACCCCTTGTGGCGCCCAGTGCCAATCCAGAGGGAGAAAAACCAGCCTCCAACCTAAGGGAAGCTATGGAGTATTTCGGAGATCAGATAGACCTTTATGTGGATGGTGGTACCTTAAGGGTCAAGCCTTCCACCATAGTAAGGGCCCTGTATCCAAAAGGCCTTAGACTTGTAAGGGAGGCTAATATACCTTTTGGCAAAATACTTAGCTTTTATAAGACTATGCTTACTTCTTCTTCTTTGATTGCAGCCTTTCCTTTAGAGTCTTCCTCTTTGGACCTTTTTGGTCCGCCTTTCCTTCCACACCACTAAACACCGCCATACTCAAAAGCTTTTCCTTCTCTTGCTCTTCCTTTTTTATCTCTTCTTGGACTTCTTCCTCGGACCTTATCTGCATGTGTATTAGGTCAAACACAGTCCTTTCTCTAAACCTGTTTAGCATATCTTCAAATATGTAAAAGGCTTCCTTTTTATACTCTACAAGGGGGTCCTTTGAAGCATAACCGCGCAGGTAGATGCTTTCCCTTAGCCTGTCCATTGTGTGTAGGTGTTCTCTCCATAGGTGGTCAAGGTTGGAAAGCATAAGCACCTTTAGAAGCTCTATAAACACTTCCTTTCCTAACTGCTCTTTTTTCTCTTCTATGATGCCAAGGACTTTTTCCGAAAGAAGGTTTATCAAATCTTCCTTGTCCCTTGCCTGAGGTATTTCTACATCTTTGCCCGTCAATTCTCTAAGATAATCTTTGAGTGGTTCAAGGTCCCACAGTTCTGGCTCTTCTTCCTTTATAAGTTCTTCTACCTTTTGGGCCATTAGGTCATACACAAATTCCCTTAGGTATTCTTCAAGACCTTTAGATTCTAGAATATCCCTTCTCATAGAATACACGGTGAGCCTTTGAGTGTTCATAACTATATCGTATTCAAGTAATCTCTTTCTTATCTGGAAGTTTTGGGCCTCTACCCTCTTTTGGGCGTTTTCTATGGCCTTTGTTACCATCCTACTTTCTATAGGCTCTCCCGGTGGTATCTTTAACACATCCATAAGCTTTTTGACCCTGTCCCCCCCAAATATCCTCATAAGGTCATCTTCCAAAGATAATACAAAACGGGACTCTCCCGGGTCTCCTTGCCTGCCTGCCCTACCCCTCAATTGGTTGTCTATCCTCCTTGATTCATGCCTTTCTGTACCTATTACCAAAAGACCGCCCAATTCTACCACCTTTTTCTTTTCTTCCTCTGTTATCTTATAGGCCTTTTCTAATGCTTCCTTCCATTCTTCCTCTGTGGCCTCTTCTATTGGTTTCCCCTTTGACCTAAGTATCTCCTTGGCAAGGTATTCTGGGTTTCCTCCCAATAGTATGTCTGTTCCCCTTCCCGCCATGTTGGTGGATATGGTGACCGCTCCAAGCCTTCCCGCTTGGGCTATGATTTCCGCCTCCCTTTCGTGATGTTTGGCATTCAATACGTTATGCGGTATTTTCTCCTTTTGTAAAAGCTTTGATAGATATTCAGAATCTTCTATGGATACTGTTCCCACCAGTATGGGCCTTCCCTTTGCATGTTCTTGCTTTATAAGGTCCAATACTGCTTGCCATTTTTCTCCCTTTGTTTTATAGACAAGATCTGGGTGATCCTTTCTCCTCATAGGCCTGTGGGTTGGCACTACAACCACCTCAAGTCCATATATTTCCTTAAATTCAAGGGCTTCTGTTTCCGCCGTACCAGTCATGCCAGAGAGTTTTTTGTATAGCTTAAAGTAGTTTTGGAAGGTTATGCTGGCCAAGGTTTGGTTTTCCCTTTGGATTGGCACCCCTTCCTTTACCTCTATGGCTTGATGAAGCCCATCGCTCCATCTTCTACCAGGCAGTACTCTACCAGTGAATTCATCCACTATCAGCACTTCACCGTCCCTTACTATGTAATGCACATCCTTCTTAAATAGGGTGTGGGCCCTAAGGGCTTGGTTTATGGCATGCAGAAGGTCAATATGCCTTATATCGTAAAGGTTTTCTATACCCAGGAGTTCTTCTACTTTTCTTATGCCTTTCTCTGTAAGCTGTACCGTTCTGTTCTTCTCATCAACGGTAAAGTCTTCCTCTATTTTTAACTTTCTTACCACCTCATCCGCTTTGTAATAGACCGATGTATCCATCTCAGCAGGACCAGAGATTATTAGGGGAGTCCTTGCCTCATCAATGAGTATGGAGTCTACCTCGTCCACTATGGCAAAGTTATGGCCCTTTACCTGCACTATTTCCTCAAGGGAAAAGGCCATATTATCCCTTAGATAATCAAAGCCAAACTCGTTGTTTGTCCCGTAGGTTATATGGCATTCGTAGGCCTCTCTCCTTGTGCAAGGTGTTAGCTTTGTATAAAAAGCCTTTTTGGCTTGTACATTTATAAGGTCCGACGGTAGAGTTTCTTCAAAATACCCCTTAGGCCATACTCTTAGGTCCTCTTCTATGGCCTTTTCTGCAAGATTGGGGTCCGCCCACTCTACCTTGTAGGATGAATAGTCAGAGTTTATAACACCCACCTCCAAGCCAAGGAAAAGATAAAGGGCACCCATCCATTGGGCATCCCTCCTTGCCAAATAATCGTTTACCGTTACCACATGCACACCTTCATCGGTCATGGCATTTGCTGCAGCGGCAGAAGTAGCCACCAAAGTTTTACCTTCTCCCGTTTTCATCTCCGCAATCTTGCCCTCGTGCAAAACAAGGCCACCTATAAGCTGGACGTCAAAGAACCTAAGTCCAAGAGTCCTTTTACCCGCCTCTCTTACAAGGGCAAAAACAAGCTCCACCTCTTCTGTTATTTTTCCTTCAATTATTTTCTGTTTTAAGTCTTCATTTTGTAATATCTTTTGATGAAGGTCAAAAGCCATCTGCCTTAGTTCAAGGTTTGAAAGCTTATCAAGCTCCGCCTCTCTTTGTGTTATTCTTTGAACCACCTTGCGAAGCCTTTTAACTTCTCTGTCGCTCTTTGTACCTAGTAGCTTTTTAATGAGCCATTCTATCATAGTTATAAAATTATAGACCACTTATGCTGAATGAGAAATTAAAGGTTTATATCTCCACCTTGCCCTTCTTTAAAGTTTTTGATAGGCAAACGTGAAAATAAAGTGTGCTTCCTTATACACTTAATTGTTTAAAATAAATTGTAAACTTTTAGTTTTATAAGCCTATATCCATTGCAGGATAGAACAAGGCAAATAAGAAAAAGGAATTTATATCTCATACTAACAGGCCATAAGTTGTACATACATGAAAGCTAACTGTAAGACTAGGCTAAAGAAAGTAGGTGTTCATGACTGTTGTATAAAGCCAATTTTTAGATTCCTGCCTGACATTTTATCTTCTTAGACTTACTTAGGGTGAGAAGCTAAAGATTTTGAACTTTCATCTGTTGATTTTCCAAAGGTAGTAGAACTTTCAATTTTTAATAAGGCACCGGCAATCGTGCATCTGCAAAATACACGAGCATGGACTTTTGTACTACTTGCCAAATGATTTTGTATATGTTGTGAACTTTCCCTAAAAAAGTATGAATAACTCACTTAGTGTATTTATTACTTTATTATCTTCTTAGACCTTGATAGGGCTTCTTCTATCTCTTCCTTTGAAACCTTACCCTTTATTTCAATGGCTGGCTTGTTATCTACCAGTTTAACTTGTATGAACTCCACCTTTTGTTTTGTGCTTTCCGTCATACAATCGCAGCGGCCCGTCTTACAGTTTTCCACAATTTCTTCCACCTGTGCAATGGATACACTCTCTTCCACTACTTGAACTATAACCCCATCTTCCTTTTCTCTAACCTCTGAAATCTCTGCCAGTCTTTTGCCTTCTGACATATTAACCTCCTATAAAAAAAATTTTTTATACGCCGAGTGAGAAATTCCCTTTAAGCTAAACCTTCCATATCAATAAAAAGACAGCAGGGCTACTATAATAGTAGCCCTAAAAACCATCGGAGGTTTTTACCATGGAAATTATACCACCTTACCTACGCATCTACCAACAAATCCTCAAAGACCTTGAAAATGCCTTTCCATTCCTTAATGTGCCAAAACCAAAAGCAGGCAGAAAGCCTAAACTCACAGACATCCATATAGCAGCCATCTTTATACTCTCCTACATAACCAACACAAAAGTCCTCACCTTAGCTAAACTACTTATTGACCCATCCATACAATCATGGCATATCTTCA